>Ga0307515_10006420_pt1 | contig 23525 bp, 20 predicted proteins | sample 17_EM_MG_FD_194513 | JGI IMG/M metagenome (GOLD analysis project Ga0307515, IMG submission 194513) | Populus trichocarpa ectomycorrhiza microbial communities from riparian zone in the Pacific Northwest, United States - 17_EM | ecosystem: Host-associated > Plants > Roots > Unclassified | place... | reverse complement strand
ATATAGGTAATAAGGATTTAGGGGAGGACTCCGATGAAGGCTTTTCCTATATAATTAGCAGCTGGTTAATGGAGGAAGGACAGGAACGTACAGCCATAACGTTATATATATCACGACTTCTTACCCAACTTCCTCAAAAAATATTCAGTGTTTTTGTAGTGGTGGCCTTAGGTAGCATTTCGTTGGCATCTCAATATTAAGGTGTTTTGGTGGGGCTTGTTAATAAAATCACGCTAGCTAGGATGCCTGCAGCATACTAACCCAAGCAGAAGCGCCCAAAGCGCCCAATACGAAAAGTGTCAATTGCCACACGAAGGGATATGCACGCCTTATAAGCCAATCTAGAGGCTCTATACTATGTAAAGCTTGGTGTTAAAGCCTCTGGTCAGTGCGGTAGCAAGGGTGCTAGCGCCTCATTGACGCTTGGATATCGAATAACCGCTGGTTAAACCGTTCAACCACTTGTAGCACTTGATACACCTTATTTAACGTATATAGCACGTCCTCCCTTATAACCTTAGGCTGGTCCTTTACTGGCTTATCCTCATTAGCGTTAAGAACGCGTATAAAGTAGATAGGTGGTAGTAATTTGGGGGAGGACTCTGATGGAGGATTTTCCCACACAATCACTAGCCGGTTAATGGAGGAAGGGCGGAAACCTGCAGTCATGGCGTCATATATCGCGACTTTTTACCCAACTTCCTTAAAAAATATATATATAGAGGTGTTTTTGGTGGTGGCCTTCTGCAGTATTTCATCGGCATCGCAATATTGACGCGTTTTGGTGAGGTTTGCTAATAAAATCACGCTAGCTAGGGTGCCTGCAGCATGCTAACCCAGGCAGGAGCGCCTAAAGCGCCCAATACGAAAAGTCCGTTTTGCCAGACGAAGGGATTAATATATTATAAATTTTATATTTTTATATTTTTATATAAAATTCTATAGGCATTATACAAGTTCTAAATTAAAATTATTACATGATTAATAGTATTAAACTAGTTATTATAACTTAAATTATATAGAATTTTATTAGTGCTGTATTTTACGCAGCCGGTATTACAGTTTACGTAGTAGTGCTGAAAATTACGCACTTGTAGCGAGATCATGTCTAAATTTACGTAGGGCAGGCTGATAGCTGCGCACCCGTGATTGCGCGTGCGCAGTCGCTTAACTTCCTAATTAGGAAGGTGCAAGAACTTTTAGGCAGCGACCTCCGTACTCTTACGTATCTCTAATTCGATACAACGCTAAGGCTTTGATTGGCCATGATTTCATCGGCTTCCAGAACAGAGTACTCACTAGCAAACCTGCCATCAAAAAGGTTCACTATATTTCAGCATGCACATGATCTCTTTTTCACGTTTTTAGCCAATACCTAGGCATGCTTCACGGTTCATAGACCATCGCCTTCAAATTTATTATTCAGAAGGTGATGCAGGATCAGTCATACTCAGCTCTATAAATACCTTAACGATCCTGAATCCCGCGAGCTTAACTTGCGCGAGAGCAAGCTGCGGAGAAGTTTAGACTCAGAGGCTTTGCGATACACACTGGCCACGTATCAAGGTATCCGAGACAACAGCTTACACGGCCAAAGCGTGCCTGCAGTGACTTCAACCTTTGACTATTGCAAATCACACCTTGCAGGACAAAATTTGACCCACTTTCCCAGCTTATTATCTCCAATAAGTGAATAGGTCAGCACTTTGGCCACTATGCCACCCACCCAAATCCTAAAAAGCGCCTCAGCGCAGCTTATAAAGGCGTAATCTGGCCATCACAGCTTCGAGGGAGATTCGAGATAGTACCGGCAGACGCAATTCGCATTACAATGTAACTCTAACAAGCCAAATGCAGGGTTTTTTTCTATTCTGCTCCAGGCAACCTATCCTACCGACGCCATGCGAAAAAGGAGAAACCCGCCTTCATAGCTACGTCTATGTAAATTTTCTTAAAACATTCCTCACCATGCATGCCGTCCAGGTCAGCCCAACCCGTCACATCCAACACATTAATTGCCGTCATGATCATTCAGATTATGCAAGCTGATATCCTGGCTGCTCCCGACTCTGACCTGCTCCTCACTCTGCGTCCTCTCCTCCCAATCTGCCGGCTTAGGCGCCCTCGCCACACTATTGCTGTTGGTCTGCCCAACCCCGTTCCCCACCCACTTCTCCCCACTGTCCGCGGGAATGACATTCCCGTGCCTGTCCACCTCGACGCCCTTCGCCGCCATGCGCACCTCCCGCTCCCCGGCAACGCCCTGCACGACGGCCTCGCGCGCGCTCTCGACAACCTTCAGCTTGCGGCTCTCACCGCGCACCCGCTCCATATGCTCGAAGTACGAGTCGTCGACCGGCGTGACGTACCTGCCGCAGAAGACGCCGACCTCGAACTTCTGGGTCGCAGGGTCGCGGGGCGAGAGTGCGGCACAGGCAGCCTCGAGATCGGGCAGGGTCTGGTAAACAACGTCGTCAGCGCCAATGATTTTGGCGATGGCGTCGGTGTCCCTGTGGTGGGCGATCAGCTCGGACGACGAGGCGAGGTCGATGCCGTAGATGTGGGCGTTCGTGATGGGCGGCGCGCACGACGAGAAGTAGACCTTCTCCGCGCCGGCCTCGCGCGCCATCAGCACGATCTCGCGCGACGTCGTGCCGCGCACAATGCTGTCGTCGACCAGCAGCACGTTCTTGCCCTCGAACTTCTTGCGCATGGCGTTCAGCTTGGCCCGCACGCCTTTCTGCCGCAGCCTCTGCGACGGCATGATGAAGGTGCGGAAGATGTACCGGTTCTTCACGAATCCTTGACAGTACGGTTTGGCGAGGCTTTCGGCCACGCAAAGTGCCGATGTAATGCTCGTTTCAGGGATGGGCATGACGACATCGATGGAAGCTAGGGTCGCGGGGCCCAGTTGCTTTCGAATGGTTTCGGCGAGCTTAAAACCCATGTTGCGACGTGATTCGTCGACGTCAATGCCATCGATAACCGTGTCGGGGCGCGCGAAGTACACGTACTCGAAGATATCGGGCGTGTAGCCGAGCTGCGGGTGCACTTGGTGGAAGACAGGTGGTTTGCCCTTTTCGATAATAACTGCTTGGCCAGGCAGGATGTCAAAGAAATCCTTGTATCCGCACTGGACAAGAGCAACTGATTCGGAGGCCATCATGTAGTCGGTTCCTGAACCGCTCTCTGATGGTTTGGAGCCCAGCACCATAGGACGGATGCCGTATGCATCACGGAAACCAATGAGTCCAAACCCTGCAGTATACATTAGTATTCTAGGACGCAGCATGGTAGTCCTTAAAATGACTCTCTATACCTGCAAGCATGGCAGTGCATGCCCAGCCGCCCACGCAACGCTTATACATCCGTTCTAGGGCTGCGAAGCAGTCATTGGCGTTCACACGCGCCTTGCCCGTCTCATTTAGTTCATTTGCGAAGATGTTTAGCATCAATTCGCTGTCACTCTCGGTGTTGATGTGCCTATGCGCTTCCTGATCCAGGAATCGCCTCAACTCTGGAGCGTTGATCAAATTTCCGTTATGCGTCAAGCATATCCCATATGGGCTGTTCACATAAAAGGGCTGTGCCTCAGAGTTTGCGCTGCTACCAGCGGTGGGATATCGAAGATGTCCCAATCCCATGAAGCCTGGGAGATCGGCGACGCGGGATCCGTCATGGAAAACCTTCGAAGCCATTCCGTTCCCTTTGCATTGAAAGAACCGACCTCCCGACCCGCATGTAGCAATACCGCATGCATCCTGTCCACGGTGTTGCAGCAGGTATAGAGCATCGTGTATTTCAACGGCGGCAGAGGTGGAAGCGGGGTCCGCGTGGATAACGGCGATGATGCCGCACATGGTGAGGGTAGTGGTATATGTACGCGGGCTGTTTGGTTTTCTTGCAAGTCAGTAAAAAGGTCTAGATATCGAGGATCCAAGATAAGGTTTTCGAAGGCAGAACCTAGTCAGGTCGTGTGCTTCTTCGCATGTTCTTTCTCAATAGTCTAACATCGTTTTTTACACTAGTTCATCATGGTATGGCATAGCAAAGGGAGATCAGAGATGGAAGAGGCTACTCCACTCACTGAGTTCAAGGTAATATCAAGGAAGTGTCCAGGTTATTCCTCGGCGGGTACCTGGCAGATGGGCAATTGCGGAGAAGGATCTACGCTCCACTTAAACTGCAAACACGGAGGTCATGATGATGTTGAAGAGATTTAGAGAATTGCGTCAGATGGTCGCTAGGGCAATAGGCCCAGATAGACGGTGTCGAGTAGGACGCCATTGTAGGAAGAGGTTCCTCCCGAGCCACCATTTATCACTACTGATGGAGAAAAAAAATTTGGCCCGAGGAATTTGCCCCCTCGCTTGCGGCGGAACGAAGCCTGCTTTTTTACCCGATTGGAGTCTGCCAACCTTTACCGCGGCTAGTTCGTTTGTGTGCACGAGCATACATGCTGCTCCACCAAACAAATTCTCTACAAAGGGTCTAAGGGCTTATAGTCGTGGTTTTAGTAGTAACTAAATATTTTAAGAATTAATTTTATCTCTTTTTATAAGCTATAGCTTAATTATAATAGTTGTAATATTAGTTATATCTGTCTGGTAGATCTGCATCAGGAAATGGATACTTCCTTTATGGTAAAGCGCCCTCGCTTGTTGGCCCTGATGCTCGACCTTAAAGGCCTTCTTCACCCGCCACTTTCCTGCTTTTTCGCTCTGCTGAGCCTTGCAAAACCTACGCACAGCAATGCGTCTTGTAGAATGCAAAGATCAAGGGGACTTTAGCCTGGTGGAACATATCGAGAACATCCCTCGTTATGCCATACTTTCCCATACTTGGGCAGCGGAGAGCGATGAAGTCACCTTCAAAGACTTAATGGAGGGCACTGGCAAGAACAAGGCTGGCTACGATAAGATTCGGTTCTGCGCAAAACAAGCTGCTAGCGATAGTCTGCAGTATTTCTGGATAGACACTTGCTGCATCGACAAATCAAGTAGCGCCGAGCTCACAGAGGCCATCAACTCCATGTTCCGCTGGTATCGCGATGCTACCAAATGCTACGTATATTTGTCCGACGTTCCCGCACGAGAACACAATTCGAGCGACCACAACTCCCCGCTGATTTGGGAAGTGTCTTTGATGAGGAGTCGATGGTTTACTCGGGGCTGGACGCTTCAAGAGCTTATTGCTCCAGCATCAGTCGAATTTTTCTCACGACAGGGCGACCTGCTCGGCAGTAAGATGTCATTGGAACGCCATATCCACGAGAGGACGGGGATTGCCGCCGAAGCTCTTCGAGGAAACCCTCTGTCGTACTTTACCGCCAAGGAGCGAATGTCATGGGCAGCAGGACGCCAGACTAAACGGGAAGAAGACGGGGCGTATTCTCTACTGGGCATCTTCGACATACACATGTCACTCATCTACGGTGAGGGAAGGAAGAATGCGTTCAATCGGCTTTGGGAGGAAATCGACAAGTCCTCAAGGGGCCTTACAACACAGAACATCGATCTAGCCAAGCTGCCTACCGCCAACGGCGCCTCTTTCGATTCGCATTCCGACGAGCATACCGCGAGATGCCTTGCTAATACGAGAGTTGAGTTGAAACGTCAAATTAAAAAGTGGGTAGATGACCCGCAGGGCAAGAGCATATTCTGGCTCAACGGTATGGCTGGGACGGGAAAGTCTACAATTGCAAGGACTATTGCACATACTTTCGCCGCCGACGACCACCTAGGGGCGAGCTTCTTCTTCAAGAAAGGCGAAGGCGATCGCAGTAATGCTTCAAGGTTCTTTACAACCATAGCAACACAGTTGATGGTCCATTTGCCAGAGCTGATGCCTTGGATAAGACGAGCAATCGAGGCCGACCCTACCATTTCCGAAAAGATTCTCAAGGAACAATTTGAGAAGCTTATCCTCCAGCCGCTATCTCAAATATGCCAAATTTCTTCGCAACCACCCAGAGTAGTCATCGTAATCGACGCGCTAGACGAGTGCGAGCGAGAGGAAGACATACGAGCCATCCTACGGCTTCTAGCACGAGCAAAAGATGAGGGTACAATATTCCGGATTTTTGTAACAAGCCGACCGGAGCTGCCAATTCGACTGGGATTTACGAAGATGGCAGCAGGCACTTACCAGGACCTCATTCTCCATGAGGTTCCACAAGTCACGATTGAGCATGATCTTTCCATCTTCTTCAAGCACGAGCTAGCGAAGATAAGAGAGGAGCGCTCGCTACCTCTAGACTGGCCTGGGAGTACACGCCTTCGTTCCCTAGTCAATATGGCGACCCCGCTGTTCATCCTTGCCGCTACAGTGTGCCGTTTTGTTGGAGAAACGAGAGGGAACCCAAAAAGACGTCTGGATACTGTCCTTGACTACCAAGCGGTGAATCAGGTTTCCGAGCTTGACAGGACGTATCTGCCCATTCTAGATCAGCTGTTCGACGATCAAGACGAGGTAGAGCGCGGGAGGCTCGCTGAAGAATTTCGAGAAGTAGTCGGGATAATTGTCGTTCTTGAAAGTCCGCTTTCTAGCGTCTCACTTGCAAGCCTTCTAAGCATTCCTAAAGAGGACGTTATTTGTAGGCTAGACTCTCTCCATTCTGTTCTTAATATTCCTACTAACGAACATACTCCTATACGACTTCTTCATCTTTCCTTCCGCGACTTCCTCCTCGATGCTAAAAAACGTGAGAAGAGTCCATTCTGGATAGATGAGAGAGATACGCACAAGAGATTAGCTACCAAGTGCCTTCAATTAATGTCGAGATCCGGTTGTCTGAGAAAGGATATTTGCAATCTAAAGAAACCCGGAACGCTACGGAAGGACATCAATAGTCAGACCATCGATATCTGCCTACCAGCAGAAGTCCAATACGCTTGTCGTTTCTGGGTCTCACATCTGGAGCAGAGCAACAGCTGTATTTATGACCATGGTCAGGTCCACGTCTTCCTTCGAGAGCATTGGCTTCATTGGCTTGAAGCAATGAGCCTTTTAGGGAATACGACCGAGAGCATTACCATGATTATAACCTTGCAGTCCATTTTAGAGGTAGGTCTTCTTTATGGTACAGTAGGAAATCCTGACTAATTAATACAAAGGCTGATGAAAGTCCTAATCTACATAAGTTCGTCTATAACGCGAAGCGATTCGCCCTATATAACCGATCAGTGATTGAACGAGCACCTCTCGAACTATATTGCTCGGATCTCATCTTCGCCCCGGAGAAGAGCATCGTTCGGAGACGATTCGAGAAGTGCATCCCTGCTTGGATCCAAATGAAGCCAGAAGGGCAAGGGAATTGGAGCGCCGCGCCGCAGACACTCGAGGGCCATTCGTGTTTGGTCACGTCAGTGGCCATCTCGCCCGACGGTAAAGTGGTGGCATCAGGCTCGTCCAACAAGACGGTCCGGCTCTGGGACGCCGTCACGGGAGCGCCGCTGCAGACGCTCGAGGGCCATTTGAATGGGGTTGCGTCAGTAGCCATCTCGCCGGACGGCAAAGTAGTGGCATCAAGCTCGTACGACAAGACGGTCCGGGTCTGGGACGCCACCACGGGAGCGTCGCTACAGACGCTCGAGGGCCATTCAAGTTTGGTCACGTCATTAGCTATCTCGCCGGACGGCAAAGTAGTAGTATCAGGCTCAATCGACAAGACGGTCCGGTTCTGGGACGTCGTCACGGGAGCGCCGCTGCAGACACTCGAGGGCCATTCGAATGCGGTCATGTCAGTAGCCATCTCGCCCGATGGCAAAGTGGTGGCATCAGGCTCGTCCGACAAGACGGTCCGGTTCTGGGACGCCGTCACGGGAGCGCCGCTGCAGACGCTTGAGGGCCACTCGGATGGGGTTATCTTAGTAGTTATCTCGCCGGACGGCAAAGTGGTGGCATCAAGCTCGTACGATAGCACGGTCCGGCTCTGGGATGCCGTCACGGGAGCGCCGCTGCAGACGCTCGAGGGCCATTCGAATGGGGCCCTCTCAGTAGCTGTCTCGCCGGATAGCAAAGTGGTGGCATCAGGCTCATACGATAGCACGGTCCGGCTCTGGGACGCCGTCACGGGAGCGCCGCTGCAGACACTCGAGGGTCATTCGAGTTGGGTCACGTCAGTAGCCATCTCGCCGGACGGCAAAGTAGTAGCATCAGGCTCGTACGATAGCACGGTCCGGCTCTGGGATGCTGTCACGGGAGCGCCGCTGCGGACGCTTGAGGGCCATTCAAGTGGAGTCTCGTCAGTAGCCATCTCGCCGGACGGTAAAGTGATAGCATCAGGCTCGTTCGACAACACGGTCCGGCTCTGGGACGCCGTCACGGGAGCGCCACTACACACGCTCGAGGTCCATTCGAATAGGGTCGTGTCATTAGCCGTCTTGCCGGACGACAAAGTGGTAGTATCAAGCTCGGACGGCAAGACAGTCCGGCTCTAGGACGCCGTCACGGGAGCGCCGCTACAGACGCTCGAGGACCATTCGAATAGGGTTACGTCAGTAGCCATCCCGCCGGACGGCAAAGTAGCGGCATCAGGCTCGTACGACGAGACGGTCCGGCTCTGGAACGCCGTCACGGGAGCGCCGCTACAGACTTTCGAGCGCTACACCGGGTTCGTCTGGGCCGTCGCGTTCTCGCCGGATGGGAAGCTGGTCGCATCGGCGTCGAGCGACAAGACGGTCAGGCTCTGGGACGTGGCCACGGGTGCCATTCGCTCAGCAACCTATGTGGACGGCATTACCACTCAGCTATCTTTCTCGCTAGATGGGTTTCATATAGAATCTAATCTAGGAAAGATCAGCGTAAGTTCTAACACACTAGCCTCGCGTCCTCGACCGACGCTCTCGCGAAGTGTCTTCGCACAGAGACAATGGATTTGCGACGGTAGCATGGAGAGAGTCCTCTGGCTTCCTCCTAAATTCCGAGCTATCGCTGTAGCTATCCGGGACCATCCCCTTGTACTCGGGCATGCATCAAGTCTTCTTACTTTTCTTGAAATTAATTGTATTTAGGCATCTTACCTCTTCCCCGCCCACCTCCTGTTTAGTCGGCTCTGTCTTTATATTTGTAACAGGGGCTACTTCAGCATTATGAAATACAATTACTAAATCAACCTCATTCGATAGAAGATTATGCAGCATTATAAATGCTGTCCCAAAATGAGCAAGCATAAAGAGTTACGCGTTAGCTTTCGACTTTGAATAATCGATATTTAGCGCTTCTAATGGCTACTCAGGTATAACTAGATTACAATAAGCATCAATTACTGATTAAAACTTTGGCTTCGTGGCACAGGCAAGGTTTTGACTGGCCTCGCCACGCGGCGCTACTTACTAAACGTCTCGTCAGCAGGGAAGGGTGCCAACTCGCGAACACAAGGGTTTCGTGAAGCTCAAATCACTTTCAATTAACCAGTACCAGTTTCCGAAAGGCATCATGTCTCATAATACTTAGGTAAAGACATCGAGAATTTCGGAAATGATGTAAATGAGGCCACTCTCAACACACGCGGCTAGGGTTTGCCACGACGAAATATCACACTTTGGTAAAATCAGACGTCCTTCGAGTGCGGGGAAGGCGAGTGTTCCAAGTATCCTACCTTCTTGCGTGTTTATAGTTTTAAGTGGAAAATAGTATATAACAGCGCAACCAAGGTAGATATAGGCGCTGCTCCTTTTTTAGACGCGTTCACTGGCCTACATTACCAATAGCTAAAGCAAAATTAAATTGTTAAAGAGGTTACGGGGCGATACAGTGTTGCAAAGAGAATAAGAGAGATTCTAGTATTCGTCACCTGTAAGGGTTATTTTGACCCTTACTCGGGTGCATCGCCCAAGGGCCGCTTAGGGGTAGCCAAGGCCTAGCCAAAGGCTAGGCTTGGCACCTCCTTATAAGCACCTCGGGCTTGCAGCTCTTTCCCTCCTCATCGGTTTGTCTCCGTACTTAGGCTATTGCCTACCCTCATTACCATATTGCCCTCTTCAATCGACTCTCCTTGTGACTCATGCTCGGCTTGCCTGCTCCCTACCGTACACCCTGGCAATGTGCCTTACATCACCTGACTAGGCATTTTAACGACCAATCAGAAGGGCTCGGTAAACTTTTGTATTAGGTAGAAAGATATATGAAGCTAGATTTTAGCTAAAACGCGACTAACTACTTATATTTAACTTTTTATATAGTATAGCTATAACGTAGTTGTTAAACATAATAGATAGATAAGTTAAAGAGCTTCCTATCTTATAAAAAAGAGTGCAAAATACAGCAGAAAAAAAGTTAATTTTTAGCAGGTTTTGGTAGTTAATTACCACCAAAACCGCCCGATTCTCTAGATAATCCAACCTCGAGACTGCCACCCGCAGAGAGGATATGGCAATTATTATCTCAAACCATACTCTACTGCCGGAATACGCGTCTGACAATTCCTCTTAAGATGAGGACAAGTCATCTTTGCTGCAGTCTAAAATGACATGTCGCAATGTCTTGCAAGGAAGTCTCTATATGCTAACACTTCCCGAGCCTCTCCGTGCGCTCGGGTATTCTCTATATGTCCATTCAATCTTAACTCGGAGATAATGTCGTAATTTCATGAGGGAGTTCCTCTACGATGACTTCATCCGGTTCCTTGGCCCTGGACTACCATGCTCTCCATGTTAGATGGGTCGCATCGCGTCTCATCTTACAGCCCATTCTCAGCCCTCTGGCATATTTGCATGTATCATCTTATATCTCGGTGCCTTCCCCGAGGCATTCGGTCTTCCCTGCTTGTGCTGTATCGCAATCTTACCCTTTCAAACACAATGGTCGCCTGCGTTTGTTCTTCCTCTGGGTTCCTAATCTATCTTTTGTTGGGATCTTAATCCTCCCTTTAAGTAAACTTCTTTATCATTCTATGAAAGTTCGATTGCTATGGAAGCCTCTGGCACTGAGATAAAACCATCGCCGAAACCAGGGAAATGGCAAAATCACTAATACATTCACACTTCAAACGAAAGAAGTGAACTACAACATCTTTAATGAGATCTGGCAAAGTAAGTGAACTGAACTCGCACTCCTTCATCTTCCTCTGCTTTCAACTTCCAACCCACCCTCTCACCTCACCCCCTCGCAAACCTTTCGTCTTGGACGCGATTCCATTTTGCTTCATCTAAATCACCAAGCAATTTACAAGACCCTTCACAGCAAAATACAGGACAACTACCCACCGCCTCGCTTTAGTCGCTTCAATCAGTCGCCTCACGCCTCGCGCCTCACAACGTGCATTCTCGACTTCTCTGAATTATGCCATCAGATGATGATGCCATATCTATCTCTGACGATGAGGACGCCATTTATATATCAGATGATGAGGATGGGTTTCAGAGTCCACGTAAGTCGCAATCATCCTTATGTGCAGCTTCTTGGTGACCACTATCAATCACGAAACAGAATTTCAAGATAAAAATTTCATTTGCCCTTTCTGGGGAGTTGAGTATTCGTCCAAGTAGAAGCTAAAAGTTCTGTAATTCCTCAGCAAAAAAAAAAACAAACAGAAAGCGATCTTTGTACACCTTAAGAGCTTTTGTTGACTCTAGCGTTTTATCTCCTTACACTTGGCCCATGACCTTAGCTCGTTCTATATCTTGTACACACTAGAACGCATTGAGCTCGTTCAACGATCCAGCTTGATACCAATCACTATAGCGAGGAAACTAGATCTTCGGTTCTAACCTTTCGCTAGCAAACCTCGATCCTCTCTCCATCCATGACACGATCACTTTATCCGACGACGAAGACAACGAGCTCGGATATGAAAGTGATTTAGAAGAGTTGACTAAGGAGTGTTATAACGATCGCATTGCACGCGCTAAAATCGGTGAATCTCTACCTGCAGTAATCGGCCAGCATTCTTCCACCCCGAGATCTGCATCTACAGGTTCCCAGGCCCGCAACTTGCCTCCCTGGTATCCCTTCGTCGAATGCTTCACGCACAGGCTAGATAATGGTGTGGAGTTGAGAGTGGGCGAAACGGTGGAACTAAAGCGAGGTGGGCAGGTGCCTTCAAGTCAACAACACAGTGGAGACTTCATTCGGATAAAACATATAATTCGAAACTTAGAGACAGATCAAGTTACCCTCCGCGGACAGCGATTTCGTCGAGCTAAGTACTTGGGTCAGATTTTTGACTGGAAACTCAACGAGGTTGTAATGGTGCTTAATGTTGATGAAGACGACCCACGGCCCGCTTTAGTACAAGGGATGGAAGATATTCAAACTAGTGAAGTTGTTGGCAAGAGAGATCTGATAGTCACGAACGAGGAGTACCCAAGGCTGAGCTTCCGTGAGGACCCTCAGTCCAAAACCGAACGTGCCGTAGACCTCAAAGAACATATCTTCAACCACGGAAAGCTTGTCTGTCGATGGGTTGAAATCTCATCATGGAGGACAAGGGCTACTCGACAGACCAGAGGGCAAAAGGCGTACGGTGGAATAGTAAGAAGAGTCTATTGTACCGAAGCAGATAGGACTGGCAAGCTTGTTAGTGGTAGGTCAGATGCCTCTGTAGGCTCTCATTTTAACCCCATACACCTCGAAAATCAAGACGTTCAAGCCATGTCCTCGTCTTCTCGGAAACGCGCGCTTCACCGGTCTCCGTTAGTCGAACTCCTCGACCAAGCCGAATCGCCACCAAAACGTCACCGTGCCACATTTGGTCGCAAGTATAAATACCTCTTTGCAGATGGTTTTCATGGAGCAGGAGGCGCATCTCGTGGGGCAAGAATGGCTGGTCTACATATCGCGTGGGGCTTCGATAAGGAACCATTGCCATGCGAGGCATACAGACCAAATTTTCCGAACGCGAAAAGCTTTCAAATAGGAGCAGCTGACTTCCCTCCGCCGTCATTTAATCCTCTATGTCCTTGTATCGACATCCTCCATCTTTCTCCTCCGTGCTGCTTTTTCTCGCCAGCACATACTACAGCAGGTCCGAACGACCAAGACAACCATGACGCCTTATTCACTGTTGGCCCACTTCTCAGAAAATGCAATCCGCGTATTGCGACATTGGAGCAGACGTATGGCTTGCTGGAGCATCACCGGCACAGCTTCAGAAGGCTCGCTCACGATATAATCACAGCTGGGTACAATTTTCGTTATCGGAAAGTCAACTGTGCAGAATACGGTCTTGCTCAAAAACGAAAACGTTTGATCATTATTGCGGCACGCCAGGATATTCCATTGCCTCCGTTCCCTGAACGCACTCACGGGCATTCAGGAACCGGGCTGAAGCGGTTTACTTCTGTCTACGATGCTCTCGAGCCCCTCAGGACGAATCCGAGAACCTGGGACCCGTACCATGAGCCCGAAAGCAAGAAACCACTAGATAAACCGCCTTACGACGCAAGAAACAGTCTACTGCCTGGATGCATCACTGGAGGTGGAGGACAAAATTTCCACTATAGTGGTAAACGTCGCTTTACCGTTAGAGAATATTCGCTTCTTCAAGGTTTCCCTATGTCCCATGAGTTCGCTGGTAGCAGCAAAGCTGCCATGCTACAAGTCGGCAATGCCTTCCCACCAGTTGTTGCTTCAAAGTTCTTCGAGCAATGCGTGAAGACACTTGAAGACTTCGACAATGGCCTCATAACTGCTCATGATCCTGTCATCTCGGAGGACCTACCAGAACCATCCCAAATCACTCTTCCCAGACGTTCTTCGGCCACAACGCCTAAAAAGGAGAAGCCGAATGAGGCTCTTCTCCACCGCTTTTCTACACCGAGACGCAATGCCGCCTCACGCCACGCTATCGAGCCAGCAAGTCTAACGCGCTCAGTTAGGGCGGTTACAAACGCCCGAGCGCTGCGTCAGCAGCTGACAGAACGCGAGATCATCGACTTGACGGACTAAACGGCCCGTTCCCGGTCTCGGGAGACCCCTGCTGCCATCAAGGATCATTTCAACATCTTCGCTTGAGGATTGCTGACAGTGTCGGTCCCTGTAAGACCTCGCCATCGTTTGTTGCTTGATTTCCCGTTTCTCACCGATCACGTATGGAATGCACCGTGTTTTCCGAGAGATTGGAGGATCCTGCTTACCGCTATCCGCGCCCAACCCTTCTCGTTCGTCCACCACACGCGGCGCTACATGAACGTCATGTTAACCTTTTGCCTATTCGATTTCCCTTGCTCCTTTGATTCGGAAATAGTCCTACTGATCCCCGCATTACGCTACAGCCTCCTGTTCTATTTCCGGAGCTGACCCAGCAAGCCGCTCTCGCGGTACACACCTTTTTCTTTTTGTAGCATTGAGCGTTATGCATATCCACTAGGTGCAGCGCTTAACGCAGATCTCACTCAGTAGCTTCTGACATTTGGGCACATTGTTAGGCATCCCCTTGTTGGAAGCGCCGCTCAGGATACCCCAGCGTTCTTCTGGCTAGACAGCACAGTGAATAGCATATACAACATATCGTTTCGTGGGCAAGGAGCTTAGTGGAAGCAACACGTACGACATAATAGATATTGAAATATTCATCCATCCATCAAGGAAGTGAAAAACGCAAAGAACCATGCCACGAAACCTCCCGAAACTCCACACGCCATACGTATCAAAATGAGACAATTGTCCAAAGGAATGTGTGGACAACGCAAGAATTCCCATGAAAGACTTAACCAGATCTCAGCCCTGCATCTCTAGCGCTGCTGTAGGAGGGTAATTTGTCCCAGCAATGTCTCAACATATCTCACCTTTCAAATATAGATTAGCATCTCTAAACTCCCTTTCCCCCCCCGATTCGACTTGTCTCACATCCAGATTCTCCAAAATCCTGTGCATTCTTAGAACCTGTGACGTGCTAGAATACTCACGTGCCCAAGGACTTTGCTAGAACGCCCTATGGCAAAATGCAGAGTACCTTATTAATATCTTGCATGTCTTATTTCTTGTAAGCGATCTAGACGCCTAGCCGGGTCCGCCGTCATACCTGCACTCGGCCCCAGTGCCGTGGCTAAGGGCCTCGCCGTAAAAGGATGTTGTTCGATGATGCGGGATGGGACATAATGGAATTATCCTTCGTGGTTCGTGTTGCTTAATTCTAATTGCCAAAGAGCGCGTGACACCGATCGTCATGTAGTTCAAGGAGGTGCATGCCAAGCTCTAGCTGTCCAGGTGTGATAGTTTCCATTGTAGGGATGAAAACATCGCGGGGAATAGTGACAGCACATGAATATATCGTGGACATTGTGTTATAGCGTGAATTGTTGCACGTCCTGGGATGAATTCATACCATGTTGTTCTCCTTGATAGAGTGTAGTCTAGCAAGTGGTTGCTTGTGGGTGTAGTAAAAAAATAGAATGATCTTAGTGGTCCAAATTGATCCTCGCTACCGGCCGCGCTACTGCCGGCTACCGCATTTTCACCGCCTCTTTACCAGTTGATCTTGGCGATCAAACAGCATAATTTCATGCCTTTTTAAGTACCAAGCACGACCATTTTAACATATTTTTAACGTATTTCTACCTATTTTGGGTACAATCCTATACAAAAATGGTATAATTCCGCGCAGTTTGATCGGCACGATCAACACGCATTTACAACAAGATCAGTACTGTTAAGGTAACTGTTGACAACTAACTGACACCAAAAAGACCAGTCCTTTTGGCAGCGCCAATTAGGACAATATATAGCCTCAAATTCCGGTCGACAGTAGCTCCTCTCGTCTAGAGTATGATTGAGACGAAAGATGGCCCAGTCAAAGACTCTTTCCTTGTTCTTGAGCTCGGCGTAGAGTTTGTTGCACACCTCTTCCATTTCCCCCGTCAATTTCAGTGGTAAATCCTCGTATTGGTCACAGGCAAGGCCCAGACTCTCTGCCGGGTCATCGAGTTCGCTGTCTACAATGCCACGGTCTTGCTCCAGCCCTACGGTCACATCCTTCAACAAGAGGTCACGGTTCTCGTTATTTTCAAGCCTTTGTCTCGTCTGGCGAGCATGCTGGATTAGGCTGGCAGAGGAAAAGATTCTGTTCCCTTTCTAAAGCATTTAGCGTGTAGATCTGCAGCTTTTCCGAGAGTTTTTCTGCGGTTCGGTAGACGTGATGGGTTTAGGGAACGGCGATGGGCGTTTGGGTTGACCTGTGGGAACAAGGACCAAGCAAATGTGACTACCGTGTTAGAGAATGAATGGGGGCGTGGCTTGATGTCTATGGATGCAGCGGCACAGGAGAAAATATACCACGGGGAGAGGAAAGGGATTTTATAAGGATTCAACTAATCCCAATAGATCGTCATAAATGACCAGCCAGAGGGCGTTTTTAACTCGAGATGGCTAATATTCCATTGTGTGCTGCGAAGTTTTGGCGCGAGGACGATGCAATGCTGAATATCTCTGTCGAGCTTCTTGGGACATACTTCGGCGGCGTGATGCAATTTGAATTTAAGACAACCAAGTAACGAAATGACGCAGAGCCAGATAATCGAGACACGAGTTGTGAAGCAAACTCGTGAAGCAATTTTCAACAGGGAAAGAGATGCGAAAGGAGGAAGTATGTCGTTGGGTTTTCCTACTTTGGAAGTAGGTTTCAAAGTAACCAGGAATCGAAAACTTAAATTTTGCTTTTGATAGCGTGGATAGCATGGACACATATTAACCATCGTCTATCGCCTCATTTAATTCGAGTAGTTCATTGGCTAAGTTTCCTCAACCCACCTGCGTATGCCACGGCCATTTCTAGAGAAGGTATGGAAACCGGCCATGATTTTTTTTGGACAGTTCGAGACCATTGACGAATGCTGCCATGAAGAGAAGATATCTCATCGCTGGGATTGGACAGCCTAGGCTAGCGATAAACTTTGTTGTTCTTACAATGCCTCTTCTGAGTCAGTACACGAACTTGGGCGGTGGGAAGTTCCGCTGATTGGTGTGGTCTGGGACGTGGTTGGTATAGGTATGGATGACGGAGGACGAGTGGCAAGCATTGTGAGGATACTTTTCTCAGAAAAGGCACCTGATCAACGCATCCTAGTATAGTCAATGAGGCGTCTCAAGAATGTGGATGTCTTATGGGTCTGCTTCCAATGTTCCAGCCAAAAGCCCTCTCCAACGCATAATCCTCACCGCCGTGACTTGGACAAAATAGGCAGGTATATGTAAAAATTTGATATAGTGCGGCGCATATTCGCAGTTCGCAGTTCGCATTCTTGTGCTTTATAACGTTAAAAAATCGTTATCAGACAGCCACCCAACCGAGACATTATAAGAAAGAAGGGGCACGACACAAAATTGTAAAAATCGCAAGATATAGCCAGTTGACACCATCGTCACCACCCCGACCACTCCATTCCGATCCACGACACAAACCCTTGTATGGAGCATGAAACAGATCTCCACCGGCTCCACCGTAGCCAATCTAAAAAGGCAACGCTCCACCACCAACCAGAGCATGCAAGCCACACGGAAAGATGGAGGATAAAAAGACCAGTAAGACCCCAGGGATGCATCCGCGCTTGAAAAAAAAAGATCTCCGCCACCAGTTTTTCGCCCCTTCCGCCAAAAGCACGCCACCCAAAATTAACCATGTGAATGGTAAGAAAACCGGTGAAGTAAGCGAGCTGACGAAGGACCGCAGCTCAGCGACGCCAGCGCATTACAAGCAGTTCCTCACAGCCTCACCCCAACTGGGGAAAAGAGTCCGTGAGGAGATAGATATAACGGGATAAACGAGTAAAGTACCAAATTAAGCAAGCAATGCGCAAAACAATAGAAGTCTCATGTAGACTTGGCGGCCGTGTGATGCAAGTGTTGTGAGTGGTGAGGGTGGATGAGGCGGGCCTGCATTCGTGTTTCGAAACAAGAACACGGCAAACGAAACTTAAATCCTATCCTTGCACATGTGCCACCAAAATGCTTGTTTGGTTCACTCGAGCGTTGATTTTGACTGGGAGGGAAAAGACAGACGAGTGAAATTCGAGGAATTTTGAAAGTAAAGAAAGGGACATGCATAAAAATCGCTGCAGATATACCACCCACCCACGTGCACCAGCCATCCACGAATCCCAAAAAGGCATGATTGAGGCGAGGCGAAAAAATTCCAAATAGCAAAGAAAAAGCAATGTAGCCACACCGTACCGGGCATTTCTGGGCAGCTTCAACTGTGGCCGTGAATTTTTTGGCGGAGATCTTGCACTTCGCCTTCTCTTTTCGTCAAACGCAACCTTGAGCCTCAATCTGCCTCACCAGAGATCCAGCTCTGGAAAAATCGCCCGGCTTTTTTCGCACTTTTCGTTCAGCATCCTCCCCTTCGCACCTCACGTGCTCCATTAGAAAATTCCCTCTCATTTTTACATTGGTCTCCTATTTAGGGCGTTGAGCATATCGCTGTCAGTCGAGCTTCTTTCTATATCCCCGCTCACAATGTCAGTGATACGCATGCCCGGTCTGCTGCTTGGCTGTGACGTTGGAGGAGGTGGAGTCCTCCCTTCGGAACGAACCGGAAGTGGACGGAGAGCACTGTCGGCGGGGAAAGCCGGGTAAGGAGCTGACCCCGGCGTACTCGGAGCACCTTGCGTGTTCGGGGACGACGAGGTGCGACTCGGGTCATAGGAATACGCGCTCTGCGGCGAAGAGCGGCGGGGTGGTTGTGCGCTGTAGTACGGTTGGGCTTGCGGTGGCGGGGCAGAGTGGTATGACGCAGAAGAGGACGCTGGAGACACAGCGGCGGGTGTTAGAGCGGTTGGGTCAGGATAAGTGTAGTCCGGGCCGGGGCCTCGATGAGCGGGAAGCTGTGACGCTGAAGCAGGATTTGGCGGGGGAAGAGTAGGAGTGTGCGGCTCGGCGATGGGCCGCTTCCTGCTATTGTGCGCATCACGGCTACTCCAGTCATCGTAGGCACCGCCCAAAGGAGATGCGTATACAGGGCCAGGACCTGAAGCAGAAGCAGAATACGGACCTGTCGGGCTGGGCAAAGGATAGCCCTGCTGGCGCGGTGCAGGAGGGGCATATGCGTCCTGTTGATGTGAGGCAGGCGGGAGTGGTTGCCCGTATGCGCCATACAACGTTGGAGCTTGCCCGCCTCCACGCCAGACAGTGTGTGCAGGCACAAATGCTTGAGTCTGAGCTGAAACTGGGGTGAAGATGCACTCTTGCGCAAAACGAACGCAGTTTGTGCAACGCCCATCGTCTGAGGCCTCAAATCCAGAACAGCGGATCTAGGAAGTTTTTCTATAAGCTAAAAAACACCCCTTTGAAAACTCTAAAGAAAACCCAAAAAATCAGAAAAATCATCACTCACTTTGCGTCTTCTGCAGTAGCGGCAAGCTATGGCGGTTCTCTGCCGCGGTGCGGGCTGCTGGGCATAAGCCATGTGAGGAGGGCCAGGTCTATATGGATCTGGAGGTGGAGCAGCACGGCTCCATTCGTGCGGAGCGGGAAGACGGTAGGGAGGTTGAGGTTGTAGAGCCGTCATGTCGGGTCGTGGTTCTGCCGGAGGAGGAGGGAGTGAGGTGGTAATCTAGATGAAGTGAACGTGAGTCAGCATGAGAAGAAGGTAGCAGGCGGCGCAGCAGGTCCGGGAGACGCGTGACCTAAGACGTACATGAGAATGCGGCGGATATGTGCCGTTTGTGGGTTGTGAGGATGTTGGAGGCTGGGAATTCCAGTGAGAAGGAAGCTGACCTTGGCCGCCTGGGTGGTGTGGGAACATTTGCAAGTGTATATGGGCCGTGAGTTGCCGCCACCGCCGCCGTGCCTAAATTTCCACCTTACAGCTTTGACAATGCAGCGTCAATCATAGCCCTAGGCTGAGTGAGAATTGGGAGAGAGGGTCTTGGAGGAGGTGGAGGTGCGGTGGTGGTGATTCGATGGGCGGCGTTGTATGGTTGCACAAAACCGGACGGGCCGCACGACAGGCGGGATGCAGGTCAAAGAGGCAGTGCACCGATGCAGGAGCGCCAAGCTCGAACAGGGAGGCGGTCGGTGGAGAGGGAGTGGGGTAGGAGGAGGGAGGATATTATGCAGCGGACCGGGCTGAGGCTGCTGGAGGGCTGGGAGGCTGGAAGGCTTCTCGAAAGGAACCGCGAGAGCGTCGGCGGTGCGAATGGAGACTCGTCGAGGATACCGGGGGAAAGGAGGCGAACGACGATCCAGCAGAAAGGTCCTTGGGTTTTGGGGGAGACGGTAGCGTCCACTAACTAGAACCCCCAAGAAAAAGGGCTCCCGTCTGTTATTATTAACGGTGCTCGTCACACTCCGCCTGGCCCCGAGCGGAACCACCAGAAGAGCAGCACCATCTGTGCTTTGGCTCGCCTGGCAACACTGGCGAGCACTGGCGAGCACTGGCGAGCACTGGCGAGCACTGACTCCCTCGCGCCCTCGCACGCCCGCAGCCTCCCTGGCCTTCCCTGTCACGCTTGAGGCGATCCCAGCCCGTCACCCGGAACGCCGCCGCGGATTCGCGGACGGAGCCAGCTCTAGCGGGCTTGTATTGCGTTGGCGCCGCGCCGTGTGCTGAGCGTCGGACGGGGGCGCTGCTCCTGCTGAGGGTGCTGGAGCCTTGCTGGCGCAGGTGATGGCTGATGGTGTTGGCGAGCGGTCAGCTTGGGATCATCGCAAGGGCGAAATGCTCAAATGCAAGGCTAAGGGAGAAGGCCCGTAACGGCACGCGGTAATGCCCGCATGCACAGCCAGGGCTTTGCCACGAGGAACTCTGCAGGCGCCCACAAGCGACTGATCTCCACCCCCAGGCCACCCCTCAAATCTCTGGCTGCAATAAAAAGGCCTGGCAGCCAGCAGCTGCTGGGCTTTTGCCGGCCAACGCTGTGCCGCACTCGCAGCGCTGTGCCCGACCGACCCGAACCATGTAGCGCTCACCCACCCCACAACGGCTTTGGAAGGTGGAGGATTGCCTTTCGGGCTGCGGGCCAGCAACCAAGCAAGCACCAAGCACTAAGCAGCACCAACATCAGCACCAGCACCAGCACCAGCACCAGCACCAGCACCAGCACCAACACCAGCGCCAGTACCAGCAGCAGTACCAGTACCATCAGAGCACCAGCTAGCAACCAGCTATTTTGTGCGCGCTCTAACGGCACCGCGCGCTCTGACCGCAAAATGGAGCGGCTTTCCGTCCCACTGTTGTTGGCGCAAACCCTATCACGGTTTCACTACCATTCGACGAACCAGCGTGACAACCAGGGACGACGCGGTGGCTAGATTTCCGGTTTGACCGGTCCTGAGCTCTTGACACACCTTTTGCTCCTCTCCAGCGCTGCCGGCTCGGCTCTGTTCAGCTGCTGCCCGCCCTTTGCTCGCCCTTTGCTCGCCCTTCGCCCGCGTCTCGACCCGCAAAAACGGGCACAGAGGCGACTATGCGAACTAGAGAACTCCCTAGCACGTTTCGAGTCTCAGACTCACTTCCGTCCGTGACCCTGGTAAGCGGGTTTTGGCCCAAGGTAGCAGGGGTACCTCGGGCTTGGGCGCTCGTTTGGCTGTGTTGCTCGGTCTGACGCCGAGATTTGACAGACGTCCCATGCAGGTAGGGCTGCCGCTCGTGCAGGCCTTGAAAGCGGCCGCGGCCACCAATCCTGGGGAGCTAAAAAACCCTGGTCGCGTTGGTGTTGCTCGCCCAGCCAGTGAGGAGCCTCCGCCGGGCTGATCAGGCAACTTTGTCGTCAGCGAAGGAGCTGAGCGGCCTTCTCGAAAAGGGTACACTATGCAAAATAGTGCCGACGACGGCCCGCATGCGTCTTTATTGAACAGGGGAGATGACGTACAGATCTGGAGTCGGGCTCGAATCACTACTGAATCTCACGGCTGGCTGGCGTCTTAACTGCTCGTTTAGCATCAAGTGGCACCGGGGCTGGTCCGATTCAGAAGCCTTGGAGTGCCAACCCCTCGAGCGATGATTCGTCGTTGGCCCTGAGAGAACCCCCAAAAATGCTCTATAATAGTGCCGGCCTTCCCGTCGCTGCACGCTTTTTCGCGATGGATGGCGAGGAATGCTTGGGGCGAATCTTGGCCGGGTGGGTGTGGACTTGGCTCTTCTGTCGTTCTGCGGGAAGAGATGGATCGGGATCTTGACAATCAATGATATTAAGGCGAAGGTACCCACAGCCGTTGGAAGTTACGGGGCCGCTTACTCTGACGGGCAAGTTTCCTTGCTGCGGCGGTAATAAGAAACCAATACGGACGCCGATGCTCTGCAATTATCGGGCTGTGGGTGTCAATACTGGCAAGTCGAGGTCATAAGATCACTAGGCTCCGTCAGACTCGAGCACTATCCTGAGCTCATCCGTGCTGACCGCGACCTCGTATGCACTGTGCCACCAATCAGCAAGAATTAGTTTCAGCAATGCGGTCCGCCTCTCGATGGTGAAGCCGAGGTAATGGCGTATTATGAGGCAGGGCGCGCGTTAGAGCTTCTTTGGAATAACAAGATGAGTGTGTTTTTGAGTCACGGCTAGCGATGGTTTGAGATTGAACATGGGACGGCTGTTATAAGTATAGAAGCGCTTATGGAAGTTTGTCTGCTCTTTCCCCAACGAGACATCATAGAGCACGCAGGCAAGGATGGGTCTAAGTTAGAATTTGTACGGCTTCATTTGATACAGCGCTGAAGCATGGGATGCACGCCCCGGGAACCAGTGCTGAAACTGGTGTGCCACAAGATATGGCGGAACGGGTAGAGATTTCACGTTGCATAGATGCAGCCTACATAGGTGCGGTAAATAAAGGGCTAGTGTCGCACCGCAGCATCAAACGAGAATCTTCCGGTGCCTCTCTTTGGCCGTGTTGAAAGAGCCAATATGGGCAGTCGATCTGGCTAAAGGTACCCTAATTCCCGGGCAATCTACGCACTGGGTGCCTGAAACCGCGAGTATAGTACATGTTCCTGCCTTGGTGGCACATCTCACGATGCTGCAATCTACGCGCCTTCGCGAAGTCGCGGTTCCCTTCCGCCCTTAATTCACTAGATTCTTAGTGATAGATTATTCAGGATTACCTTCAAAACGCCTGCCTACAACGCCGCTAATGGCTTATTTTCAAACCTGGTTCGTTGCCCTGTGTGAGATTGACATTTAGGTCTTGTGACGCCATCTTCGGTCTGTGTTTGGGCCTGCCTTTCGGGGCCTGCTTGTTTTCCTGTGCCTCGATATCGCCGAACCGCGTTTGCCCTCACCAATGCAAGGAACTCTGGATGCAGTAGTGCATCATACTCATGTGCAGCAATAAGGCGAAGGACGATGGGGCTTACCGGGCCCGTAATTGGGTCGGACAAATGTTGGGTTCGAAATGATGCACGAGATCCCCGCCTTTATCAGCTGCGGGTAGGCACATGTCTCCCATGCTGTCACCTAGCCTTCGTTTGCATCATCGTTCTCTTTCAACCAAGACAGTCCATGGACCAGGGCTTCATGCACAGCGGGACGATCTTGAACGAGTGACAGTCGGAGCGGCACCACCTTCTCGCGACGGCGACGGAAGCGAGGATGGATGCAACAACTTGGACGTTGGTCAGGGGCGATGGGGGGGGGGTGGAAATTGCAGTG
>Ga0307515_10006419_pt1 | contig 23525 bp, 20 predicted proteins | sample 17_EM_MG_FD_194513 | JGI IMG/M metagenome (GOLD analysis project Ga0307515, IMG submission 194513) | Populus trichocarpa ectomycorrhiza microbial communities from riparian zone in the Pacific Northwest, United States - 17_EM | ecosystem: Host-associated > Plants > Roots > Unclassified | place... | reverse complement strand
CAATAGGCCAATGGTACATGCGATCAGCGGCTCGATCAGCGGGGGTAAGATATTCGAAATATCCACGGCTTGGCTGCAGGCTTGGCCGTGGACATTGGCGAATGTCGACCAGGGTTGTATGTGTCACGTGCGGCTCAGCGACTCAGCGGGCGCTCAGCCGAGCCGTGAACACCAAAATCCAAGACAGCCGAGCCCCTAGATAGATCAATCAACCAACGCTTGGTACTACAATTTGCGGTGATTTTAGTCACGCGCGACACTCCTTGCGAAGCGACTGGTACCGTCACAAAATGTTGCATTTTTCTACCCCGCTCCAGCTGAACAGTGAATTGAGGTGTAACTGGGTTCTTTGTACTAAAGTGGCGGACGCGGATGCATTTTTCTCCTTATGGAGCCAATAGATAGCCTTTGGCTCTTTCTGGCTTGGAATTGGCATGCTAACACTCACATATTGATCGCCCTTGCTTCAGCTTTTCACTTTGCTTCTTCTTGGAAGCGAATTTCAACGAGACGGTTTGGGCATACATTAATTTCTTTCAGATTTCCTTCTCAGTAGGAGGTCCTTATACTATTCATCTACCATCTTTTGGATAGCACTCGTCTTCTTCCTTCATACAGATACTTGGGCCTCTATCCCCTTCGAACCAGTCCTCACCAGCCCACAATGGCCGTGACGCGGACAGATTCCAGAGGCCATGTCATTGTTCTCCCAACCTTCACAACAGGCTACACCAACCTTGGCCCTCTCCCTCCCACTTCCTTCCCAGCTGACTGTCTCGAAAACCTCTGGGACATGAACACGCCTTACCTTGGAGGAACGTTATCCTACCAGACACAAGGCTGTGGGGTGAAGAGTTGCTGCCCATCAGGGAACTTCTATACCGAGGCATGGGCCTGGATGACGAGCTACTACTCGCCCGGAGAATGCCCATCACAATACCGTTCGTGTGTGCCTCCCCAATCGCCGACGCCTTTAAGTTCGGAGCCTGGAGAAAAGATAGTATTCTGCTGTCCAACAAACTACGGTTGCCCGTCATCAGCAATTGGCGATATCGGTATCTTTATCTTTTGCCAGAGTGCGATGTCAAGAGTGAGTACACGCGTCATAGTGCTGGACAACCTCTTCAATCAGAAGACTGTGTCGACGCGACCATTCGTTATACAAACGCCCTACGACTATCAATACCAGCTCGCCTATCCCATTCAGATCAGGACGAGGACAGACTCAACAGTGTCAACTTCTACTTCGACCATCTCTGCGCAAACAAACACACCGCCAGTCAAGCAAAACCATGCAGGACTTTCTCCAGGGGCGATAGCAGGAATCTCTATTGGCACATTCATTGCAGTCGGGTCATTCGTTCTGGGCGTCCTATACCTCATATATAGAATCCGCTCAATCCAGAGTGGAACAGCGGTTTCGCAAAATCCAAATAGGCAAGGAGACAATTCCGAATTAGACACTCAAGAAGCAAGTAGGCGGCACCATATGTCTTCACTAGAGCAAGGACCGCCTGCCGAACTTCCTACGTATCGTAAATGAGAAGGATGATGGATTTTTTGAGGACGGAGTTACTTAGTGTGGAAATACAGTGACCTACCCTAACTCAACGTTCTTACCTGCTTTACTTGCCAACCCAACTACGTGGGAGACCATTGATTATTCGCAATAAAAACGAGCTAGCGACGGCGGAGTTCGAAATAGTATTATATTTTAACGAATTTAATATATGCTTGAGTATACTTTAGCTATGTATACTTCTGGTGATCTTAAAGCGTCCAAATGCACTCCATAGAACTTAACGTTGCTTCGTTGGGTCGGCCTCTTCTTACGGGCCCCTGGCCTCACTGTATATTCAAAAAGTAGTTACCCACGACTGGGACAAAACATCAGCGGATAAAACTACCACTAAAAGACTGTACATAGAGATTCAGAATGACAGCGTGGCACTCGCATGAACTAGTATTTTTTTAGGCAGCACGCCCCCCATTATGTCGTAGCCTAATCCTTAAATTGGGCATCATTTATTAGTGGCAGACGGTTTTCATTGTCACAGGGATGCATATAATCAATATAATCGCCCGAAATTAGTGATTATGATTATATAAGGACTCTAATTCCGAGCCACCCGGCCTCTGGGTACGCGATTATATATTTAGGTATATAAGTTATCTTTAAACTAATGCCACTAGTAAAGGCAATACATTATAAATAGTAACTTTTTATGGTTATAAATAGTATTAAAATTTTTAACTTGGTCCAAGCGTAATAATTATATTCATCCCTGGTTCTCAATCAAATTTTTTGGTGGATGTGCTTTACATTTGAATCTGCTGTCAGATCTTGTGATCTTTGGATATAAATAGCAATAGAGCAACTAAGTACGTGGTGTGAGCAGGATATTCAGACAGACTTATTGGATAAAGTTGCTCTGACTATCGATTAATGAGAAATACTAGAAACTTGCGAACAAATTATCTCAACTGATGAAGGGTACTACCCGTGAAGAACAGAAGCACAGTGCGTTATACGGTCCCTTAGTTCGTTCAAGATAGCAAAATCTGCATATAATACACCTAACATTTCAGTCTGGTCGTTCTTCCTTGGTGTGGAGACGAAGAAAAACAAACCAACCGAGGCTCTAATACCAACTTATAGACTCAGAGTTATAAGGGTACAGTGACATTATTGACCACCGTCTACTCTACCTACGTAGAGGCTTCACAAACTTTGTTTAAGTAGGCTTAAATGTGCTCCGAAAGCTGCATTCAGTCTAAGCGCACGTCAAGTTAGTCTTCGAAAAGTACATGGAACCTTCTTCCATGTAAATTTAATAATGTTAAATAGAGCACCTCAGCTATATTTAACCCTTCTCATGGAAGCGATGTAGTTCCACAGGACCTCCATGAAGATTGGCTCCAAAGCTTATATTTTACATGCTTAGAGCTCTGGGAAGACTTCGGAGTCGAGCTAGACTAAAAGGAACAAATCCAGTGAAGTAAAGCTGGACGCATCCCTATAGGAATATATATCGATGTATACCCTCTTTCGTTGACCTTGAGATGATGCAAGCAAAGCTGAGTGAAATCGCTAAGAACCTTGGCATGACTGTCGTTAGGGCTACAATATCTACACATCGAGCCGCACTGCCAATCACTGTCCCCGAGCCATTCGCCCGTTAATTAATCGCCCTGAAAATATAGAGCTTTTCTAGGCCCCGGATATATTACTGAGGATCTGTTGAACTGAGACGGATTGTCTCAGTTGCCTGTTACCTGTTCCAGTTGCCTAGTACCTGTTCCTGTTACCTGCACCTACACTATGTATATATAGTCTCTCGATCTGATCGTGGTCACACGCTCAGGTGAATGGAGTGGCCTGGAAGAATACCCATAGACTCCTTCACTCGCTATGCCGTATGATTTCGGCATCATTGGTTTTGAGGTTAGGATCTTTAATTCTTCATGAGACGAGATGATTCTCTCCTTAGACAATCTACTTCTCACGACCCACAACTTTTCGTTACACATGCGCAAACGATTCCTAGAGGATATTCGGTAAGTACCTTCTGATTGTGTGAATGTATGAGATAGAGTGGGTGGACAGATATAGGTAAAAAAAGACTCTGAGAGTATCGCCCTTGAGAAGGATTAGGACGGAAAATGCCGCGCGCATAGTCCGCTGTATCTTTCTCATGGTGACGAATCAACCAACCTATCCTTTCGAACGGTGACGTCCATCTCTAAGTTGGTCCGATAATAGATGGACGCAAATCACCGTGCGAAGGGATAGGCTAGGGATATCCTAGGTCAGTGTAGCAAGTTAAGCTCAAATCCCTAGTGTTAAACTGCTTGTGATCTGCCTAACGTCGACGATCTGTCAGTAGACCGCGGCAATTCGCTTTCCCATGGCAACAGGGAGGAGATCTTCATGGGTTTGTGTCGGGTAAGGGTTCTTGAGTCATGCTAGGTAGCATACAATGTTGGAATATTCGGAACAACCTTTTGAGGCAAGTCACCATTCGGGAATCGGCTACTTCGAGTGTGTGACAGGATGCTGAATTAGGCCGGGTTGTAGATTTCCAAAGTGGGGTAAAGTTTTTCGTGAGGATTTGGAATATGATTTTACCATGAGATTATTGTTGACTGGGAGTCCGGGGTCGGCGTACAGTTCAGTTGAGCTCAAGCATGGAAATGCTTGGTAGGAGCCATATTGTCTCAAGACCGGACACATGGTCAGATATCTCTACACACGCAGAAAGTCATTGGCTGGTCCTAAAGTTGAAAGATTTAAAATTTTAGTGATAAGTGTAATCGTCTTGGCAAGTCTTGGTTTTTAGAGTATGTTGGTTTCGATTTCGATCTTTAGAAACGGCGTATGATACTTTGAGTGTAAGGCCATACTAACACTAAAATTCAACTGCTGTTGAACTCATCGCTTGTACGGATACTTATGGCGGTGGACCTGAAATTGTTCGAAGCAAGCCTGTCGGGCTTCATCGATGTCGAGAGCTATCCTTCATGGAGAATGTGGATCTGACGACAGCTAAGAGTGGTACAGGACTAGCTAAAGGCGTGAGCGATGATAGAAACTTTGAAACAGAGAGCGAGTGTGAACATGGATAGACGTAGTAAGTGAAGTTACTATCATTGGGGGATGTCAGCATGTTACATATTGGACAGGGGAGACGATATACGGAGACGATATACGCTGACGAATTTTATTCATCTGCGAATAGGGGTATCGTTCCTAAACTTATCGTAGATAGCTGGCAAAGTGCTTCACGTGTTTGGTACCAGTTGCAACCAATTTGCGTCGAGTCTGCGAAGTACTTTAGCACTCTGTGGTGTTGCTCAACTTGAGCTTACTTTTACTCAAGAATGCTGCAGTCAACTTTCACAGCTAGTTACAGTTTCGGACTTAGAACTCGGAAAAACACGTCTCAAACGCATGAAACTGTTCGGCCATGAGATCTACGTAGGCGACGGCACGGAGTACCAAAAGCGTTGCTGCATCACATAACAAAACATATGCGCGGTTAAACAAAGACATCGAAGATGGGGTCGATGCGCATAGCAATGGCCACAACGCGTAAGAAAACGTGGATGCCACGATGAACAGTGCGAAAAATGTTCCGCAATGCATATGAAACTCTCCGAGCTCATGGTGCGCGGGATACGTCTACGGAGAATGCTGTGCGACTTTCTGACTTTGTGCCATTGGGTAAAAAATTTGGAAACCATTATGAAAAAGGTTTCAATCTGTAGGGGGTAGACAAGAGTGGGAGAGTTGATAGGGTGGACGCGAATTCTACTTGATGGGGGTAAGCGGCGTTGAGGAAGTGGTTTGACAACAGTTTGAAGATGCTCCCAGTATTCCACACGGGTGGGTAGAGTTGCGTCAGAGGGCCCAGTTCAATAGATTAAAATTCGCACTGTTGTTTTTTACTGGATCAGCTCGAAGACCCTTTTTCTGGAAGGTCGCCCGGGTCTGGTGGAACCTCCCAGAATATCATAATATCCGCTGCAGTTAAAATAGCCTGAAAGTCCCAAAGACACGGCTCGGCTGCACCCTTAGGTACTCCCCGTATTGTGGTATATGAACATCCACCGGACTTTAAATTTGAAGGATCCGATCTCACCTTTGATGCCTTAAATCTCACGATCTCGCGATTTACCTGTGAGGTTTGCTTCTCTCGGCGTTGTGACGGACGAGTGAGGCAGTGGTGGTGACGTCGGAATTGTCGGTGGGGGGACGAGTGTCAATCTCTGTTTCGATTCACCGCGCGGTTACGCAAATGAGGGCGGTTCAACGATCGCGAATAGATAGGGTGCTGATGTGATGAGATGCAACGGCCTGGCTTGGAGGTATTGATTCTGCGCAACAGTACAGCTCCTTCGCGCAGGCTGAGTGAGAGTAACGAGGGCTTGTAATTGTGCTGTATATTTACTTCTTACGATAGGCATGTGCTGTGCGCATGCAAGATGCAAGCCCTGCCGTCTGGATTTTCGTTGATCCTGCCGGCGGTGGGTAAGAAGCAGCATGCAGGTCCGGGGCTCGTGTGGGTCAAGAGGGGAAAAAAGTGCCGACTTTATGGCGTGGCTGGCGGATCAGCGCTCTGAATGCGTTTCAGTCCCTGGCCTAGCGGCGGGACACATATAAATGCCCCTGAATTAGCGATACAGCAGATTTTGCACAAAATGTTGCACCAAAAGCACGAGGGAAACACACCACCAACTCGCCCACATCTGAGCCCATCGTGGGACCAAGACAGGAATAGACAATTGGCCCTGCAGTCAGCAGTAGAAGGCCTTACTGCCTTCCAACGCAATATTAAGAGTGGCAATGCACGTACAAATTGCAAACTGAAAGCTGCCGAGGCGCGTAAACATTCAAGGCTCCACGGAACGTCCGACGTCGATCAGGCACAGGCACGGGCACAGGCACAGGCACAGGCACACTCACCCAGCCATCCACCCACACACATCCACGAAACTGTTTGCTCGCCAGAGCTGGTGCCCGGTTGCGATCTTGAAACTTCGACTCGTCTTTGCAACAAGGAGCTTTTCTGTGCCGTCATACTCTCCAACGCCAAACGAATCAGTCGCGGCCGCATCTCAGACCGCCGCTCTCCGTCCCCAATTCCCCCGGCGACTCGCGCATCAATACCTGAAGCACGTCGTCATCGCTTCTGCCCCGGTCGTCTTCTCCACTTTGGGCCTGACCTTGTCGGTCACTGTGCCCCCCCAGGTCACCTCGTGGGCACAGCTCCCTTCACCAGTAATCGCTCAGCACTCCCTGAGCGCCGCCCACGATAATCAGAACAGCCTCAACGCGATCAGTTGCGGCATCACACGTTACGCACACCGCTGTGCTGCGCTGCGCTGCTTCGAACACCTTTACCCCGACACCCGCTACCTTGCTGGTCAATCCCCTCACCACCTTTCTCTTTGACAAAGTCTGTGTCTTAGTCACTCCCACCTGCGGGTTTTACTGTTTCAATCTCTGACAGCTTGCCTCTGCGAACGGCTCTGTTCGCCACAGCCACGCTTCCTTTCGGTCCTCCGCATCCCCCCGAGCTCCCATTCCCTGTGCAGCTGGCTGAAGGCAAGTCCCTGCGCATTCTCTTCGGAGGCTCCGAATTAACAGCATCTTTCACGCGATTAGATTTCGCAGTTGAACACATTTTTACTAGTTATCGCACCGAACGGGATCGTACGCGAAACAAACGCGCTAGTCAATACTCTTCTATATGCAATTAGAGAGGAATATTTCGGGAAGAAGGATAGTTGGCTAGAGGAGTATTGGCGAAAGAGCTTGGAATTTGTCGTGATTGTTGGGAAGGTCGTCGACTACTTCACCTCATTATCCACCACTATCGAACCGCCATGAAGTTGCAGCTGGCATGCTAGTCGTTCTTCTTTCAGTTCATGTCAAGTTTTTTGAACTTCACCGCACGAATTTGACAATCGCTTCATTCTCGCAGTCGTCTGTTGCCCTCAGGGTTCCGTCCTACTATGAGTCTCCCAAAGCCTCTCGTTGAACTAAACGGCCATTGTTCAGTCATTAATAACCATACTCTTTATGTCTACTCCCCGGATGCATTCCAGGCTCTTGACTTGTCAGAAGGTGCGAAATGGAAGGAATTGCCAATGGGCGTGTCGGTGACGGGCGGTAAATGTGTCAAGGCGGTACCGGCTGGTGGAGGTGCTAGTCAAGCTATGCTGTACATTGTTGGAGGCGTTGTGAATGAGACTGCGAGTAGTTGGAATTACCCTGGACTTCAACGTTTCTCCTTTGCAAACCGGACCTGGGAATGGGTTACGCCAGTTACCCAAGTCACCCAGAACCGACAGAACCATGCCGCCACCTACCTTAACGCTTCATCCTCAATTCTAGTATATTCAGGATCTCAGACGACAGGAGATACTGGGCCATCTTCGCAGACTTTTCTCATTTCAACCACTCCGCCTTTTAGCGTACAAGCTTTCGGTTCTATTGCGCCTCCTACGGTCGACCCGATGCTCATGCCTTGGGATGAAAGTCATGCTGTAATGATTGGAGGAGATTCCCAGAACAAAGCCGTCTGGACCTTTAGCCCTGAACAAGGCTGGCAGAATGTTGGCGTTACACTTACACAAGGAATTGCGAATCAGTCCCAGGTTCGATGTACAGTTGTCTCTGGAGATGATGGGAGCAAAGTCCTTGAAACATACGACATGAGTGTCAATCCAAACGTGGTCACCCGAGTAGCGTTACTTAATGCAGGCGGCGCCGTAGCGTCTCCTGGTCAAACTGTGGGTGGGCCTTCAACGAAACAAAAACGAGACCTGACAATAAATGGTTGGCCTTCATACAATGGCACTCTCGCGCCAACATCAACTCGTTCTGGTTTCTCTATTGCGCAAGATGCAAACGGCCTTGCTGTCATCAGTGGAGGAAACACCGAAGATCCGCTTTGCATCTTTGACCAAAGAGCAAATTCCTGGCTTAATGCTACTGAACTCTTGGGTGGCTCACAAGTCACCATTCAATCAGAACCTACCTCTTCAGTTTCATCATCGTCTGTTCCTTCTGCGACATCAACGTCGTATTCTTCAGCAGCGGCATCATCGACAGCAGCGACTGTGGCGCCAGTAGCAGCTACGGGACCAAGTAAAGCTCGAATGCTCACAGTTCTAGGTGCTACGCTTGGTGCAATATTTGGAATCGCTGCCCTATTAATAATCTTACTTCTACTCCTGCGATGGAAGCGAGAACGAAGGAAACGAGCAGGCAAAGGTGGCTATGTCGAGAAAGATCGTCTAAGTTTCGCGGATCGTGGTGCCGAGTTCATGAGCGAAGCAGGGGGAGCAGTTGGCCACAACTACTCAGCCTCTATGAACGCATCCCAAAGCTCACTTGCTATAATCGCCGGTCGAGCTGGTCTAGCTCACAAAAGAGGACTAGGCCCTCTTGGAAGTGATGCCAGTACTGCTGGCCTTGTTACCAAGAAGAGCCCCCTTGGCTATGCGGAGCCCGTCGAGATGTCCCAGATTGTAGAGAAAGCACCTCCAGCAACTGAGAAACAAGCGCGACTAGCAACACAACCCCTTACTTTTGTGGATGCGACGCCTACGGGTACTACAGCTGCTTTAAGCCGAAGCCGGAGTTCAGGATGGAGTCGGTACTTCGCAAATAATGAAGCTACGAACCTCGCACATATGCCTTCCGGGCGATCGACATATACGTCTGACCGAACCAGTGCTGGAAGCCAGTCACATTACACAGACTCTCGCATAATCAGCCAACCACAAACGGCACCACCTCTCGAGATATTCACCAAATTTGATGGTCAGCGTCTTAGTCGTGTAGCCACTGGAAGCCCGACATTAGGGCACTCACGAGAGAACCTACCGGGACAACCAATGCAAGCTGAGTTGGCACGTGCAAGCTCAGCAGCAAGTTCGGTATTAAGCCTCGATGCTAACAAAAGTACTGCGTACACAAGCACCCGAGATCCCGCTACAAGCTGGACACCGGTGTCAGGCCCTGAATGGAATCAGCGACCACCAAGTAGTGCATACACGAATAGTGTGCGCGCAAGCGAGGTTAGGGATGGCACGAGCTCATACTACGCAGCGGATGGAGCTAGCTCCTACTTCCCTACGAGTGGGCCTAGCTCACTAAACCCAGGGCGCTTCGGTGCAGCAGAAGAGCGAGATAGTACCGTCACGGTCTTCCCCCGTGGAGTGCCGGACACAGGCGGTGGGCCAAAGAAAGGCGCTGGACATCAAGACATGTCCTGGATAAACTTGGGTGCCGGAGCACCCTGAACCCTCAAGCTGAGCTGTCAATAATTCGTTTCTTTACTCTGTCCCATCCGGCATCCTTCGAGGATGATTGGCTGGAGAGTATAATAGGGTGGCTCGCTGTATTTAAGCGGCTGGGTGCGGTGTCACACAAAGCTGAAGAGATGTTTCCCATGACGAATTATTTTTCAGACTTTTCTTGTCTCTTCTCCAAATCGTCCCACATCCGTGCTTCATTGCATGCATAACTAGCGCCGGGCGTACGATTTGTTTTCTCTTCAGTTTTTACTTGCCGCTTTTGATTCTTTGCTGTTGCCTGGCACGCGCTCTATATCTCTCCTGCTCTGCTTCCTTTATTCTGCGCCTTTTGTACCAGCACACCCTTACGGCGCAGCGCGCGGCTCGCGCATGTCTCTACGGATACCCGACGCCACCCTATTGCGTCAATCACCACACTTGTAGAAAAAATACCCTCTCATCGCGCTGTGCTGCTCGAGGAAACCAAACGGGAGGCTCATTTCAGGCCAACCCCCTTCGCCCTCGCTGCCTCATCTCTTTTGCTGTTTCATTCCACTTTCCTACTTCTTATTTCTATACGGGCTGAGGCTCGGATAACGGCGCGGAAATCTCTTTCTATTCTTGTTCGGAAGGAAGTGTGTGTATGCTAGTCTAGTCACCTCCTACCCTGCCACCGTCGTGTGTGCAACACGCTCCCGTTTTCTGGGACGCGGCTAAATCACTAATGAGAGCTGTGTTACAAATAAAAAATATCCGTTAAGAACCGTGTCTCAGATGTTCTGGGGGCGATTATTGGCTTCTGTGTTTGTACAGCTTTTGGGGTAACCTTTCGCCCAAGTGCTTATATCAGACCTTTGCACAGATTTTCATTACAGTGTGGATTGGGTTCTCTTGTGACACTGCTAGCATCGAAGAAGTAGTTGCGTCTGAGTGTCAACACACTTGGTGTCTAGACGTGTTCCACGAGTAATTTGCGAGGCTAACAGACGTTCACGATCAAGTAAACCGGAGACTGAGGTGGATGTAGTCGACTCTGTCCAAATTCCAAAGCGGAAGTGTGAAGTTGTTCCGCTTCACAGCTAATCACCAATACAGGACAATGACGGTGCCTCACACTACCTCTATTCACTATCCCCAGTCTTTGGATGCTTCGTTCCCGCTGCTCAATCCAATGCCTAAACAGACTTCTAGCAGTAGCTATGTACCCAATGCCTTTCTTCTCCAAAATAGCTCTCTCCAACATCCCCACTTGCTCTCCTCTCCCTCATCTTCCCAGTAATCTTCTGCGGTCCTTCCTCCCCACCTTCCACTTCTCGATTCGCTGCTCTGCAGCGAGACTCCCGAGCAGCCACATCAAATCAGCTGCTCATCACGGCGGAAGAAGCACCCATTAACATACGACGTGCCCTTATCCACAAGCGGAAGCGGCGGATGATACCGATCGAACTCTGCAACCACACCGTCAGCCACCAGTCCAAACCCCCCGCCATCTCCTTCGTGCGAAATATTAAACATACCCATGTAAAGCGCCCCAGCAGTCCCTGCCCCGAGTCCTGCTGCCTGCCGGAGAGAGAGAGAGGAGAGAGCTAGGTGGGGCTTCCGTCTACTGGAACGCGCGGAACTCACCGAAGTCGTGTTCGTGGCCGTGCATGGTCTCGATGGGGTCACGGCCCAGGTCGGCGTCCTGTTCGTGCGGCGGGATGCGCGCGGCGTGCGGCGCCGGCTTTGCGGTGCTGTTAGTCTGGAAGACGGGGGAAAGAATATCAGCGGGAAGGCTCTGAAGGGGGCAAACCGAACACCTTGCAGGTGATGAAGTCAGCCTCGGCGGGCATGTGCAGGTGGCGGCTGGGGGTAGCGGGGCTGGTTTGAGGAGCTAGGGAGAGGGGAGAGGGGAGCGGGGAGGGGTGGACTGGGAAGGAAATGTGAGGGACTGACTTCGACCATCTTGTCGCCCTCGACTCGGACTTCGCGGTCACGCAGGCGGCGCATCAGCTCGAGGAATGTGCTCTGGCGGAACTTCTCGCTCGTGTTGTCGGCTACGCTGTCGAGAAGGCGCGCTGCTGTCTCTGCCATCTCGTCGTCATCGTTGGGGTGCTGGTCTTGCTCCTTCTTTTCTTCCTGTGGCTCCTCCTGCACGGGCTCCTGGTGGGGTGTCTCTAGAGTGTAGCCGGCGTCCTTCAAGTCGTCCCAGATCGTACGATCATTTATGGGAACATTTGGTGCGTTCACAGGGTACATTGACATGAGTCGTGCGTTTATCTTTTCTATCAGGCTGCTTGAGCGTGATTTTGCGTCCGCGGCGACATCGGCGTCTAGCACATTCTTAAGAGCACCAAGACACCACCGGGCTTCGCTCAGGTCGTTAAATAGAGATCCGTTTGCTTCTAAATTCTCCAGTTCTGGGAGATATATTAAGGCGTCCTCAGACTTTAACTGTAGCAAGCTTTGCAGCTTGATGGAGAGGTATACAGCTGTAGCGTAGTGATGAGCTCTCTAGTAATCTCCAGTGTACGAGCTTAAACTTACGGTATCGTTTCTCTGCTATCCGGAGTAAGATAGGATCAGTCTCTCGCGGTAGAGAAACAGATTGGCCCTCCGCAACTGATTGTTCTGATGAGATTGGCTCTTGTTTCACAAGGATCTCCGCTTGCGCTTGTTCAAACGCTCGCTCGAATGCCGCCTCATCGAATTGAGATGTATCTTCTTGTGCCCGCTGCTTTCCCTGTGCTACTGACATATCTTGGCTTTGCATTGGCACCCCGAATTGTGGCTGGTTGAAGCTCTGTGCCGCATAACCCCCCATACTATATCCATTTATTCCTCCAAACGTACTCTGAGCAGGGTTTTGGTATGTCTGCAGCCCTGCGACAGGCGCCTGTTGCTTCAGGAAATCCCGGTGCCATGACGTCGCGGAGGCCTGCGGCCGAAAGTGCTGGTTCTGCTGCAATGTTGAGGGCTGCGGGGAAGAGATGTGTAAGCGTTGGAAATCTGAGGCCCAGCCAGCGGCTTGAAGAGGAGGAGTTGCGGATTGTGAAGGAGGTGCGGCTGGGGATAGGTGTGGTGGGAGGTGGCGGAAGTCTGGTTGTGGCGGGCCTGGGTGCCCCGCTTGAAAGGCCTCGAATTCGGGGTCTAATAAGCCCGCATTTTGACTCAGTCCTGATCGAAAGCCCTGCATATACTGTCAGTGGTCCGCTAGATGTGAGGGTATATAGTCGGAGGCAATTCTTCACCTGTGACGGAGACTGGCGGGATATTAGCCGGTCCTGTTGCAGAGTTCTGTCTGTAGTAGTGTGCTTCTGGAAATTCTGGAGGGCATTCGAGGGCCCGCAGACAGCATCCGCCATGGTCAAGTGGTTTTAAAGAGAGTATAGAGGGAAAGAAAGGCGGAGGTGTGGTGTAGGAAAAGAAGAGGTGCGTGAAGCAGACATGCCGCTTGTGAAAGCCATGGAGGATAACGCGGGCCGAGGCCGTGACATGGCGCAAAGAATCTAATCTAATCGCATCGCGGCTTAAACTGAGGACACAGGGCAACTCCATATCCCAAGTCGAGCAACTGGGCTCCTAACAACAACAATGGCAAGTGTTCTGACCCTCGTCTTCCTTGCCCGAATATTTTACTAATAGTTTGCTAGGCGCAAGTAATATCAAATTCCGGTCACGATGATATGATTGTACGCTCCACCAATCCCCAAATCCTCAAAATTCCACCTCCAAAATGCCGTCGCATCCCACCAACCTATTGACAATGGAGCTAAACGATACGTAGCATGACGCAGTACTTGACTACTACGGCCGCCGGCTAGCAACATGCTCGTCGGACAAGACGATCAAGATTTTCGAGGTGGAGGGAGAGTCGCATAGGTTAACAGAGACACTGAAGGGGTACGTGAGAGGCAATACTATATAATCCTAGCAAGGACTATAATCTGATGGAATTTTGAACCGTAGCCATGAGGGCCCTGTATGGTGTGTATCATGGGTAAGCCTCGCGCCCCAAAGCACCCCGGAAACAACAGCTAAAGCTCATCCACAGGCGCACCCAAAATACGGCAACATCCTCGCCTCCGCCAGCTACGACGGCAAAGTCTTCATATGGCGGGAACAAAACAACCAATGGTACCCCATCCTACTCGACTCTCGGCCGTCTCACCCGTTCTGACTCCCCCTTAGGCAAAAAATCTACGAATTCGCCCTCCACACCGCAAGCGTAAACCTGGTCGCGTGGGCCCCGCATGATGCGGGCTGCCTGCTCGCCTGCGCCTCCAGCGACGGCAACGTATCCGTCCTTGAGTTCAAGGATAACACATGGAGCCACCAGATCTTCCCGGCGCACGGCATCGGCGTTAACGCCGTGAGCTGGGCGCCGGCCATTGCACCTGGCGCGCTGACGAGCGCGAGCGGGCCTGCGATGCCGTCGATGAGGAGGTTTGTCACGGGCGGGAGTGACTGTCAGGTTAAGATTTGGGAGTTCAAGTGCGTTTACCGGCGATCCCCTGGCGGTGGCGGTTGTTGGTGACTGGAAGTGCTGACATTGTGGAATGGCAGTCCCGAGACAGGCAGCTACGTTTGTACCAACACCCTTACGGGCCACAATGACTGGGTCCGCGACGTCGCGTGGTCGCCTACTGTACTCTCGAAAGCTTATATTGCCTCGGCGTCTCAGGATAAGACTGTGCGCATCTGGACGAGCTCGAATCCGGATCTACGTAAGATATCTTTTTTAAATTTGCTGTTTGCCTAGAAGGCAGGACTAGTGTTGTTAACATCACCTAGGCGAATGGAAATCAACCACCCTTAACGTCGACGCGGTCGCCTGGCGCGTTAGCTGGAGCCTTAGCGGTAACGTCTTAGCTGTCAGCACAGGCGATAACAGAGTTAGCCTATGGAAGGAGAGGTTGAGCGGTGGTTGGGAGTGTGTGAAAACGATCGAGGAGTAGATGTAACCGAGTTTGAACCGAAACCAAGTGTAGTGACGATAGTTGGCAAGAGAAAGCATCGCGTTATGGGCGGGATAGAAGTGCCTTGAGAATGGTATTTTAATGCCAAGCGATAGCGTAAGTCATTTTGTTCATTAGACATGACAGCTCTTGGGGTGTGGAAAAGGTCAAATTCAATTGCCGGAGTTTCTGTTCTCAATCTTCCCCACAATCAACCCTGTACTTGCCTCACATACCTCCTTCTTTCAGCCTTCATCGTGCAGGTCCACCTCTGCGCATGACGGTACAAGGCTTCTGTCAATTTTTACCTCCCTGTGAGCTGCTACAGGCTCAATGTGCCGTATCCTACCCTTCCTATCTCCATGTTAAGATCCCCGCCCGCTACAGTATTATAAGGCGCAGAGTAGTCAAGCATCTCCGTCATGGTCACAATCAAAATTAGCAAACTCAATCATTAACTTCAAGTATTCTCTATATGAAATCCTCATCCAAAATTTCATTGAAATACCAATCCTCCCAACTCAGCTCGTCCATTCCAGGGCGCTCCAAAAGGCAAACCCATCAGTCGTCCAATCATAACACTGTGCTGGTGCTCCGTATCTGCATCCAGTAGCATTTTTGAGGCGACTTGAGAAGGGTGATGTGTGTGTGTATGTGTTTTTTATGCCAGAATAATGGAAAGGGATCACCGAACGCCCAGCGCCATGTGTATCTAAGAGCAGACCAAGAGAAAGAAAGAAATGGTAGGAGTATATAAAAGGTATATAAGAGATAAGAGGGAAAGTCGTGTATGTGAGTGAAGGGATAAGTGGTTGTTATCGAGATAGAGAAAGGACTGCAGGAGGTAGGTATATATCTACGAAATAAATTGGAGGCCATCAAGAAAGGCAATGCAGTCAATGCAAGTCTGGTAATCTCCAAACCCAACGCCGGGCTGTTCAATCGCAAATCCTGGGCTGCGCGATCATTGTGGATTTTTCAAGCGCCACTTATCAAAACAGGGAGGTGAGATGGCTCCGAACGTCGAAAGAGAGGGATATTCTTGCGTTACTCGTATTCTTCACTGTCGGTTTCTTCGTACATCCCTTGGTTGTCATCAACACTCCAAAAGATGAAGGGGCCGGAGTAGATCTATGTGATATCAGCTTTCGCTAATAGCCAAATCTTCGAGAGGAGTGCCCCGTCTTCAGCTCAACCTACCTCGTGAGCTGCTGCATCCTCATCGACCCCCCACCAGCGTCCAAGAATCATTTGCCCCCCTGGTAGAACAACACCTTCATATGCCCAAAGGTAGTCGCTATCCGTTGCTCCATTCTCGTCGTGGAAGTGCTTCATCATGGTCATTCGTTGCCACCCAGGAATGCCTTGTTGAGGAGGCAGCGGATTCAGCCAGCCAGAGGCAAAGAATTTCCTATCATGATTTATTAGCTACATGTACCAAGGAGGTTCTGCCCATCTAAGGGAGATTGGGCATGTGGTGAAGATAAGAAGAATATTGAATGGGCGACGTGTTCTATTGGCATCAAAGTGGATGTCGTACTCTTCGTCATAGCCTGTGCCTTCGAAGCGGAATGAGACGGGTTCACCTATAGCTGGACTGCCGGCTTTGTGCTGAGCGCGGGTTTTGGCGTGATGCGGCTTTGGCTTCGATTTAAGGTGGCGCTCGAATAAGGCTGGCCAGATGATTTCATTATCGACAAACTCCAGTCGGAGACACTGGTAAAATCCTGTTTTAGCAGTGAACCGTTGCGTAAACGGGGTATGAAAAGGATTTATACTTGTGCATAAGCATACCTGAATTGCGCGGTCCGAGTCCACATTCTTATCCATCAGAATCTCGAAGCCTGGTGGATTTGCTCTGATGTGCTGAATTTCTTGGCGGTCAAGATAAGCTGCTCCAAGTATTTATCGTTAGCTTCCTTTCTTGAAAATAAGACTCGTCTCTTAAAGGAATCATGTACCATATGTACCCATCCAATCTCCCCCGAGCTTATGGGAACCGTCTTGCAGCTTTGTCTTCCACACCAACGGCTTTTGTAGACCACTCAGATCGTGGAAAGGCACGTAGAGCGTGTTCTCACATTCTCGCATCATATGGTAGCGGAAGAAGTTCAGAGCATGGAGAACCCATTCCATGTTGACCTGGAGGTCATTGAAGCCGTGAAATATAGGCGCCACCTTGGCTGACTCGTAGACTGCTTTCTGAGACACTTCGAAACTATAAACATCCTCAGTTCCAATTTTCTCATCCAACATGAAATGTGCACACATGAGCTGGAGTGCGGCGAGTTGAGGACTGAGCGAAGCGCTCCTTGGCCCAAGGCGATTGACATCGGTGAAGTTTCTAGAGCTGAGCACGAATTGCTTGAGGGCATAGAGGTTACGGCAAGTAGGACGGCCAAATTCGTCATTGTAGATCTCTCCAGTAAAGGACTCTAAACAATGAATGTCAGTCACTGACCCACTGAAGTGGCAGGCATGACGAGGTAATGAATAAACAGTGCACTAACCATTGATCAAATCCCTTAGCACCTCCATTGTCTTAATTTCATGGTCAGTCTGGCCATTCTTGAATTCTACCCCAGCGCCTTTGCGCAGCCACCGGCGACGCTTTTGATACGCCTTCTTTAGCCGACTATTCGAAACGGAAGTGCTCCCGAGTGCGTAGTATTGGCGAAAACGATAACGCCAAAAGGACATTCCATCGCCATCGACAGCATAGTTAGCACTCTTACACACAAGACGAAAGGTGCAGATGTCTCGGTCAGGTTCAAGATAGCTGATGATCTCTTTGTTGAGCTGTGGTGGAATTAGTTGAGGCCATGGGCAAAAGCTCAATAGATATTTTGATCACTTACTTCAATTGGGAGGATATTGAAGGCCATTGCTCACACTGCCAAACTGTTATGAAGGCCAAGGAGAGGCTGCTAACTTATAGCGGGGTAAGCAAGTGTACACATGTACCAAAAGGAGGGCCGTCGACGGGGGAGCAAGGCGAAAGAAGCGAGCTTGCACAGTGCCAAAGTTGATATGGACGGACGGCAAGAGTGCAGTAATGTAGAGCAGATGGGGCTGACGATAGAAGCGTGGTGGAAGAGGAAGTGAGTTGAAGGAAAAGGAGTTTGAAGTGAAGTTGAGTCAAGAATTTAGAGTGGATATGCCAGCTGAGTTAAACTTTGCATTTCAGATGACTTAAATTGCTCCCGCCTCTTTGCATGAACTGAGATGTTCGAGCCTACTGACTTCTCAATTGATGAATAACCGTGATGGTGAGAGTCGAAACAGGAGAGAAGCGTTTAGTGAATGTACCGGAGCAATCCAATCCAATGGATGTAGGTAAGCGGGCGGGTATTAGAGACTAGGTGGGGATGTAGAAGGGGTAGGAAGTTCTTGAGGAGTAGATTCGAAGCTATGAAGAAGGCTCCTTCCGCGAGAAAAGGCTTCTTAGACCGACCCAATCTTCTAGGGTTCTTCAAACGTCTTTGAAGCCTTCCACACGATTATACCACTTAGTCCTACTAATTATAGCTTCATTACTAGTCTCCTAATCCAACATCACATGAATATGCTAGCCACCAGGAAAGCAATAAGCAAGGCCCATGAGCTCCGCATGTGCCTTGGCGCCGCACTCCGCTTCGTACTCGACGTAGTTGCAGCACTCGCCGTGCCAGTGGGAGGCAGCCCACTAAAAGGTGAGGCAGAATTCGCTGAGCTGCCATCCGCCCTGACTACAACATAGATTTCGCCCGTAGTATCACTACTCATGAACAGCCTACCCTTACTGTCCCATGCCAAGCCAACCGGTCTGAAGCAGTTGTTTGGGCATTTTGAGAGGTCAAGGTTAGAGACAATATCAATGGCGGCGGTGCTACTGTTTGCTGATTCAATGGGCGAGCCATTGGAAAACCCCACAACGGAAAGCTTGTATCCTATGGGGTCGATTCGGTCCCTTAAAACTCCGTCAGTAAAAGCAAGGATTAATGGGACTTCCAACACCAACCAGCTTCCATGGAAAGTGACCCATGCTGCACTGCCGTTATCATTAAATTTCATATCTAAAGGCGCCGTATGAGCTTGAAATGTGAGACGAGGAGCGACGCGGTCATTTTTGCAGAATGTATCATTGATAGTCGCGTTCTGATTCCCGATAGCAAACTGGGTTCCAACCTGGAGTCCAGTGTTGTTCGGGATGGTCCCAACATCCCATGCAGCAAAGCAGGAAGGATATCCATAGTTACCACCTTGCTGAGCGTACTTAGTACCATTCAAGTATCCGTGGAAGTTCATCTCCTCGCCTGGATTGTCCTGATGTATATTCTGGCCATCCCTAACCATTTCATCAACGCTATTCTCAACCGAATATATGCCGCCTGTGATCGGTTCTTCAGCAACTCCAACTGAATTACGCAGGCCCCAACCCAGAAGCAGCCCATCAGTATTATAGTCGTACAAAGAAGTAGCGCTAGTGATATTGAAAGCTTTTATTTGACTGTGACCAGATGTGATATCTTCGGCAAGCGCGTCGAGATTTGAAGTACTCCCTCTACTTACCATAAGCATGCCCTCCGCTTTCCGAGAAAGGAGTAAGGTCCGCGTTGTGTGATCTGATGTGCTCATGCCGCCAACCAATTGGCGAGGAGTGGACGTGTTTTTACTTGATGCGGGATCGTAGGACCAAGAATAGACGGCCTCAGCAGAAGAGGCATATAATGTTTTTCCATCGCTGGAAAGCTCAATGCCATGGTTAAGCTGAGGAATTGAAGTCAGTGGTACCTTTGATGTGTGGCTTGAGGCCATAAAGCTTGCTTACCGTGCCATCAAGGATCACATCGCTTGGCTGCCCAGCAATTACACAGGCGCCACCATTGTCAGTTAACGACAAACTTCCTATACCTTTGCCTTGCTGCACTACAAGAAGATGACCGCTTGAATCGAAAATGATACCGCGTGGGCTAGTTAACCCTGTAGCCACCACCATAGCCTCCCATCCCGAAGCAACAGAAGGGGCGGCGTTCTTTGGCGTAAGAGTGGTAGAGCAGGTTGGAGCGCTCGAGGTCTGCGCACGAGCAAACGCAAGGGAAAATACTATTAGAAGATAGAAGTGAAGCATTTCGACTAGGTGAGTGGGAGAATAGCGAAAGTAGTCACAAATATTTGATGTGCCGGCTGCGTAGACAAGCTTCAAGTATTCCGGAGTTACCGGTATGTTAGAAGTCTGTCCAAGCCACGAGCGAGAAACTGGCAATTCATTCCATTCTTGGTGTTTGATGCGGTTTGCATGGGCAAGCGAAGTTTGAATACTGGAGCGAAAAGATGTTCGTGATCTTGGTCAACTGCGTCATCATGGAAACGACGGAATGTAAAACCCGGAAGGTGCTAACGCTGAGAGGTAGCTAGCATTGACGAAGCAGCGCCACAGTGTTTCATGTGAAAAATTGAATGGCCTTGACTGGCATCGAGACGCGTCGCACACGGGTCTCTGCTGGGAGTTGACCAACGAAGCGTGTAATCACGAGGGGGGTTTACGCGGTTGCTCGTACTATATATCAAATACCTGCGCTCGCCAAGCGTGAATCTGGAACACGCATCTTTTAGCGTGTTTTTTTAGCGATGAAAGGAACATCAAAATTTTTGTGGCTAAGTTCCGATTCTGAGGGGTTTAACCGAATATCCCAAGATTTGCAACTGAAAGGCGCCTTTAGTCAGCATCGTCGCTTCTGTTCAAGCTAATCAAGGTCTGCTCAGGTTAACACGTACGTGGCCCTCTTCACTGTTCCTTGAAAGTTTTCCCAAACAGCACCTTCGCCTGAATAGCTTATTCAACACTAGTGTAGGCAGAGAGCTAGAGCTGTAAGAGCCGAAACGCCTCTTCTAGCATGTCTGACGACTTAGGAACTCATCGTGGTTTTATATTGACTGCGTTACGTGACTGAACCTGTACTACGGACCAGTCCCTTTGCCATCGCATCTCAATTTCTTCGTCATTCTCTTACCTAGCAATGGAGTTTTTTCTTTGCTCTCTTCCTATGTCTTCCCCTCCGTTTTAGCACTGCATGCCGCTCGCTGCGATGCGTATAGTTATCTCCGTGACTTCGAGGCTATTCAGCGGCAGAGTCATTCTACCATTCGTACCTATCCAACCATGAAACAAGCAATAATACTCCTGCACTTGCTAGTTGCGTATCCGGTGTTTTTAGCACATCGCATCTCGAGTGTATGCTCTTTCACAGCTTCTCCATCGCCCGTTCCCGGCCAGCTGACCTCAAATGCTAACGACGTACAATCGGGCAAAAATAAAGTGGATAGCAAGTTGTTGTATTGACTATTAGCCGGTGGGCGGCTGTGTGTCACCTACTTTGTCTCTTCCTTCACTGATTGTTTTAAGGAGAGTGAGATAGCCTTGTGATACGATAGTTTTTGCATCTTTACCCTATCCCCTCGTAAAACCCAAACTAGTTTCTCGCGGGACACCTGGCATTCAATTCCCGATTCTTTCATCTTAATGACGTAGTACCAGCACGCTAAATCAAACAACAGATGATATAAGAAAACGCCCATGCGCACAAATTGTTCAATCCACATCAATCACGTCACAAATACGATAAAAAAGAAAAGTAACTTATACATACCAAACTTCCCATCCTTACCAGCACAAATGGACACCTCTCCTCCAAATGTGCTTATTTCTCGTTGTCAGACCGCTTCTTATTCACTTCCAAGCTTTTATCCCGCCATCTTGCTGCGTCTCCAACACCCGCATCTTCTTTTTGTGCCGAATACACCGCATATAGATCGTGACCCCCGCGACGATAATACTGCAGAGGGGTCCAACGACTATACCGACAATGGCGCCGGTGCTAAGGCCACCTTTACCGCTGGAAGGGGAGTTTGTGGCGGAAGTTGTTGCCGAGGATGAAGGGGAGCCTAAGTTCGACGGGCATGTTAGCGGGATATATGGAAGAGGGGTGAAGGATAGAATTATGATGGGGAGGCGAGGCTTGACTCCTTTCGAACTTGCAGGTCGGTTTTGGATTCAATGGAATTGGACAGTCGGGTTTGGCGAACGCTGAGAGAACTACACGCGGAATGGAACAAGAGGAACTCACCAGTAACTTTCACGCTCGACCCGGTATTCTTCGCCCCCGTGCTCGCCGCCGTAGGCGCCGTTGATCCTCCCCCGTTCGCAGGCGTCGTGGCAGCCTTGTTCATAGCGCCATCACAGTACGCCGTGTACGCGCTGATAGCACTCGCGATATCATCCGTGTTCCCCTGACAATACTTGCTCGCGCAGACCGTCAAGAAGCTGTTGGCTGTAGACGCCATATCACTTCTACACATGCATCCGTCGTAGGCCGGCGTGCCCCAGCACTGCAGCGCGCGCGGTAGAGCACTGCCACCGTCGCTGGGCCCGCTGTAGAGGCAGTCCTGCGCACAACCACGGAGGGATGAGAAGGCTTCTTGGCTCGCGATACTGAGCGTTGGAATAGAAGCAACGAGTGGGAGGCTGCTGGCGCAGTAGGCAGAGTAGAGGGACTGCGCGGAGGTGACGTCGGGCGGCGAATCCGAGCAAGCGCTGCTGATGCAGTCCGCGAGGAGGGAGGAGGCGCTAGATGCGAGGTCGGTGCGGCACATACATGAGTCTGAGTAGGGTTGCTTGCAGCTTAGGGACCGAGGGAGGGGCGGCGCGCCGTTCGTGCGACCGCTGTAGATACATTCTTGGACGCAGTGTCGTTGGGTGGAGAAGGCGGGGAACTGGGTTATACTGACGGTGCCGCCGGAAGCTGTGGTGAGATGAGAGAAGAGGGGAATTAGAAAGAAAGAGATGCTATTGAGGAAGGAGAGTGAGAAATCCATATTTGAAATGGTCATGATGAAGGAAGCATAGAGGATGAGCAAGACTCCACCAACCTTGACCTTGTGGAATTGAAGAGCTCTACCTAAGAGACGGCCTAACTTTCGGGGTCATGCGAAATTTATTAAGTCTTCCAATGCCTTTAAGCGCTTTTTGGGGATAGGAGAGCCAAAGCTGAACCAGGTCTCGAAAGCCACAAAACCCTTAATCGGTTGTGCTGAGAAGCCCAGACCCAAGGTGCCCAAGTCCCATCCGTGTCAAGTCAAGCTATTCAGAAGCTTTGGCAAGGAGGTCGAAGTTTTCTGTTAGCCTGTTGGACGCCTCGGGGAGAGGACTGGAGAGTGGCTGTTTGAGGAGGTTTATTGCCAAGCGAATACCCCTTTGGCGTTCATCCTGGGCAAGCCACACGATGTTGGTTCGATTTCCTCCCCAAAATGTGAAAAGGCGCAGGAAATACGAGACCCGAGTAACCACACCAGCAGAAATATTCCTATAACAAGAAGGCAATGTCATTAATCAAATAATAAGTTATTTCCATAATACCTAAACCCTCCCCACACCAACATGAACACTACGCAAATATAAGCATCGCATAGATATTCCGTCCCTGCCCATTACTCTCTGCAGAACCCGAGCGAACCTACCAGCACTAAGGCCTCAAAGTAGTCGCTCCGTTCAACGCCTGTAAGGTCGAGAAATTGATAGTTACTATCTTTATAGAGTCCCTACCGTCAGCAGTCAGGATGTTGCTGTGAATCCGATGCAGATCAGAAGAAGATAAGGAAGACTCTGTCTATTAAATGTGGCTCTAGGGCGTCTATATATACATGAGGAAAGTGCAAGGAACAGGGGGGGGGGGGGGGGGGTACAGGCAACAGAAACAGTGTGAGTCATAGGGTGATAGGCAACTGGAACAGGAACAGAGA
>Ga0307515_10006418_pt1 | contig 23526 bp, 11 predicted proteins | sample 17_EM_MG_FD_194513 | JGI IMG/M metagenome (GOLD analysis project Ga0307515, IMG submission 194513) | Populus trichocarpa ectomycorrhiza microbial communities from riparian zone in the Pacific Northwest, United States - 17_EM | ecosystem: Host-associated > Plants > Roots > Unclassified | place... | reverse complement strand
TCATTTATTTTTTCTCTTCTTTTTAAAGTTGAGAGTTGTTCAAATTAGGGCTACGAAATGCACTGGCATGTTAATTGAATTGGGTGAAATCATCAATTAATTGAGTGATTAAGCTGCCATGCTTGGAAATGTGAAATCTTGGGATTTAAGAAATTCTTGGGAGTAACAATTTTGTAAAATTTGACTGCTTTGTAAAAACTGAAATGGGTTTTTGAAATTGTTTGTGATCTCAGCCATGCATGACCACTTATGGGTGTGCTTTTTTATTCATGGGGTGTTCTTGTTTCTTCAAAATTTAGGGAACTGAGGAAACTACTTAGACAGTAGAATTTATTTACGGTAGATTAAGAGCAGTTGTTTATTAAAATATTTAGATGGATCTCACTGTTGGAGAAATTATCGTGGGAAATTCGACTGATGGGACTCACAGCCATGGTTTTAAATTTTGGTTAGGATCGCTACGCTGTGGCGATTGCGGGTTAGGTAATGGTAATGGCTGTTGCTGAGTTGTTTAGTGCGTAGGTTTTAACAGTTTTACTATATAAACGACAATTTTGATACTTTAAATGAGTAAATACCTTAGTTTTCATGGAACATACGCATGTTACCTTATTACCTGATTATTGGCAACTGAGCTTAATACATGCATAGCTAAGAGATTCTTTCAATTCTCTCCCAGAAGTAATACATCGATAGTTTTCAAATGAAATGGCCACAACATGTTGAGCAATCAACGTCTGTTACTGGCCATCAATGGCTGTTAGAGGTGTTATTCTGAAATCGTTCCTCGTTCACTGAATAGTGGAATCCCACCCCTCTGATTTCCTTTCAAGGCAATTATTTGATTCCATGCTCACAACACATGGATTTTATCAACAATGAGACCTGTAGAGTGTACAGATAGTTGTTCTTGACGCAACTGTTCCTAGCATGCTACTAAAATTTCCATATCAGGTTTTCATAATTTATTTTGAGCAACCCATTGGGTTGTTGATTGTTTCATATGTGTTAGCTTTTATGTCATCGCCTGAAGGAGGAGATTTCTATGCATGTATGAAATGTTTCTTTTAAAGCCAACTTCTTTTATTAATAATGAAGCAGTTTCCTTGAAATGCCATGCTGAAATGTTTGTAATTATGTTCCAGTTCTAAAGCCACCTCAACATGCTAGTGCATATATACAACACTGATATATTTGTGTAATTGCTTTCACGTTTCAGGCAAATGGATGGGTCATCTTACAGAGGCAGCAGTAGTGTGGATATGTATTTAGCAAATTATAAGCTTGGTAAAACACTTGGAATCGGTTCCTTTGGCAAGGTGAAAATAGCAGAGCATGCATTGACGGGGCACAAAGTTGCCATCAAGATACTTAACCGCCGTAAGATAAAAAACATGGATATGGAAGAAAAAGGTATGTATTGCCTGTGACTCTTTTTCAATCAAAACAAGTAGATGTGATTGGGTAATCTGCTGTTCCATTAACTTCAATGATGGATGCTCCTATTTGTGATGTGAATGGATGATTTCTTTCCATAGTAACTGTAATGGCATTTATATGACTACAAGGAGGCCATTTGAAACTTTAAATGAAAAATGCTATACTGAGACCATCAAGATTTATATATGAAGTTATTTAAACATTTTTCTAGGGAGTTTAAGTAAGGTTTTGTTCTTTTCCTTGTGGGTGATAGTTTTGTTCAAATTTTCAAGGATTGTTGCAGCTCAATTTGATGGGCTTATGCCCTCTGTTGTCTTCCCTTTTGCAGTGAGAAGAGAAATCAAAATCTTGAGACTGTTTATGCATCCTCACATTATACGACTTTATGAGGTTATAGAAACACCGACTGACATATATGTTGTCATGGAGTATGTGAAGTCTGGGGAGCTCTTTGATTATATCGTGGAGAAGGGTAGATTGCAGGAAGATGAGGCACGCAATTTCTTCCAGCAGGTAGTATTGCCTACTAATATGCATCACAAATTTCTTATAATTTATCTTCATTTACAGTATGCCAAATTCTTTCTTGGTGCAGATAATTTCCGGTGTGGAATATTGCCACAGGAATATGGTTGTTCACAGAGACCTTAAGCCTGAGAATTTGTTATTGGATTCTAAATGGAATGTGAAGATAGCTGATTTTGGGCTGAGCAATATAATGCGAGATGGTCATTTTCTAAAGACAAGCTGTGGAAGCCCAAACTATGCTGCCCCAGAGGTATGGAGTTGTGGTATTACTTGTTAATGGATTTATAAACATTTAATTGATAAAAAGAAGACACCCTTCTTTTTCATGTAAAATACAGTTGTCCCTTGTATTGGTTTAACTTTAAGGTTAATTTCTGCATTATTTGTTGATTTATTTATTTTGTAGGTGATTTCTGGGAAATTGTATGCTGGACCTGAAGTAGATGTATGGAGCTGCGGTGTTATATTGTATGCTCTTCTCTGCGGTACGCTACCTTTCGATGATGAAAACATTCCCAACCTCTTTAAGAAAATAAAGGTATTGGGAATTCTTTTCACTAAGATCAGTGCATGCCTAATAATGACCTTTCACTTAATGCTTTTCATGGCTTTAGATCATCAACATCTTTGGAATATTGTCTAAGTAGTTTGTAGACTTATTTCTATTTATTACTTATCTTACAGATCCAGTTATGCATGCTTGGACTTGAATTTTGCATGCTGACTGCTCTGGATCCCAGAGTTCATTTCTGTTTTTTGAAACTTTTTTCTTAGAGTTGAAGACCCTGCAATATAATTTGCATGCATGGCTTCAATGGACCTCACTTGTTTTGTTGGTTTTTTTTTTCCTGGATGACATGACCATCTTACTTGAGCAGCTAGTTCCCTTCTCATCGTTTTTCTAATAACAATTTACTGTATAGTAATATTGTCATTTTGTTAACTTTATTTACTGGTCTTGGAATTACTGATTTTCTAAATTATTAGGTATTCAGATAAAAAATAACACAATTTAAAATAAAGAGTATTGGCATGGTTTATAATGTGAAGGGGAAGTGCCCATCTTAAGCTTTTGAGTTGGTTATAAGTTCTCTAACATAGTACACTGACTGTCCAGCTGTGACCCATGTCACATTACTTGTTCTTTATGGCTTGTTCTGCCATGTAGATTCTCTTGCATTCGATGGCTCACCTAGCATGTGTCGGAGTTTGATTTAAGAATATAAATCCCGTCTTGTTAAGAAAAGTAGTTTGTCCATGGCTTGTAACATTGAGGAGCTTGTCATCAAACAACTTCCGTTAATGGGTGATCATGAGATCTCTAAGACTAGGATCATTTTATCATATTTCAATGGTCCATGGATTTAACCTATTGTGTCCTCTATCTATGTCTTTAGGGTGGGATATACACTCTTCCCAGTCATTTATCACCTGGAGCAAGAGATCTTATACCAAGGATGCTTGTGGTTGATCCAATGAAGCGAATGACCATTCCTGAAATTCGTCAACATCAATGGTTCCAAGCTCGCCTTCCCCGTTATTTGGCCGTGCCCCCACCAGATACAATGCAACAAGCTAAAAAGGTTCAGTCTATATTTTTATTGCATATGTATGAAGAGATTTGTCAAGCAATTTATTGAACCATTGACTGACATTGCTCAGATTGATGAGGAAATTCTCCAAGAAGTGATCAAGATGGGATTTGACAGGAACCAGCTAATTGAATCTCTTCGCAACAGAATGCAAAATGAGGTTTGGTCCTTCTGAAACTCTGTGATTGGTCTCTTAAAACTCCTTTTGTATACAATAATTGATATGGTCTCATCACTTACCATGGATTTTTCAGGGTACTGTTGCTTACTATTTGTTACTGGATAATCGATTTCGTGTTTCCAATGGCTATCTTGGAGCTGAGTTCCAAGAAACTATGGTGCGTTTGGTTTCCCAAGTCTACTTTAGAGAAGAAGAAAATGTTTCCTCATTGTATTTTATGTATAGGGAGTCATATTGAGTCGATAATGATTTTTTAAAAGAGACTTGGGACCTCTAAATTTTGGCATGCCATATGTGGGTGTGATGGCGGAGGTGGGATAGTACACTGTGCACTGCTGTTTCAATCATTTTTTGATCAATGGTTACATTTTCCTCTTAACAAGTTTTCCATTAGACTTGTTTTTCTTCACTTCCTTTTTTCATTTGACCAGGATAAAAACATTGGACCCTTTTTTGTTTCCATAATCATTTTGACCCTTTTTGTTCTGAATTTTATAGGAATGTGCATTCAATGGAATGCATCAGAATGAATCTTCTTCTCCAGCTGGTGGACACCGCCTTCCAGGATTCATGGATTATCAAGGAATGGGTTTGAAATCACAGTTCCTAGTAGAGAGGAAATGGGCTCTTGGACTCCAGGTTAAGTTTCTTTGCTCTTTAGGTGTTTCCAATGGTAGAATGCTAAGAGCCAATTTCTAGTATGAATCAAGGGGGTTTGATCTGGAAAAGAGTCCAAGGTCATATACAAGTGACATGATATTTGAGGAATGTGGAGTTTTACTTGTTTAGCCCTTTTTGTTTGGGAAGTCTAGGCAATTTTTCAAGCCATTTAGTTTGTAGAACATGTGAAATGATGGAGTGAACAGCTTTATTAAGACTACCTGTGGTTATGTTACAATTATAATTGATGATATATTCCCCCTACACTTTGACAGTCTCGAGCCCACCCTCGTGAAATAATGACAGAAGTTCTCAAAGCTTTGCAAGAACTGAATGTATCCTGGAAGAAAATTGGTCAGTACAATATGAAGTGCAGGTGGATTCCAGGCACTCCTGGTCACCATGAAGGAATGGTTAATGATCCAGTGCACACCAATCATTTCTTTGGGGATGAACCCACCATTATTGAAAATGATGGAGTCACTAATTCACCAAATGTGGTCAAGTTTGAAGTGCAGGTAATGTTAACCATTCTGATTGCTTCTTTGACTATTGCATTTCGATCCTCCTAGAAAGAACTCGTAAAGAAAAAGTTTGTCATTTGTTGGGTTCAGTGGGTGGACAAAAGACAATAATGGAGATTGCTTTTTTTTTTTTTTAGTTTTAAGATGCTCTAACTATTGTTTTGATATAGACGCTGTAAATGTGCACTGCTGATAAAGGATCATTTTTCATGTCAGTAGCTTTGTAGATTATTGTATTGAGCTGATTTCCAGAGTTTGATGGCTAAGATTGAAGGTTTTACTAATATTTGTGCTCTTGCAATGGTTTTGAACAGCTATACAAAACTCGTGATGAGAAGTACCTGCTGGACTTGCAAAGAGTACAGGGCCCGCAGTTTCTCTTTTTGGATCTTTGTGCAGCTTTTCTTGCTCAGCTCCGGGTCCTGTAGGTAGGCTTTTGAGAGGACCATTGCCCACGGATCTCTTGTCATGCATGTGAATAGGAATTCACTCGTGATGTATATAGCTTCTCGGCCTGAGCCTGTCTTTACCTTTAAAATTTTCCCTTGGTTTTATGTGGGTAATAGTTGTTTGAGGCCAACATCCTGCTGTGCTGTGGGTAAAATCACCAGTAGTCTTTGTTACATAAAGTGGTTTTATCTTAACTAGGATTTCCCTCAAAGTTATGTGGCCAATGAGGAATTTTTCTTTTTATAATTTCTAGGAAAGGATTAACCAAATCTAGTTGTTTTCCATGAAGTTATGACATTATTGTAACAATAATTGTGCATGCAATTATTTTTTCAAATTATATGTTTCAAACTATGAGCTATGACTTTGAGGTCCTAGTTTCTTCACCCTAACTTCAGTGCAGGATGATGGACTAAACGCCTGAACAAGCATGCAAATTTGGGTGTTCTGCCATGTCCAAGCCTGTAAAGTTGCGAAGTTTTGAAATTAGGGTTTGATTGCACTTGTTAATTCATTTTTGCCTGCGGGTAACAGTTGTGCTGCTGCTGTTCCAGTGAAATGCAGCATTCACTTAACAATTTTACTTGCTGCCTCGGTGCTTTCTTTTTCTATCCTGTTGTTTTATGTGTTCGGATGACAAGAAATACTTTCTTAGAGTCTTGGTTTGTCAATCCAAATGTTCCAACCTACCAAAAGAAGATAGTGGAGATCATACAGAATCGGTTTTGCTAGTGGCAGTTTGTTTTCATCAATTGAAATAATATGATACACTTCATTGCTCTGCAATCTTCTTAGAAAAGAATATACCGAGGAAAAACTAAGATCCATAAGCTTTCCATTAGGATTCAACTTCATGCTCTTAGCTTTCTTGCATCTTGATGTCAGCTAAATCTTTATTCGAAAGTTGAAATAGTTTCATGTTCAAGTGCTAAAGTCCAGATTCCTGAACTCTTGCAAAACGTTTTCCTTTGCATCTTTAGATTTTCTTACTAGACAATAAGAACTACAATTCATGACAGTTATCCCACTAATCCTTTCGAAGTTATCACCGGTTAAGAATTAAAAGAGCAAAACGGAGAAATGGTTTTTTTGCTTACAGTCTGGATGATGCGATCAAGCCTCAAATGCATCAGGGCTCTATACATCTGAATTTTCTTTAACTGTTAATGACTTCTGAAATTGATGTAAGATACTTTCTGTTGTTGTCCAGAAAGCTAATATAACGTCAAAAAAAATCTGAATGTTGTGTAGTTAATTAGAGCATGAAATGCGTATGGAATGAAGATCCTCGACCATTTAGTTGATGAAACAGATTGGTGGTAGATCAAGAGTGCTCCAAAGAGAATTCCCCCATCATTGCTCAAAGAAGAGGAAGAAGAAGACCCCATTTCGATTGAGCTTTGCAAGTATTCATCCTGTTTCTGCATCATTTCCATGCTTTCTTCTTTTGATCTATTCTCCTCTTTCTTCTTGTTACATGCATTCCGAATTTTGGCTAATTGATCTGAATTTCCTTTCCCCTTGCCATTTCCTGTTCCAAGTTCCAACTTTAAAGAAGCGTTCAGGAATCCATTAAAAGAATGAAGAGAAGCTGAGAGAACTTCCTCTCATACTTCATTCTCTTCATGGCTGCTTTAAGCATTGAAGGCTCATCTGCTTAGTACTCTGGCTCCACTGGCTCCACTGGCTTCACTGGCTCTTCAATCTCTTCAGCAATCTGGAAAGGAGAGTTGTAACAATAAAACTCAACATTATCAACAAAATGGAAATCCAGAGCTCCGATATCGGTCCCTTCTTACCCTTCTTCTTCTCCTTCACCATCTTCTTCCCCTTCACCACCCAAGTTGTTGCCATCACCGCTAGAGGACTGTGCTACATCATTCCTGTTATAGTCAAAGCCAATTCCTTTCCCCTGCCATCTTCTTTCTCTTTAAAGCATGACTCAAGAACTGTAGTCGTGCCACCAATTGCACTTCCATTAGCGATATGTATATTATCGTTGCACATGGTTTAATATTCGTGATCATCAAGGAAATCAGAAAATTGGGTGTCTGAGAAATCAGTTGATGGTTCTCTATATTCCTCAACTTGCTTTCATGCTGATCGTGGGGCTGAGAGGTTGCTGAAGGAGAACAAGAGCTGTTTCTTACTTTGGAGGAGAAGGTTAGTAATCTTTGATAGAAGATCTGGAGTTGTCAACGAAGTTGGCGAACAAGGCCAAAAGTATTTTCTTGTATTGGCACCGCGAAGCAAGTGACTTCCATTAAATAAATTTTAATTTTTTTTTTGTCAGAGTTTCACAGATTTAATTAGACAAATCTAGTTATATAAAAATTACCCAATCATCAGAATCAGAAGTTATTTTCAATTTTGAATAATTGATTCAAAGATAATTTGTTGCAAATCACTTACCATTTTATGTGTCAAGTCTTTTAAATTCTTTTATAAAAAAATGATTGTTATATCTTTGACTGTTAGTTTTTTTTTTTTTTGTCTCAGGTGTTCTGTATTATAGTATTTTCTACAAAAAAAAGAGGTATAATATTTTATTTATAGAAAAACCTGAAACCTTATAAATGAAAAAATATCAACTTTTCTCTTGGATAATATCACATATAATATTTCAACATAATTTTAGAGATTTATTCAATCAAGTCTCTACTTGATTTTTCTAGGTCTAGAATTGTAATTCTATGTATAAATTACATTCTAGTCCTTAATTTTTAAAACTTATTTACAATCAAGTCGCGCTTGATTAATTATTTCATTTTAATTTCTGACCAATGGTTCTTATGTGTGTGACCCATTAGCTTCCCTAATAAGTTGACCCAAATATAAATCATAATCCTAAATAAAATAGGATTATATAAATTAAACAAATTAATTTACTATTAATTTAACAATTGACTGATTTATATTTAAAGATCATATACAATGTCTAATAATTTGTCATGATTCCCTAAATATTGGAAAAATCATAAATGGTTTGATTTAACTTTTCAATGATCAATTTCTTAGTGTAATTATTATCCCCCAATTATCTAGGAACATTTAGGAATAATGTTGTGATGCTATATAAATCTCATAATTATAAACTTTATAATTTCCTCTGCAAAGTATTTTTGTCTCTAGAACTTTATCTTTACTCTAGATTCATTAATCAAATATTATATTCATTAATTAGATATTTGATAAATATCAAAGTCTTTATTAAGAATTAGATATGTTTACTTGAACAAATTCAATATGACGTGTAACCAATCGATTGGTTATAGAGCATATGTACTAATAATTTTCCACTTGCACTATGCCAATCACATATGTATCAAATATCATATCGCTTTACTTGACGATAATGTTTTTACTGGGATAGTGACTTAGTAAGAGAATCTACAAGATTCTTTTCATTAGGTACTCACTCTATCTTTACATCTTTTTCTTTCCATGATTCTCTAATAAAATAAAATTGTCTAAATATATTTTTCGATCATTGATGAGACTTTGGTTCCTTTACCTGTGCAATGGCTCCATTGTTATCACAATATAGAGCAACAAGATCAATAATGCTAGGAACCACACCTAGTTTAATGATAAATTTCTTGATCTAAACAGCCTCTTTTATCCTCTCAAACGTAGATATGTACTTAACTTTAGTTGTAGAATCTACTTTGATCTCTCACATACGTAGATATGTACTTTAGTCTTTTATCCTCTTTTATCCATTGTTATTTGGAGCTCTTCTAGCTCACCACCATTATTTAAAGTAAAATATAACCCGATTGGAATTTTTTTTCAATTTCTGATTGAAAACTAGCATTCAAATAATTATGAACTACTAGTTCATCTCCTCTATGGAACAAAAAAAAACATTCTTAATTCTCAAGTACTAAAAAAATATTTTTTTAACTATCTTTTAGTGACATTCACCTGGATTAAATTGGTATTTACTTGTTCTATTTAAAGCATACGATACATTTGGTCTTGTACATAACATCATATACATTATGGATATTATATCCAAAGCATGTGGAATATTTTCATCTTATCTCTCTCAATTTTTGTTTTAAAGCACATATCCTTGGAGAGAGGAATCCTATACAAAATAGGTAAGTATCATCTTTTAGATTTTTCTATGCTAAACTGTTTTAGCATAATATTGTTGGGCTTCCTGAAACATATATGCATAGTAGAAATGATAAATTTGAAATTTCTTCAGGAGTTCCAAGATCCCTTAGAGTGCTAACTCTTTTGTTTTGGGTTTTTTAAGTGTTTTGTAACTTACATAGTTTTTTTGTACTACTTACTACATACTACTTTAGAAATAAGATGCATAACATTTTATTTATAAGAAAACCCGAAAACCCTATAAATTGCAAAATATCAATTTGCCCTATAACTAATACCACATATTATTTTATAACAGTTTTAGAAATTTATTTAATCAAGTCCCTACTTGATTTTTTTAGGTCTAGAATTGTAATTTCCTATATAAATTACCTATGGTCTTCAATTTCTAAAACTTATTTATCATCAAGTCATACTTGATTAATCATCCCATTTTAATTTCTAACCAATGGTTCTTATGTGTGTGGTTCGTTAGGTTCTCTAATAAGTTGGTCTAAAATAAATCACAATCCTAAATAAAATAGAATTAAATAAATTAAACAAATTAATTTATTATCAACTCAATAATTGATTGATTTATATTTGAAGATCAAGTACAATGTCTAGCAACTTGTCATGATTCCTAAATATTAGCAAAGTCACAAGTAGTTTGACTTAACCTTTCAATAACTAGTTTCTCAAAATAATTATTATCTCTTTATAAAAAAAATATTTCAATTTAGATATTATAGCATGAAGTGTGTCGACTATGTCAAATCATATTTGTTCTCAACACCATAGTCATTGATTCTTTGAATAAGATTTGAAACTATTTTCAAATCTCATTCCACCTTGCGCAAGGATTTACAATCAGTATTATTTCAGAACATGTGGAAGATTTTTTCTAATTCACCTAGGGTGATGAATTCTCTTTTGATCACTCAGATATCATCATATAGTTTTTGTTATATTCAATATTTTCTTGTTTGTTACCCTTAATTAGAACAACGTGTAACAGGATCAAAGCATAAAATTCTTTATATAAGATAACTTAGTATTCTCAAATCTAAAGATCACTTATATAACTGTCACATGAGTATTTCCATAGACACAAATAATATCTTTATATGAGATTCTCATGCGGGTCATTTCAATATACATGTCATTTGACAAGCATTTGCATATTAGTCTAGATATCCCTCATACTTAGTTTATAAGAACAACAATTTTTTTTCATAAAAAAAATAACATGATATGTATCAGTCTCAACAACTCTAATTAATATCCATTCTTAGTAAAGCATTGACCAAAAATATTTAATTTGATGCAATATGAATCTTATAATTATAACAACTATATAATTTTATTTGTAAAGCATTTTTGTCCAAAGAACTTTATATTTACTATAGATTCATTAATCAAATATTAAATTTATTAATGAAATATTCGATAAATATTAAAGATAAATAAAGTCTTTATTAAAATTAAATATATTTACATAAACAAAGTCAATGCCACATGTAACCAACATATTGGCTCATGACATATATACTAACAATTATATATGTACGTAGATTGAGATAATCTAAGGAACCTTTTAGATCTACCTCTATAGATTTTTATTCCTAGTATATAGGTTACTTCTTTCATATCCTTCATGGAGGAATTTTTGGACACCATATCTTTACTAACTAGAAATATCATTTCCTGTTAATAATATGTCTTCTACATATAATATTAAGAAAATGACTCTATTCATACAAAACTTTTTATAAACACAAAGCTCATCTGTATTTTTTATGAAATCAAACTTTTTAATTATCTCATCAAAATGGATATTCCAACTCCTTAAAGCTTGCTTGAGTCCATAAATAAATTTTTATATCTTGCATACTTTATTAGCAAATTCCTTAGATTCAAAACTTTCAGGTTGTGTCACATACATATCTTCTAGAAGACTCCCTTTCAGGAATACAATTTTGACATCCATTTGACAAATCTCATTATCATGGCATGCAATTTTATCAAGCAAAATCCTTATGGATTTTAATATAGTTACTACAAGAAGGTTAATATAGTTACTATAAGAAATCCTTATGGATTTCAGGTTGTGTCACATACATATCTTCTAGAAGACTCCCTTTCAGGAATACAATTTTGACATCCATTTGACAAATCTCATCATCATAGCATGCAATTTTATCAAGCAAAATCCTTATGGATTTTAATATAGTTACTATAAGAAGGTTTCTTCAAATTTAACCTATTTGTCTTTATTTGTAACCTTTTGCAACTATTCTAGCTTTATATGTTTGTATATTGTCATCAATGTGAGTCTTTCTCTTAAATATCCATTTACATCCAATTGGTTTTATCCTTTCAGGTAGATCAACCAAGGTTTATACTTGGTTGGTGTACATGGAATTCATTTTAGATTTCATGACCTCAAGCCATTTCTTATAATCAATATCAGATATTGGTTCCTTATAATTAATAAGCTCATCAAGTATGAGTAACTTTTCATTTTCAACTTCCATGAGAAGTCCATATCTTATTGATGCATGATTTGTCCTACCAGATCTATAAAGGAATTCTTATGTTTCTGGAGCTTCAGATTAAATATCCAATTTTATAGCCTCATGCTTAACTTCCATTTAGCTATCACCTTATAGTTCTTGAACTTGTTCAAGTTCTATTGTCCTCCCACTACTCATTTTAAGAACAAATTATCTCTTTAGAAAGGTAACATGTTTTGAGACAAATATTTTTTCTCAATGAGATGATATAAATAATATTCAATAGTTTCTTTAAGATATTCCACAAACTTATATTTATTTGACTTAGCTCCCATCTTTTCAAATATAATACGTGTCACATAAACATCATATCTCAAATCTTTAAGTATGATAATATTGGTCTCCTGCCATTTCATATCTCATATGGAGTCTTATCAATAGATTTTGATAAAACCTTTTTTAAAAGGTAAGCAGTAGTTTGCAGGGCATAACCCTAGAATGAAGGTGAAAGGTCTGTATAACTTATCATGGATTGTACCATATCCAATAGAGTTCAATTTCTCCTTTCAGAAACATTATTATGTTGTGGTGTTCCAGGAGGTGTCCACTATGAGAGAATCTCATTCTCTTTTAGGTAATTTTAAAATCTTAGCTGAAGTATTCACCACCTCGATCTGATCGAAGTATCTTAATACTCTTTTCAATTTATATTTCAACTTTATTTATGAATTTTTTGAACCTTTCAAATGATTCAGAATTTCATCAAATATATATGATCATATTCAATATGTCATCAATGACGAAACATGTTCTATGACACGAATCATTATTGGTCTATATACATCTACATATATTAGACCTAACAATTCATTAGATCTCTCACTCTTTGAGTAAAGGATGTTTTAGTCATCTTATTCAATAATCAAACTTTACAAGTTTGATTTAAATCATAATCAAAAGGATCATATATCGTTCTTTATGTAACTTAATGATTTTTGTTTTATTGATATGACCTAATCTACAATTCCATCAATAATATGGATATTGATTATCTAATATGTTCTTCTTGCTATTATATTGCACCTGGACATTTCATGATTATGTATATACAAACCAAATTTGTCTAAGTATCAGATCCATAATAACCATCATTATTATAAAATGAATTACATTTGCCTTAAATAATAAATCTAAATCCATTCAAAAATGGATAAGATGTCTCTAGAAAGTGCTAGATCAAATATCAAGTTCTAGTATCAGCCTACTTGAAAAAGTTAATGCAAACCCTTACTTTATTACTAACTTGTATTCTCACTTTACCTTTATTCAATCATAAACACACATGAAACAAATTTTTTAATAAGATTTTTAGCCTTCACAATTGCAAGATTGTCTTTACAATTCCTCATGTAGTGATTTTCCATACCATAATGATGACAAGTACCATTGTTATTTTTTATGTTGAAAGTAGAACTCTATGCTTAGACTGCAAGACCAAGTCAACTTTTGGCATTCTACTTTTGGAATTATAATCATGGTTGACTTGGTCATGGTCCATGACAAAGCTTAATCTGACCAGATTCTAAAATAGTCAATCATCCTCAGCACATGGATGTTCATCGAGGAATCCTCTCTCATCTTGTAATAAAATAATCTCTTACATGTCACATTCCTCTTAATTCTATTAGTCGCATCAAATAACTCTTTGATATGCATAATTATTATATGGTTATCTATATTTCCATGTTGTGTTTGAAGTTCAAGTGACATGATAGCTAATATCACACATGTGGCCTAATTATTGTCATCAATATTACGTTAATAATCAAACCTAACTTTGTTATCAACATCCTCATCAAAGACAAAAGGAATCAGACTTTCAATAACATATAATTTTTTTTTATTTAAGAAGAAACCTTAAATTTTAGTACTAGTCCAAGAAGTTTGATCAAGTCAATTTATAAGCATCAAATATGCTACATAGAAATATATTTATTTTTACTCATGGTAATCTATCAACCTATTTATTTAAAGATAACGAGTATTGGTTTAATTTATAAATATTTATAACCAAGTTTAGATAAGGTCTTATTCATAATTTGATCTCCTACTCTTTTTCTTCAAATTAAAACCCCTCACTATTAATTCGAGAAATCTCACTTAGATTTCCTAGTAGACTAGGATCCCATTTAATTTATATAACCTTAAGTAACTTAAAAAATCAAGATAATTAAATTAAATAGATAACATAGTTTATCAATCACATATTTACGTGACTCCTAGATTAGTTATGGGATAACTATTTGTCTAAACATATCATATATATTTCACCTAACTTGCACCTTTAATCTTATATAATCATAAGTAACTCACTTAAATTGTTATCAGTTAGTTCAGCAAGATCCAATTTTATAGCATTAAATATATTCGATTAACAGTAACCTTGAGTAGCTTAACAAGTTATTTATGAATAGAACTTTGATTTTATGCAAATAAAATTGAAAGACAACAAATCATGTTCTTAACATATACTTAATATATTAATGAGGAATTTATTATTTTAATTAAGTCTCATTCTATAGTATTAGTTATATATCATACATAACAATTATATATAAACATACACCCATAACATGCTATTCTAATTGGATGATTATAGATAAATCTAAATTAATTTTCTCAAGCCATCGAAGGGAATTAGAAGGTCAAAATTTAGGTAGCTGCTACAAATCTTTATAAGATTTTTGACAACACCACAGTTGTAGTCTTTTCCACCGTTCAATTTTCGTCTTAGATTATAAAATATTTTTTTTAATCTAAATTTCTATATTTTTAAATTACATAATATTTACATAATTAAATAAGAAACTTTGAGTTACATTCAATGAGAATTAGATGAGAAACTAATTTTACAACACTAGAAGAAAAATAAAGAAAATGTAGGATACACATGCCCTATTTAATGTTACAATCATTCAACCATCAAAAACATGATCACATTGGTCTTTAAATGACCATAATCATCCATCATGCATAATAACATATTAATATGCATAAATAAATATATTGCATGCTTCAATTCTAATTATTGGCTTGATGTGCAACTTTTGAAATAATATTTCTAAGATTTAGAAATATTAAATCAAATCCAATTTGATAATTCTTCAAACATAATAAATTTTATTTAATACAAAATTTTCATTGAAAAACCATTTTTCAAAATTTAATAAGAAAATTATTCATATTAAAATTCTTAATAATATCCTAAATTATTTTAGGATCAATTAAATAAAAATCTTCCAGCTTAAAAACTCTCTTTATTTTAGAAAAAAAATATATTTTTCTAAACATTAATTAATTAAATCCTAATCCTATTAAGATATTACATAACTCAAAAAATTTCAATTCTATCATAATCCAATTAGAAAAATTAATTCTATAATTAATTTAATATAGGGTTTTAATTTTAAAATAAAATAAATATTTTATATGTCTACAGATATAATTGTAATAAGGTCTAAATTGCAGGGGTAAAATCATGATTTAAATCTTAAAACCCTAAAATTAGATCATAGGAAGAATCATGATTTTATCCCTCTTCTCCTATTTTTTTCATGCTGCTAGCAGTGGGCTGGCAACTGTTATACCTATTGTTGGTATGGGCTTCCCACACCGGTAGCAGTAGCCTTGCGCTACTCCACTTGCAATAATTTTTCACTGTAGCTTGCCAACAACATAGTGGCTGCTAGTGTAGCCATGATGTGTTGCTACTGCTCGCTAGGAGAGAGCTGATAATGGTTAGGCATGCTAGCAAAATTGTCATTGTAACCATCGGTTACATTGCGGCCATTAAAAAAACATATTTTTTATTTCAATGGTAGATTCCGACTAGATTTGAAAAATCCAGCCAGATCTGATCAAAACAAAAACCAAAGACTTGTTTTTCAAAAAATTCATTAGATAGAAATAATTTTTAGAAAAATAATTTTGCACAAAAAATTAATTCATAATTAATGCAAATAATAATTAAAACATGCAATCAAGAACTCTAATTGTCTAATGATGGCTCTGTTACCACTATTAGGTTTCTCGAAACACATATATGCAATGGTAACAGTAAATGTAAATTTTTTTGGGAGTTTCAAGAATCTCGTTAAATAAATCTAGAGTTTTTTAGGGTTTATACGAAGATTATCTGAAGATAAGATGTTCCTTTTTACTTTGGATAATTTCTTTAAGGTGAAATTATCGCAAATCACAAGCCGTTTAAATATCCGACCTCAAATGATAATCTACACGAACCACTAATGAGAAATCTCCTAAACCCTTTTAGAAAAGATGTATTGTTATGCCTTTGAGTATTAGCCTTTTATTTTGTGTTTTTCAAGTGTTATTTATAATACTATTTTCTACATAAAAAATTAGAGGCATAACATTTTATTTATAAGAAAACTGAAAAACTCTATAAATAAAAAATTATCAATTTTCCCCTAAATAATATAACATATATTATTTCATGATAATTTTAAAAATTTATTCAATCAAGTCTCTACTTGATTTTTCTAGGTTTAGAATTATAATTCTCTGTATAAATTATATTACAGTCCTCAATTCTAAAACTTATTTACAATCAACTCACACTTGATTAATCATTCTATTTTAGTTTTTTACCAATGGTTCTTATGTGTTTGACCTATTAGATTTTCTAATAAGTTGATCCAAATATAATTCACAATCCTAAATAAAATAGGATTAAATAAATTAATTTATTATCAATTCAACAATTGATTGATTTATATTTGAAAATCAAATACAATATCTAGCAATTATCAAGATCCTCTAAATATTAGAAAAGTCATAAATGGTTTGACTTAACCTTGAAGTGACTAATTTATTAATGTAATTTTTATTCATTCTTCAACAATGTTCTAATTTAGATATTATAGCAAAGAGTGTGTCTACTTTATCAAATCATATTTGTTTTCAATACTATAGTCATTCTTTATTAGAATGAGATTTGAAACTCTTTTCAAATCTCATTCTACCTTACGCAAGGATTTACAATCAATATTATTTGAAAACATGTGGAACTTTTTCCTAATTCACCCAAGATGATGAATCATCTCTTGATCACTCTAATACCTTTATTTAGTTCATTTTATACCCGATATTTGCTCGTTTGTTTACCTTGATTAGGATAACGCGTAGTCAAGATCAAAGCATAACATTTTTTTTATATAAGATAACTTATTGATATCAAGTCTAAGAATTATTAACACAACAATCATGTGAGTCTTTCCATAGATGTAAGTGATCTTTCGATATAGGATTTTCATGCGGGTAAGTTCAGCGCACATGTTATCTGACAAGAACCTACATATTAATTCTTAGTATTCCTCATTCCTCATCTTATGAGAACAATTTCTTTGTTTCATAAAGGAAAGAACATAATATGAGTCTTAACAACTCTAATTAATGTTCAATCTTAATAGAGCATTGAGTAGGAATATTTAGGAACAAAGCTCAGATACAATAAAAATCTTATGATTATAACAACTTTATAATTTCGTTTGCAAAATATTTTTTTTCCAAAAACTTATCTTTACTTTAGGTTCATTAATTAAATATTTGATGAATATTAAAGATAAATAAAACTTTTATTAAAAATTAAATAGATTTACTTAAACAAATTAAATACCATGTGTAACCCAAATGATTAGCTATAAGGTATATACAATAACAAGTAGCTTATTTTTTATGTTGAAATTGCGAAGCAAACAAGCAGCTTCATCACAGGCTCTTGCTGCTTCCTCAGGAGTATCAAAGGTGCCTAACCACACCTTTATTTTTTTATATAGTGTCTTTAATCTCAGCCACCCATCTACTCAAAGGCCTTTTTCGAGCACCAACAAATCGATTTCTAGCTCTCCTAGCTCCTCCTAGTGCTGCTGCTTTCCTTAACCATTTCTTCTAAGGCCATGGTTCCTTCACTAGATTTCTTGTCCTCAACACTTTCAGTGACTTTTCTTTTCCAAGTCATATCTTTCTTTCTTTAAGAATGCCAAGTTCTTTATATTCTCAATAGTTGTTGGAAGTTATGTTTAGTTGCTTTGGCTATGTTGAAATCTAAAGCCTGAATGAGTCATTGTACCTTTCTCATCAATCTTTATTGGTATAAAGTTGAGTTAAGCACTAAATATGTGTCCTTTTAGAAATTCCTATTAAGCAACTGACACAAACAGTTAAAAATGTTTTATTTACGAAGAATTCGTTAAATGTGAATATTGTCACTAGTGGAAAGACCATTAAGCTCATTGTATATCTATTTCAAATTAAGAGTACAAATTCACTTATCAACTCAATCTAAGCCTTCAAGGATTTTGAAGGTTTATGCATCTAGTGGTACCTTAGTAAAGGAGGGAATAACTCAAATTTAAGTCAGCATTTATTGATACTATGTACGATAAATTCATTAATTTGCTCTCATTTTTCTCTTCATTCTAAATAAATTTGAGAAACAGTAAATATGACGTATAATATCTTGAAAGGGGGTGACCTGCACAGCCATAACAGAAGAAGAGACGTACCATATCATAGATGCCCATAATTCTCACTTTTTCGTGTTGGTTATTGTTACACAAATAAGAGAAATGTAATTTCGGTAAAAGAATAAGAAAGATAAAGTAATCCGCTATACTTAATAAATATTTCCATATCAAAATAAAGTCCAAGAATGATTAAAATAAGGAAAAAATTGGTTATGGATTGAACGAAGTGTATTATGAATTTTGGATTAAAAAGAAAAGAATACATAAAAAAAAATATGATCCAAACTTGTAAAAAAAACTGACTAAAATAAGTAAAGTTGGGCATTTTCAATTATGCACTCTCAAAATAAGGAGTAATAGAGAGAGTGAGTAGTTAACAAAAGGTTATCTACAACATTCCCTATAAAATCAAGGCTAAAGAAATATAAAATCAACAAAAACAAATTCATCAAAAAACAACAAGAATAGTTGCTCTGCAATTGAACTATGTTTTATAGATCTTCAAAACTTTTTTATTAGTAGGATTATAATCTTGTAGGCAATAATCAATAGGCATATAACTTGTAGGCTGATAAGTTATAGGCAATAATCAGTAGGTTTGCAGTTCCCATTGTAATCTAATAGACTTGCAGTTCCCATTACTAAAAAAACCTAGAAAATACCAAAAAATATATATCATTTCATGTTCTTTTATCAAGGAATTCTTAATTAAAGAATCATCTAATGAATATAAGCTCTTTGATCTTGAATTGTTAAGTTATCTATTTTATTTAAAACAATTAGGTTATTTGGTTACTCTTCAAGTTTAATTTTTCTTTCTGCATATAAAAAGACCATAAAATTTAGAAACATTGTTACAAGTTTGGAATTGTAGGAACAATGTTTGAAGTTCAAATTGTTAACATCTAACTTTGAAATTCAAAGTTCTTTTAGTTGAGGCAGGCACAAAAGAACCCAAAATAGTTAGTGATCACAATGAGAGTGTCATATTTGTTTCTTTAAAACCATGGCACCAAAAAAACCAAAACTATAAAAAGACTTAAAGGAAAGAGAATAGTTGGTAGATGTCTCTATTGAAAAAGGAAACAAAGAATCAATCCTTCAAATGACAACAATAAAAAATAAAAAGGGAAAACACATGTTTATGAGTGTAGAAAATAGTTATATACTCTTTGAACAAATGGTGGAATAAGCTAACAAAATACTTGAAGAAAGATATAGATTTTTTTAAAAGAAATTAAGGAAAAACATAACTAAACATGAAAATGATTAAGGATCATTATAATGAGATTATGGCAATGAATGAGAGATCCACTCAAGTCATTCTAGAATAAAATATTGGAAAAAGATAAAATGGTGAAAGAAGTCTAAAACAATGATGAAAGAAGTCTAGAACATTAAGTAAGGAAATTGCAAGACATAACTAAGGAATCTTATAAAGAAATGATCAAAGCATTAGAAGATGTCAATTCAAAATTGGATGCAAAAATAAGGAAAGAAAATGATGAAGTAATTTTTGAATTTAATCATACTATGATGAAAACAATGAATAAGATTTCAAAACAAGTTGTTGTTGAAGTCAATAATCACTTAGATGAAAAAGAGGAAAAGGAATCAAAATTTAGAAAAATTGATCTTAAACAAAATGTGAAATGGTCAAGTTGGCCAAAACAGTACAATATAAAGAAAAATCCTTTGTTTGAACTTAGAATGATCTAAAAAAGGCCTTAAGTGATAGTGGAAGTTCAAAGTAGTTCAAAGGTTAAATTTCTAATTATGAGAATTCACCACAAAAGAATATAGATAAAAGAATAACCTCAAACCTATAAATGAACGAACCTTTCAGAATAATAGATCCAGAATACATTCAAATGATAATATAACAAGTCTAAGGACCAAGAGTCTTAACAAATCCTGATACGAATCAAGTCCATGTGGCTGCCCTACTATCCTCCTATTATTCTATTTCTCCCTTGATTGATTTTGGTTGAACCCCAACTAGTGAACCTTATTGTCTTTTTTTAGTTTTCTCGACTATAATTCTACCTACTCTTATGGCTTGCTCGATTCTCTTAGCCATCACCAATGTATCAGTGAAGCATTGGGCTGGGGCACCAATTAGATGGTCAAATTAAAGGTCTTCAAAAGTATTAAAGAATAGATTGACCATTTCTTTGTCAAACAAGGGTGGATCAACTTGAGCAGCCTTCTCTCTCCATCATTTAGCATATTCGTGTACTAATTCATGGCTCCCTTTCTTTAATGCTAATATATTGGATTGCTCTAGAGTCATGTCCATGTTGTATTTATATTACTTGATGAAGGCATCCACAAGATCTTTTCATCTTCTAAAGTTGGTGTTATTTAGCCTCATATAGCAGCTTAGTGTTGTCCTATTTAGATTATCCTGAAAGAAATGCATTAATAATTTTTCATTGTGCACAACTTTTGTAATCTTATTACAATAGGACTTAATGTGAGTGTTAGGACATTGAGTTCTAATGTACTTTATGAACTCAGGTACACATAAATTCTTTGGTACAATCACATTCAGGATTAGATATATTTTTGCAACTTGTACAGGGTTATACAAGTTTGCTCGCTTGATAGCCTTCATAACTCTTTATCTTGTCATAGTCAATATCCTCAACATACTTCATTTTTTTTAGACTCGTTGACAAATACGTCAACAACTACTGGGGTCAGTACATGTGTTGTGGACTGCATAAAGGTTGTGTTATATTGGGGGTCCTAAGCATGTCCCTTCATCCTTTCTTTAGGTTGAATTATTGAAAAAACAACGGGTCGATTAGACAAGCCTTCACCATAGAGGTGTTTGAGTTTCTGCTCAAGCAAGCTTATGATACGAGCCATGTTAACCTTCAGGGAGTCCAACTCCTCTAGGAAGTGGGCATCGTAACAAGCATGTTCTTCATCCTCCATACTTCTTTGTCACAAAATCGAGTGTTATAAACTTTACGTATTAGGGCTTTCTAGGGACCTATATTTCAACTTGTGTATGTCCACATGACATTTAAACATGAACGCATGTATGCTTATAAATGCAAGTGTATGTACGCGTACATTAAATATGGATTAACTTGTTTAAAGATCTAATCCATGACTTCTTTGTTAAATATAGGAAAAAATCTATATTCTAATTAATTTGAAAAGATTTTTCTAAGATCCTCATCTCGGTTAAATCTCATACATATTGGAGAGTACGAAGCAAAAGGCAGTAGTAATTTATGAGCCACTTTCATTTAAAAAAGACAAAATGGTTTTTATGTGTAGTAATTTATCAACCTTGGTCTTTAGGCAATTCCCCTAATTAGTTACATCATCTTAGATTCTTGCCTGTATTTAGAAAAAAAAATCATGGTCTTAGCTTAGAAAATCCTACGAAATTTAGAATTATTGATCGGGTCTGCCTTGATGAAAAATGAATTATTAGGGAATTTATATTCTAAAAGCAGATTTTAAGCCACTTCATGAGAGCATTCTGATGCATATTCTAAGATTCAAACGATTCATCATCTTTTACAACCATAACCCTTTTATTTAGACATTCTAATGCATAGTATCCTAAACCATGACATTTAAAACACCTAATATCACATTTTCACTAAAGTTGGGTTTTGGTTTTGACCTTATGTTTGTTGGTCGAAACTGGCTATTTTTGGATGGAAGGTTCAGCAACTTTATGTCCAGCTTACTGCTTCGATGGCACACTACCTTCTCTCTTGTAATTTGACTTCTAACCTAAAGAAAAACCCACAAAACCACTTAGACATGCACTACTCTTCCTTTTTATCTGTTTCTCCATTTTTATAGCCAAATATACCAACTTATCTAGATCCATATAAAGTTGTAACTCCACCACATTAATTGTCTCTATTTGACTCATTCAAGAACCTACACATTGTAACTTCCTCCTCCTCAACTACATTATCTCTAATCATAGCAACTTTTAAATCATTTTGATACTCCTTGATGTGGCATGCACAGTGTCAAATGACGAAACTGCCTTTTGGATTGAATGGTATTTTAGGTTTAATCATAAAATTATGATTTGAAGGAGTCGTCACGTAGTATCATGGTCACGACTCACTAGAAAACCTATAGTCTACGAGAGTTGGGTAAGAGTACTAGTTGTGCAAGTGGAAGACGCATCACCTCAGCACACCCTATCTGTGGTAAACTGCATTGTTAATTGATTATTATTATAAATCGTGTTTCTATCAGTTAGTCTCATCTAAGATTTAAAGCAAATCTTCCATTATGAGAAAGTCTCTACCTTATCGGGTTGAATCCTAACAATTTTAAGGCCCAAATTTTTGCATTGCATTTATTTTCTACCTTGTATCTTTAATACTTGAGTATATATTTTATAATGTAATTTTATACCTTCAAATATTAAAGTTTACAGTTAAATCTTTTTTCCAGCTATTATACTATATATTGCTCGTATTCCTACCCTACCCTTTCCTTTTCCTCGTGCCACAAAAGCAACTGCTTTTCCTCAAGCCACAAAAGCAACTATAACTAAATTTTCTAGCTTGAAAATATATTGTGTAAAGAGACGTTGTTGTTTTTTTTGTGAAGTAACTCCTCAAAATAAACATCTAAGGAGAGAAATGATATAAGTTCATTAAGTTTGAGCAAACAATCTCAAATTCACATCACAATTTCATTAGATTAAAAACAATAAAAAGATGAATATACCCTAAAATCCAGGACATTAACCAAGCATCTTAAGCCTTTCATTGAAGCAGTGATCCACATAAACCCCACAATTCTTTCCCTATGACAAATACTAACACTGGAAATTTTAAGCTGAATAATTTTTTTATAGGGAATCGAACACTACACAACTCGGAATTATTTGATATCAACTTGTTGACAAACATAACAAAACCAAAAAAGACAACCAATAATAATAATAATAAAAAAAAAAGTCCAAGACCAAGACCAAGAGCCCTG
>Ga0307515_10006417_pt1 | contig 23527 bp, 20 predicted proteins | sample 17_EM_MG_FD_194513 | JGI IMG/M metagenome (GOLD analysis project Ga0307515, IMG submission 194513) | Populus trichocarpa ectomycorrhiza microbial communities from riparian zone in the Pacific Northwest, United States - 17_EM | ecosystem: Host-associated > Plants > Roots > Unclassified | place... | reverse complement strand
GCCCCCGGTCCGGAATCCGTTCGTGTGTCGGTGGTTTCTGCAACCCTAGCCTCATATGACTACTACCTGGTCGTGAAGTCACTTGCGGCATTTGCAATGTTCCGGGGATGCTATCAAGAGTCTCCATAGGCTCACCAAATGTTGTCAGTGCAGATGACGCTGCATCATTTGCTGTTTGAGGTTAAACGACAGCCAGAACCTTCGATTCGGTTGTCGCCTACCTCCTATCTCTCTCATGATAGTAGTGGGCCATGTCACCCCAGCCTGGTTGCATCAATTCCTCCAGCTTCATGTGCTTCAGCCGAAACTACTCCATACGATACTGTACCATCATAGAGATTGTGCGCATCACCCAGCCAGGTTCATCATCTTCATTACACTTCCCCGCTGCAGGATCTTCTTCATCATCATCCTCGTCTTCCCCATGCTCCCCATCATCGGAGTTTGCAAGATCGCTCAGACTAACCCCAATGGCGTTCAACATCTCCTCAAATGTTGTTTCAGGCTTGGTGGTTGTCAATCCCTCCTTTTCAGCATTTCTCATATCATCCTGCTCCTGTTTAATTGCTGTCTCTGCATCTTCAACTCGCTTTCTTGCCACAGCAGTCTCTCTTTCCATATAAACCTCGATCCATTTCTCCTTCTCTTCATGGCTAAAGAAGTGAGTTTCCTGTCGGTTCCCCTGCGCAAGCTTTGTTTCGGATTGCAAGATGCGCAATGATCCAAGGGCTCGCACCCGTTCTGCATCCAAGCCGCTCTTGCCTTCATTCGCTTGATGACGTCGTCATGTGGAGCGCTGTGTCGATTCGCCGTATTTGTCTGCCGGTGGTGGCGAAAGGTTCTTTTTCGGAACATTGACAACTGAATTTGTTGTTGACTTCGCTGATGGAAGAGATGTTGGATGTTGCTAGATATGGACCACATAGAGGCAAGGTGCGTCTTTTATGTCGAGGTTGGTATGCATAATTGCCCTGGACAAAGCAAAATCTGCATGTTGACCGTCACTCCATTGGGAATAGCAATGCTAACCGTACATCATCACATGATTTTTAGCATCCGTTTCCTGTAAGATCCCAGGGATTTCTTGAGACAAAATCAGCAGACATCCTTTCCGTGGTAGAAGGTACCATCTTGATCTCACAAAGACAAGATTTCGGCGGTCGTTCACTGTGAATCATCCCTGTAAACAAAGACACAACATCTGACCGACTTGGTGCCAAACGCAGGACGGTTGGCTAGCTGTGCAACCGGCAGCTATGCACAACAGGATTCATTTTGTGTGGAATGAGCAAGTTGGCGGTTATGCATGCCATTTTGACTCGAAGCTATCTATATATTTCTCAGGACTTCCCACTTCTGTTTGTTATCTTCTTCCTCGGGACTTCCCACTTCGTTTCGTTATCATTATCTCTTCACTTCCACAGCAGCAAATCATCGCTCCACAACCACCTCAGCAAGGTGAGAGCAGAACAGAATCGAGCAGAACAACAGGGGTGTCATCCAATACGCCACCCACTGAGACCTAACTACAACGCAGACACCTCATAGTGCACTGTGACCCTGCAAATGCAGCCACCAAAAATATGACCCAGGACGCACAGTTAACAAGTGTCCGTAAGACCAGAAGCCGCAACAATATGAAGCATCATCCCATCGGATGTATGTGTAGTTGTATCGAGGTACATGGCTGTCAACTAATGATATAACATACAGCTAGAGTATGTAGAGAGCTGCGTGACCAATTTATAGCTGCCGGTAATGGGAAACCTCGATCGTCAACCAAGGCATTCGTCCGCCCAGTACGCGAAATCGAACATCATGATGTAGTCAACTCTGGGATTTTCGTGGGAGACTTTAGTGATAAGAATCCCCGAGAGTGGACCAAACAGGCTTTCACCACCTTAGAGGATGCTGCGGAGGCGTATATGGTGGAGGTAATAGCAGAATCTAATATGTAGATGCAGCAACTGATTTCTTGTAGGTTATCAACATGTCTGCAACTATGGCAAGGCAAGGAGGTTGGGTACAGCCAGAACACTCTGACATGCGCCTGGCCTTGAATATGGCCAAAATGGCCAAAGGAGGGTTTGCGCAAGCCGCAATAGAGGAAATGCAATTCCTAATTAAGAAACCTTGGGCCGAAGTCCCAGAAGAGAAGAAGCGGGGAGTTGTGTTTCCAGACCGTATAAATGGGAAAGCTGCGATGAGAAGACACCCGGCTATGCTTCGGGAAAATCATATAGACGGCTGCCTCTCTTGTCATAATGGCACAGCACAGAATCCCCAGACATGATGGAGACGCAAAGGCACAGGTGCACCTCCACCAGAGCGACTCAGACAACTGACACCAGAACCAATGCCACATCCACCCCAAACGCCAACAGTTCCACCAGGTCACAATGAGGAAGGTCACTGATCCGAAATCGAAGGTGTGCCACCCGGCTATGTGTATATACATACTCCTCTTCCCATTGCTCGATTTTTCAATCTTGATGTGTTCGCCAAGGATCACAAGCATGACAATGAGTTTAATCCAGATTTGCTGACTGATGAAGGAACACCCACTGGTTAGTACACTATCTGCTGCATGGCAATGCAGCTGACATCCATTTTGCAGACAACAGCAGCCTATTGAGCGAACCTGACACTCATGATGAGCATTGATCGAATGGAACAGAATTTTGAGTGTATTATTATCCACAATTAGCGGACACTTTAAAGTACATTTTAAAGGATATATTTATATATATTATTAAAGAACAATGTATTGATGAAGGAGAATGTACATGAAGACGGTACAAAGGCGGCCAAAACACCATTAACGATATATTAGGCCAAATTGAATGATAACATATTCTGGATATGCGCATGGCAAAATAAGCGTCAACGGAGCGTCAATGAGTTTTGGTCTTGCATCATTGGTACTCTGTGTGGTGATCGGTTGCGGCCATTCAGGAATGGGGTATTGGCTGGCTGTTCAGGCAGAACAGAGAGCCACTCGCGCCCTGGCCCATTCTGAATATGAACGTCAACTGAGCTTCCACGATTTTTGGTCTTGTAAGTCAGGTCATTCAGAAGCAATTTGGTCGTTACTATGCATAATCAAAGTATTGGCCGCCCTTACTGGGAAAAGGAATAGAGCCACATTCCCTGCCCCATAATGATAATGGGCGTCAATGGAGTGTCAATGATTTTTGACCTTACATCATGGGTAATCAGAGCGTAATGCATCAGTTCTTGTGTATATACTATGTTCTGATAGTTTTTCTAGGCTAAAACGGTCTAGAACTCTTTGTTGCATCATTGAATATGAAATTAGTTGTTACTGTCCGGGAGGCTGTCGCGGGAACGTCGCTTGCTTATCTGGGTAGAGAGGCTGCCAATTTCTCCTCAATAGATGTTTGCAATCATGCACCACTTAGATTGCCCAAGATGTGAGACTGTTCATCGTTGACGCTTATTTGATGCTCATTTTCAAGTTGGGGCAGGGAGCATGTCGCTTCTGATTTTGCCTATATAGGATGCCAATACCTCAGTTATGATTATCTGCAACCAATACCCACTCTGATTACCCAGGATGCAAGACCTAACATCGTTGATGCTCCGTTGACACTCATTTCCAGGATGGGGCAGGGAGCGTTTATCTACATATTGTGATCACAAGGATGGCCAGTACATCCAAAAATAACAACGACGTACCATCCACAAAATTTTATGATTAACATTAGGATATCTGAATGCGACCAGATATAGAACAACCCGACATGCAAAACCGGAGATTGGACCCGACAGATCTCGCCAAATGTGGCGAAACCCATGGGTCAACAGGTATGGGACCGGGTTTGGACCACCAAGAAGTAACGGGTCAGGTCTCTGGATGGTTCTGGAACCGAACCGAACTGTTTTCCCGGTCCAAAGCCGGACCACTGGCGGGTTACCCGGACCGGATGGTAACACAACGTGGCAGTAGGAATTGGAACGCTGTGTAATCTGACTCGAGAGACTGCCGAAAGTTATGTTATAATAAAGTTAACTGCTGGTTGTTAAAGGTTAACTCTAGAGCTATAAGCAAAATAATCTGATCTGTGATACATTGTATGCAGATTTGTGAAGTTGTATACAAGGACATATTGAAAAGACTGACTGCATAGAACTCGATTCAGTAACAGTGCAATGCAGTTCATGGCAGTGTAATGGACTGAGCCCCCACCAAAATTGTTGATGCTTCATGGGCACTCAATTGTAAGAGGTGGACAACATATCCTCAGTAGCATTTTTGACAAAAAGGCTGCCAATAGGTTGCTTGTGGGTTAATGCCATTCCATAGCACTTAGATTATCCAAGATGCAAGATCAATAATCGTTGACGTTCGGTTGATGCTCCGGCGACGCTGATGTTATCACATAGTTACGATGGGGTCGCAAGCATCTTTAACTAGAAAGGCCACCGATTGTTCGATTATGGATTCATGGAGTTGCACAGCCCCTCGATCATCTAAGATGCATGGCCAATAATCATTGACCCTCCGTAGACACTCATTGTTAGGACATAGCAGCGATGTTTTTGCAATCATTTTCGCCTAGAATGATGGCCAACAGTTCGATAATGGGTTATTGTCGAGGCACAGCCCTTGGATTTTCCAAGACGCAAGGCCTGACATGATACACGCTCCGTTGACTCTCAGTGTTAGGGCCTAGTTACGACGTTGTCGAAGGCATTTTTGCCAACAAAGGTGGCAGATAGTTCAACCATGGATGAATGTGGTCACAAAGCCCCTCTATTATCCAAGATGCAATGCCTGAAATTGTTGACGCTCTGTTGACACTCGTTTTTAGGACAAAGCAGCGATGTTGTTTCATTTATGTTTGCCTAGAAAGGCGGCCAACAGCTCGATTATGGGTTAATGTCGCCGCACAGCCGTTGGAATTCGCACGATGCAAGGCCAAAAGTTGTTGATGCTCCGTGGAGGCTCATTTGTAGGACATTGCAGCGATGTTGTCCCAACCATTTTTGCCTAGAGAGGCGGCCATTAGTTCGATTATGAGTCTATATCACTGCACACCCCTTGGATTTTCCAAGATGCAAGGCCAGAAATTGTTGACTCTCTGTTGACACTCATTTTCAGGATGGGTCAATGACTGTGTCATGTACCTTTTCCGCAATAACGCTGACCAATACATTCACTTTGGAGGGATATGACAATGCAGCCCTTAGATTGTTGAATGTGTTGGAGTAAAAGTCATTGAGGCTCTGTGGACGTTCACATTAATCACATCGAAACAGCATTCTAACACTCAATATTTGGATCCAACAAATGGTATACTCTTTATTGTCATCCAATATTGCGTTTCTGAGTATTATCTTTTGCATCCAGGAGCGTTGTGGCCTCTCAATTTCTGATTAACCTCTATCCACATTATCTGAGTGAGAGATGAGGTGGCCCTATCGCATTCCTGCGCGTTCTGCCAGCAATTTACAACATGTAGATCATTTCACTAGTTTTTGATAAATATACTTCGACTTCCTCACCTGTCCTCATCCAGCTCCATCTCCTCAATTTCCATGACGTACCATAAGCAATTTTGAATATCTCAACCATGTGCAGCAGGTCTGTGCAGAGAGTGTTACAGTTGGATGCATGGATGAATGCTGCATGACGGTCATCATTCAGACAGATTTGTAATGAGCACTGACCGCTCTTGCAATGACTCATATGACATCACTCGCTTAAATTTTGTTAGTATATTTCGTCACCAATATAGCATTTCCTTTCTCACTTAACAGTCATTGGCGCACTGAAATCGAACTGATTGGCCGACATGCGGCCTGATTTGGATTCCCGAGCATTAGCTTGGCGCGTTTGACCCTTGCACATGCACAGACGAATTATCATGTCTCACAATTTGGTCACTGAAATCAAGAAAATGCTGACACTTAGCAAAATTGGTACAGAAATTGCCTTTCGCAGAGATATGAAGTCAAAAATGCAAACTTGCCTCTGTATTCCTCCAATGACACAGAAGCCGTCACAATGTCTTTGTCCGAATCCGATTTCTATATGGTGATTAGTTGGGGAGGCAATATGCAGAGGTCAAAGCTTATGAGTTCAACAGGCTTCCCATTCTGAATGAGTGATGAATCGAGCTCTGCAGTGGGCCCAAGCCCGGAGATAGTCGTGTTCCATGCAGCTTCTCAGGACCTAGCCTAATATGACTATTTCCTGGTCGAGATGTCCCTTGCGGCATTTGTGATATTCCAGCGACAATGGCATGACACTCCATAAGCTCTCCAAATGTTGTTAGTGCAGGTCCGGCTGAATCAGCTTCCCCATCCTCCCCATTGTCGGAACTTACAAGATCACTCAGACTGTCTCTGATAGCAACAATCATCTCCTGAACTCTCTTTTCGGGCTCACTGTTCGTCAATCCCGCGTTTCCAGCTTTCCTTGTTTCTTCCTGCTTCTGCTGAACCACTGCCTCAGCGTCCTCAACTTGCTTTCTTGCCCCAGCAGCTTCTCTCTCAACTTAATCCTCAATTCATTTTTCTTTCTCCGCATTGCTTAAGAAGTGTGTTTCTTGAGATGTCTCGGCCGCAACCTTCTTTTTTGGAATGCAAGCTGCGCAATGCCCCAAGGTCTCGGACTCTTTTTGTTTCCAAGCCGCTCTTGCCTTCATTCTCTTGATGATGTCGTTGTGTGGACCACATTGTCGATTTGGCTTATTTGTGCCATTAGATGTGGTGAAAAGTTCTGCTTCGGAGCATTGACCATTGTTGTTTGCATTCACTTCATGGTTCGGAGAAGATGTTGGATGTTGTGAGATATGGACAATATGTAGGCAAGCTGCGTCTTGTATGTCAAGGTTGGTACATTTAATCATCTTGAACAAAGCTAAATCTGCATTTGGACTGTCAATAAATTGGGAATAGTTAGGCTAACTGTACAACATGACTTGATTGATAGTGTCAGTTTCAAACAATAACCCGGGAATAATTTGAGACAAACATCAGCAGGCATCCTTTCCCTCAAACATTGTCTTATTTATATCTGACAATCATGTGATTTTGGCTGTCATATACAGAAATTTATGCCTGTAAACAAACACACAACATTGGACCGACTCATTGCAAATCGCAAGGTGGTGGGAACCCCTTGAAACCTGCATCTATACGCAGCAAGATTCATCTTGAGTATAACGAACATGTTGGTTGCTATGATTCCATTCTGACATGACGCTAACTAAATGGTCCTCAGGAATTCCCACCTCTTTCCGTTATCATCTTCCTCTCCTCTTCCACACCAGCAAATCATGGATACACAACCCCCTCAGCAAGGTGAGAGTGAATCCGACTCAAGCCTATTGCTGGGAGCTACATCAAATACGTCACTCATTGGCACACAGCCAGAACGCAGACACCAGTTAGTCCACAGTGACGCTGCCAATGTAGCCTCCAAAGATATGACCCAGAATGCACATTTGAAAATTGTCCGTAAGACCGGACGCGGCAAGAATCAGAAGCGGCATGCAGTTGGATGTGAGTATATCCACAATGAGGTAAATGGCTGCCAATCAACCGTATAACATATAGCGGGGGTACGTAGAAAGTTGCATGATCAATTTATCGCTGCCTGTAACTGGAAACCTCCATGGTTGACCAAGGCACATGTCTGCACAGTCCGTGAAGTGGAATGTCCTGATGTAGTCAGCTCTGGGATTCTCGCGAACGAATTTCCAAATAACCATCCCCGAGAGTGAATGGAACATGCTGTTATCACCATAGTGCAGGTTACACAGGCATATGTGGTTGCGGTAATAGCCGAATATCATTGTTAGAAGCAACAACTACTTTCTTGAAGGTTTTCAACATGCCTGCTACGATGCTATGGCAAAGAGGTCGGGTACACCTGGGACAGTCCCACATGTGCCTGGCCGTGATTATGGCCAAAATGCCCAAAGAAGGGTGTTCGCGTGCCGTGATTGAGGAAACACAATACGTGTTTAAGAAACCTCACGGCAGGGTCCGACAAGAGCAGAAGTGGGGTGTTGAGTTTCATGGGCATCAATGAGTCCAGGCTGCAATGGAAAGACAGCCAGCTATGCTTCATCAAAACCACACTGCCAGATGCCTTCCTTGCCAATGTGGCACCGCAAAGAATCTGCAGACATTCTGGGGACCCGAAGGAACAGGTGCACTTCCACCTGACCAATGTAGACAGCCAACTCCAGAGCCGATGCCACCTCTGCCTGGAACACTACCCGCCCCAACCGGTAACAATTCCACAGCTCAACATTCCCAAATCAACAATTTGCCTGCCAGATATGTGTATTCACATCCTGCTCTTCCCGGCGCAAAATATGTTACTCTTGATTCATATGCCGAGGATAGCCAGCACGATGCAGATTTTGATCCAGATATACGGACTGATCAAGCAACATCCACTGGTTAGTACACTATCTGCCGTGTGGTAATGCAGCTAACATCCATTTTGAAGATGAGAGCAGCCTATTGAGCAAACGTGCAAGTGATGACGAGCATTGATCGAATGGCATGGGATTTTGGAGATCATTGTTTTCTAAAATCAGCGAACACTGTAAAGTATATTTTAAAGGATATATTTATATGTATTATTGAAGCACAATGTAGTGATCAAGGAGAAAGTAAATGAAAACGCTAGAAAGGCTGCCAAAATAATGTCAATGATAGACTACGACAAATCAAATCATTGCATATTGTGGATACACCTGTGGCAAAATGAGCGTCAAAGGAGCGTCAACAATTTTAGGTCATGTAAGTCTGGTAATTGAAAATTGATTTGGTCGTGGTTATACAGAATCAAAGTATTGGCCGCCTTTCTGGCAAATATTATAGCGACACACTCCCTACCTCATCTTGAAAATGACTGTCAACTGTGCGCCAACGATGTTTGGTCATGCGTCCTGGGTAATCAAAACGCCGACAGATTGCAGACAGTCATGAAGGAATTATTGGACGCCATTATACGTAAACCAGATTGCAATACCCTCCCTGCCCCGTCTTGAAAATAAGTGTCAACGGAGCATCACTGATTGTTGGTCATCAATCCTGGGTGATCTGGGGGGTGACAGGTTGCAGACAGTCATAAACGAAGTAGTGGCCGGCTTTATAGGAAACAGAGCAAGTGAAATTCTCCTTGCCACATCTTGAAAATGAGCGACAATGGAGCGTCAATGGTTGTTGGCCTTCCATCATGGTCAATCGCAGCGTGATGTGGCTGTTACGGTCTATATACATCATTTTGACTGTTTTTGTACGGTAAAAGGCTCAAGAATACTTAGTGGTAGCTCTGTATACAAAATATATTGTTACTGTCCCGGAGGATGTGGCGGGAATATGCCATACATATCTGCCTATAGAGGCTGCCATATCCATGTTTTTGGATGCGTGTGATCAAGCGCCACTCATATTGCTGAAGATGCAACACCAACAATCGTTGATGCTCTGTTGACGCTCATTTTCAAGATGGGGTAGGGTGAGTTTCACTTCCTCTTTTGGCTATAAAGATCGCCAATACATTGTTTATCACTGTGTCTAACCTGTCGCCCCCCAGATTTCTGATAATACACGACCAACAATCGTTGATGCTTCGTTGACGCTTATTTTCAGGATGTGGGAGGGAGTGTGTCTGTGTTCATTCTGAGCATTCAGGCGGCCAATATGTCAAAAACAAACAGTGCCATACAGATGTCAATATTGTACCATTACCAGTTGTACATCGGAATGCGACAATAATTGTGGAACCCGAAATGCAGAACCGCAGATTGGAAACGATGGGTCTAAGCATACTCAGCATAACAGGCGGGTTGACAGATCCGGGTCTGGGTTCGGCCCACGAAGAGTCAGCAGGTGGGGTTTGTGGACTGGTCTGGAACCGAACCGACTCATCTTTGTAGTCCTAACCCGGACTGATGGCGGGTTCCCAGGACCCATGTATCACACTATCATTGAAGCATATTTTTAGGTCATAGTAGCCAAGTTGTCACAAGTATATTCGCTTAGAAAGGCGGCCGATAGTTTAATTATGGGTCAATGTCGCCTCATAGCCCTTGGATTAAACAAGATGCAAAGCCAACAATCATTGACACTCCATTGGCGCTCATTTATACGATGGGGCAACAAGCCTCTCGTTTGCCTTTTTACCAATAACACTAACCAATACATTTACTTTGGCAGGAAGTGACAATGCAGCCCTCTGATTGTCGAATGTGCAAGATTAAAAATCATTGATGCTCCGGTAACGTTCGATTTTGGGATGGGGCAAAGAGCATATCACATGCTCTTTTGGCAATAACACTAACCAATACATGTACTTTGGAGGGATGTGAGAATGGAGCCCTGCGATTGTCAAATGTGTATGACTGAACATTGTTGACGCTCTGTTGACACTAACATGAAACACCTTGAGATAGCCCTCATACAGTCAATCATCGTATGCAACGAATTGCACACTCATTATTGACACCCAATATTGCGTTTCTAAGTATTATCATTTACATCTAGAAGCTTTGTGGCCTCTCAATTTCTGATCCACCTCTAACCACGGTATCTGAGTCAGTGATAATGTGACCCAATCACATTCCTGCGCCTTTGGCCGGCAATTTACCGCATGTAGATCATTCCACCAGCTTTTGATTAATATAGCTCACCTTCCAGACATTTCCTCATCCAGCTACATCTCCTCCATTTCCAGACATCCCATAAGCAATTTTAAATATCTCAACCATGTGCACCAGGTCTGCATGGAGAGTGATGCAGTTGGATGCATGGATGGATGCAGCATGACAGTCGTTATTCAGACATATTTGTATTGAGCACTCACCGCTCTTTCTCTGACTAGTCCGCGATCACCCACTTTAATTTCGTTAGTATATTTCGTCAGTAATATCACGTTTGTTTTGTCACTTAACAGTAATTGGCGAATAGAAATCGAGCTTATTGGCCATCTTACAACCTGATTTGGGTTCTAGAACTGTCACATCGCACATTCCACCCTTGCACATACACAGATGAATTATCATGTCTCACAATTTGGTCACTGAAATCAATACAAAGCTGACACGTAGCAAAATTGGTACACAAATTGCTTTTCACTGAGATATGACTTCAAAAATTACAATTTTCCTATCTGTTGCTCTAATAATGCAGGAGCCGTCATCATGTCTTCGTCCGAATCCGGTTTCTATATGGTGATCAGCTAGGGAGGCTCTATGCATGGATAAAATCTTACAGGTTCAATAGGCTTCGCATTAATAATAAGTGATGAATCAGGCTTTGCGGCGGGCGCTAGACCTGCTATACCTGTGTTTGACTGTGCCTTCCCAGAACCAAGCCTAATATGACTACTTCCTGGTCTAGAAGCCTTGCTGTATTTTCGATATCCCTGGGACAATGTCAAGACACTCCGTAAGCTTTCCCAATTCTGTGGGTGCAGGTGCAGCTCCATCATCATCCGTTTGCAGTTGAACGACTGCTGGAACCCTCAATTTGGATGTGCTGTACTGCTTATCTCTTCCATGAAAGTAGTCGGCTGCGTCCCCCCATCCTGGTTGTGTCAATTTGTCAAGATTCATCTGCTTCTGACGAAATCTCTTCATTCGCTGCAGCACGGTTTGGAGATTGTGCCCAACACCCACCCAGGATCGTCATCTTCGCTCAGCTGGCCCTGTGCTGTGTCTTCATCATCGTCATCGTCCCCATCCTTCCCATGGTCGGAACTTGCAAGATCGCTCAGACTGTCTCTGATAGCAACCATGATCCCCTGAATCTTCTTTTCGAGCTCTCTGGTTGTCAATCCCGCAATTTCAGCTGTCCGCGTGTCTTCCTGCTCCTGCTCAATTGCTGCCTCTGCCTCTCCAACTCGCCTTTTTGCCCCAGCAGTTTCTCTCTCACCTTGATCCTCGATCAATGTCTCTTTCCCTTCATTGCTTAAGATGTGTGTTTCTTGTCATTTCTCAGCCCCAAGCCTCTTTTTGGATCGCAAGCTGCGCAACCCTCCAAGGGCTCAGACTCTTTCTGCTTCCAGGCAGCACTTTCCTTCATCGCTTGATGACTTTGTGGTGTGGACCACCATGTTAATTTGCCGTATTTGCCCGTAGCAAATGGCGAAAAGTTCTTTTCTGAACATTGACCATTGTGGTTTGTGTTGACTTTGTTGTTGGGCGAGGTGTTGGATGTTGCAAGATATGGACAATCTGGGGGCAAGCTGCATCTTTTATGTCAAGGTTGGTACGTTTAATCATCTTGAACAAAGCACAATCTGCCTTTTGACTGTCAATAAAATGGGAATAGTTAGTCTAACTGTACAACATGAAATGATTTTTAGAGTCAGTTCCATGTAATATCCTGGGGAATTTTTGAGACAAACATCAGCAGACATCCCTTTCCTCGAAAAATGTCCTATTTATATCTGTGAATCATGAGATTTCAGCTGTCGTACACCTCAATTCATCCTGGTGAACACACAAACCACACCGGACTGACATAATGCAAATCACTGGACAGTCGGAAACTCCTGCAACTTGGATCCATATGCAGCAAAAATCCATCTTGGGTATAATGTACAAGTTGGCTGCTATTTATTTCATTCTGACATGAAGCTGACAATAGATTCCTCAGGACTTCCCACTTCTTTTCGTGATCATCTTCCTCTCCTCTTCCACACCACCATATCATGGCTACACAAAATACTCAGCCAGGGAACAGCGGATCTGAATCGAGCCGATCAATGGGAGCTTCATCCATTGTGTCGCTCATTGATACCCAACAAGAACACAGAGACCAATTAGTCCACCGTGATGCTGCCAATGCAGCCACCAAAGATATGACCCAGCTTGCACATTCAAAAATTGTCCATAAGACCGGAAGCAGCAAGATTAAGAATCAGCATGTAACTGCATGTGAGTGTATCCATATCATGGTAAACAGCTGTCAACTAACCATATCCCCTGGATGGTGACCGGTTCCCAGCCCATACGGGCCGCCTGTGCAACCACCTCGCCACACATCCAAAAATGGTCGTCAGAGGCCCTCTTCTTTGTCAAGCCTTCTTTAGTAGCAAATAAAACTTTCTATCCAAATGAATTATAAATTATATGTGATGTGACTTTGTAAGTCTTACTGTTCCTCCAAAATTCGCTCTCTGAACTGGCAACCCCACCCCATGTCTATGTACCACTACCCACATTTCTCCTTTACAGGTGATTGAATTCTGCAAAATGATGCCTTTCATTATTGAGACACCATAGTTACTTGCATTTTGAATATGCTTAGCAAAGTGTGGGTGGAGATTTGGTATTTCTGACTGGGCTTTCCTGCTGGCAAAGCCAGCATCCCAGCTACTTTCCCTTCCCAAGGTGGACTGAAAATCGCCTGTGGCTCTAGCTCTGGCTGAGGGGTACAGATATGCCCTCCTTGACGTTCAACGAAGTGGGTTTTAGCCTTGTTCACTATGAGAGCTGTGTGATGGATATAGGTATCCCCCCTCTGAGTCTCAACTCTTGGGCACATTGCAGATGGAATTCCTTGTGTGTAATGATATTTGGACTTCAGGGCATGTCCTTAGCACCAAGCTTAAAGGATATTTTGGGGGGTTATGGGCAGAGTTGTCCATCTGGGCTGCACAGTGACATTTTCGAGTTTTTGGGGAGCTAATCTTGAGACAACTCTCCCAACAAAAACTGCCCTTTTTATCGGCACCCCATTCCTGTACAGTCCTTAATTTCTGCCAAAATACTCTCAACACATAAGAAAGTAAGTTTATAATGCTCCCAGGGCACCCCCACAGAGTTGTGGTTGTGTCGCTAAACATTTGCGGGTGGGGAGTCGGTTGCCATGCCCAAACGGGCCGGGAATGCCAAAGTTACGATCCAGGGGATAGGGCTGGGATAAACGTGCTGAACCTTATAAACTGAAATCCTGTTATCATACTTAGCGAAGTATCCCAAGCGTACCTCGACTGGTGAGGCGCTTTCATGCGCAGTCATAAATGACGGAAAGGTTATTGTAGAATTTAATTATCGGCAACGTAGCTACGTAAATAAGTACTTTGTCGTCGTGAATTGTTGGCTGCTAAACGATTTCTAGTAAGGTAGAAATGACAAGGCCCATGGGCCCAGCAAGTTGTTTACGGTATATATATAGCCAATTAATGCAATGGTGCTCGCGAGAAGTCATGGTGGGGGCCCACCGACCGCGAAGCCCGTGTTCATCACCTTTCATTTGTCAGCGGGGACGAAGGGTAGCGGGGGGGGAGCTCCGCCATCTAGCCGGCTCGCCCGGAGGCGGAGGGGATATCAGGGTCCTGTCATACTCTAATTAGAGTCAATACAGTATGATTAAACAACAACAGCCCGTGTTCATCGGCCGGCAGTTCAACCGAGCGTATGCATGGTCTCGCTGGTATCACTCACAATTCTTGAATTGTCAAGTCGCGATCTTAGTTCCAGGAGAGGAGAAAGCCTTGATACGGTACAGGGAAAACATCATAGCCTACTCAGGGTACACTTGATCAGAATGTTGGGTGCCGGAACGTTATCTACCCTGCGCTAGCTACATTTGGCATAGACACTTGTTGCATGTGTACTGGATCGTGAGTCTCAGCATCGTCTGAAGTCTTGTATGAGAATGGTGACTGTATGAGGATATGCATCAGGACCAGGGTGATGCGTCTCATGTCAGATAGAGCATACGCGTACGCATATGGTAGATTGTACATATACGGTCTTTGGCCCTCGAGATAGAGAAATCAGTATATTTTCAACAACACTATTCCAGTGGACACGAGTGATACAACACGACAATGCAACGAATGGAGATCATTAATTTAAGGTTTGTGGCCGCCCTAGCGGACTTAAAGTGGGGTCTGCATCCCTAATCACTAGTACAAGACGACCGATAGCCTCATTTGTTTCTCGAGGTGCAGACATTGTGGGGCATAGATTCGAAGCAAGGCGCAAAACCAGTTGAAAAAGCATTCGAATAAGTGCAATCGACCTTGAAGTGGATCTAACACACTGGAAAATGGTATATTGCCTTTCCTAATACCAGGAGTGGCATGTGAACATCATTTCTCCAGGGTCGGAATTTTCAAAAGTAGTGAAGGGAAGAGAAGAAACTGGGATGTTATCTCACCTGCTCTAACGTGTATAGATCTAACCAAACATAAATCTGGTTAGACTCTAGTCAGATTGGGTAGAGAGCGGGTCGAAAAGTGATAAACTGAGAAACAGCCATCCACTTGCGCGTTAGTTCGTACTCTCAGCCTTCTATCAGTCCTAGTACATTTCCGATGAGGTGTTCGCTATACCAGTGTCAACCGGATACCAAGAGTCCCGTAGTGCAGTTTTGACTAATAGATCCGAAACATACCAGTTAAACTTTACAGACTGAGCACTGTTATCTACATCTCCACTGGGTCTGCCTATACACGAGGTTTTTTCACCACTGCTCAAACTCCAGAGTACTAGAATTCAATCAATAGCTGCTGAAAGGTAACAAAAGTGTAAGGTGCGGGTGGAAACAAAGACCTCCGACAGTTGAACATCCATTCCGTGTGGCGAGGGATTAGTCACCACCATTGTAACATGGCGCGGACTCATCAATAGGAGCTATAGGAAAGATAGGACGAGTAAATGAGTACTGAAGCTAAGCCCAGCTACAGATAAGGCGGGAGAGAAGGAGATGTAGAGCATCGCCATAATGGTGATGCCTCAAATTGGCCAACAAACACATTGCAGAGCGAGAGATGGCAAAATCACGATATCCTATTCAATATACTACGCAATAGCAATAGCAAAATGAATAGGTATACAATACTACGACATGGATGTGGATGTCTAAGGATACACGGAATAATCCTGCGAAGTGCCCTAAGTAAGCGAGGAAAAGAGGACTCCTGCTCAAAAACATACAGTCCATCTCATCTATCGCATTGCAGCTCATTCTTCAACCATTCCATGTCGTTCTTATATTCTTCCCTGCTATGAAAAAGTACCCATTGAACTCAAACAAAAGTCAAATCCCTGCTCGCGATTTTAGACGTGTTACCTACATAGAACTAATCCATCCAACCATATCATCGCTGCTAGCCAGTGAGCACATACACGTGAGTACTGCCGCCCCCGTGGTGCGAATGTTTGTCCGGTCGGCGTGATTCTTCCACGTCAGCTTAGCGATCTGCAAAACAACAACACACTGGGGCTCACCTTTCCAAGTCTCATAAAAGTCCCACACAGAAGTGCCAACGGTATTCAGCGCCAGGATCTGTCCAAAGCTTCTAATTTTTTGATCCGCAGCATGACGTTTCAAGTGACTGGCAGCGACGTATATATTGATCGTATCTGTGAGAAACACAGCCCACGCGATGATAGTAAATATGAGAAATCCACTTCGCCACATCCTTGGCGTAAACTGAGATAGGAACTTCCAGATTCGATCAAAAGCTGGTACCGAGCGCTCGGGATATCGCAAGTGCCCGCAAACACCAATTACCACCGGCCAAAAAAAGCCGGTAAGGTAAAAACTGATATCTGGTCGGAAGTACATGAACAAGCGACTGAATTTGGTTAAGTAAGCTTTGAGGCACTGCCGTTGGAGCTCTCTCTCTGGATGTTAGCCATCGATCTTTGCTCCACTACCGGCCGCAAGCAGCATGACCGCTAGCGTACCGTAAAGGGTAAAGTGGATGGGTGAGAGATAGTCGTAGAAGATATAGGTACAGCCGGCGACCTGCATCAGTGCCACGTACTGAACATCTGCTACCACTAGCATCTGGTCGACGATCAGGTCTTTCACTAAGACCAGGGTAGCTATCATTTGCGCGATACAAATGACGGTCTCGACGCTTGTTATCTTGAGTAATGCCTATAAATGATATGTTAGTAAAATAAGGAAACCCGCACTTTTGTAGATCGCATATGAAAAAACCTTTTCCAGAGTTCCATCCTTGGATTTTGTGCCCTCATCTCGCCTGCGCCTGCTAAAGTATAACACGGTTGCAAGCGCCACGGCGGCAGCCTACAGGTGTCGTAAGTGCCAAAACCTCATCTCGCACCACACCAAAAAATTTATATTCCAATATTGAAAAATAAATAGACAGATTACATGAGCTAACGCTAATAAATAGTAAATTCGATACAAGGACCCCCTAAATTGTGGGGCGGTGGTGGTGCACCGGGAAAAATAACCATGCGCGACGCGCAGCTCATAGCGAAGCTGTTTTTCGGATGATATTCCATAGCATATTTGATGCGTGGCACTATGAAGTCCTATGGACTGGCGCGTTGACTAGATAACTTGATACACAGGCAAATATCTGTACTCGATATACATGATGTTGCGTACAGCACACTTGACTCCAAATGCAGTTCATTGCACGCTCCCAAGCACACTCTCAAGCACGCTCCCAAGATGCTCTTAAGTATACTCCCAAGTATGCTCAATTGCATGCTGCCAAGTTCACTTGACTGTACGCTCCAAAGTACACTCCCGATTGCAGATTGCACACTCCTAGTCTGCTTGGCTGTACGCTTCGAAGTACGCTCTCAAGTACGCTCTTAATTGCACTTGATTACACACTCCTGCCTACTTATGTGTATGCTCTTAAGTACGCTCCCAAGAAGTACTCTTTGTGGGGACGGGTTTGAGTGCGGTCATCACGTGGGTTGATTTAGGGTTCCGCGGCGGAGCCGCATGCACTTTAGTTCTTGTGTACGTGTCAATTAGACTTAAAGATAGTCAGTGAGTTTAGGTCAATAGAGAGATTCAGCACAAAGGACACGGTACAACACTCTTATGTACAGATTATCTACCGCGCTTGGATATAGAGACTCGCTGAATAGCAGGCGCCAGGCGCCAGGTGGGGTGTCGCGGGCTGCGTGTAACAGGCAGGGTATGATGGCCAAAGTCATGACGTCAGTCGATTTCATGGTCTGAACCTTCACTCCGCAACTGGATAGGGCAAAGAGATAATGCAAAATGCACATATGCCCTAAAACGTAAAAACTCAAACATACAAGCTTGTGAATGTGCCCCACAATTGCATCCACTGGATGGTTGCAAGGACATCAAAGACATGTTGATTGATGATGATACATAATGTCCAAAAGCATCGGGGTCGTACCTGACTAGGCAATGCTCATACCAACTACCACCACCACCACCACCACCACCACAACTCCCCATTAGAGCGATTTTTTATGGCATTAATACCCATTTGAACACCTAGACTACCAATTTGTCAATTTATTTTATCGATGTGGGAACATTAATTTTTTGTTGTAGGTGTGAGACGAGATTTTGGCACTTAGACACCTATAGGCTGCCGCCGCCACTGCCATCAATGATTGAACAAGCAACGCGATGATCACCTAGCACACACTATTAGTCGGCCGACTAGGCTTGTTCATGTGATGCTTGCCCACAAACCTGTTATGTCTGGATTCGCCTCGATGAGATTTTCGCACTGTTGTTTGTCGAAAGAATTCTCAGCCATAATGAATTTACAGTATCAAGAAGCCAGCAAGTGGTAAAGAGCATCACCTTATAAGCATTTGGGACTATTGTGATTGCCTTGAAGCACAGCAACGTGTTCATGACAGGGTGGCACGAGCGAGAGTAATTCCCCTGCAAAATTGGCGTTTGATGTTGACTGGATATGCAACTTGCAGCTGTATATTTTCTGGCCACGTCGGCTTGGTGGCGTTAAACAAGGCTCACAGAATTGTTCGTCGTATGTGTGAGCTTAGAAGGACTAATACCAAATTCTCGGATGAGCTTTAGACCTCACTCATAGCTTGAGCTTATGCATAAGCATTTATCATAAAGCGGCAGTCGGCCCAATAGGATACAACAGGTGTATTAATGCAAGGGTTAGTTTCTTTTATGTGGTTATTCAATCCGTGCTTAAGTATTCATACCATACTAATGTTGTACTGTGTCCGTTGTGCTGAACCTCTCTATTGACCGAAACTCACTTCTCACTTGACTTCCGTAAGTCTAATTGACAAGTACACAAGAACTAAAGTGCATGCGGCTCCGCCGCGCACAATCCTAAACCAACCCACGTGATGGCCGCACTCAAATCCGTCCCCACTATTGCATATACAGGTCTCAGCCGGAGATGAGTCTCGTATGGCCGGAGACGGAGGTGTCTTGTATGGCCGGAGACGGTGATGTCTCGTATGGCCGGAGATGACTGTTGACTCTGATACGGGCTGATGGCATTCAGCCGTACTTGCACTTTCATATATATTGGCCTTGTGGCCCTCTTAGATAGAATACAATCAAGCTTCTCTAAGCATCACTATTTGAACAATTACAACTGTTGCATATATAGATCTCAGCCTTCGTATGGCCGGAAACGATGGTTCGTATGGTAGGCTGGGAAATGGCTGGGAGATTGCTGTCTCGGTGATGGTATTCAGCCGGATCTATACATAGATGAGTACGTACGCATTCGTGCTTGTATGACCATATATATATATGGCCTTGTGGCCCTCTTAGATAGTGCACAATCGAGCTTCTCTATCTCTACTTTCAACAACAACTGTACATGGGCCGGAGACATGTTACAGATCTGATACAAAGTCACCGTAACCGGGGCTAATGCCTCCCGTATATGTCTTAAGTCTTTCTCCTTCTCTCTTCTCTGTATGTTAAGTTTATCCACGCACACGGTTCTCCCCATATCGTAACAGCGTGCACGTGTTGTATTTGAGGTTGAAGATGTGTTTATTTCTCGGTGGAGCTTGACTACTTATACAAAAATGCTGATACATCCAGCTCCAAGGCCATAACAATCCCAATACCATAACACAACGAGTCAGATTCAAGCAAAGCACATTGTCGGCGGTGAAACAAGGTATTGCATGGTACAGTTCACGAAATATCACTCCTTTAACCCCACGCAAATTTTGTTACTAATAAGATAGAGAAGCTTGATTGTGTCAATCTAATCGAGGCTCAAAGGGCCGTATATGTACGATTTACCGTATGCGTACGCATACACACTTATTTGTGACGCATCACCCTGAGTTTTGATACAAGGCTATAACGGACGATCCATGTATATGCAACAAATTTATAGCTAATACTTACAACTTCTTCCCGCTATCACACCTGCCTCATCCATATTACTACGACAGGTCGTCCTCCACATAAATACTCCGATCAAAACTTTCCATCTTATTATCTTTTGCCCACTCATGCACCTTCCAAAAATTCCTACACGTATGCTGCACCTCAACCAGCTCCTTCGCTCGCTGTTCTCGCTCATCTCACACCCGCGGCAGCGGCGTGATGTCGCACGAACACATTAGACTCTGCCTTAACGCGTCTAAACAGTGACTCAGGTGCTCGATCCCTATTAGTTCGTGCTCTGGCGCGAAGGTCTCGGTGCTCCAGAGGCGTTTTCTCAGCATATTCTGCGGGGAGGGGGGGTTAGCGGGGTTGGGGTGAGCATACGACGCAGTGGAGTTGGTGGAAGACGTTGAGCGAGACGACGTAGTACCCCGGGTCGCCAGGGATGGGAACCGTTTTATTGACGAGCTGAGCGGCGGAGGAGCGTGAGATGCGAGATATACCGACTGTTCATCACCATTAGACGCAAATGTTCAGGAGATTGATGCAGCAGCTTGCGTGGGGACAAACAGTTATCTAGCTCCTCCCACGCCTGATCCGTCTCCGGGGATGACGGGCCCTGGTATATCGATGTCGCATTACCGAAGCCGTCGGTGAAGACTACGTTTTGAGGTTCGAGGACGTGTTGTGCGGGGGCTGTTAAGTCAGCGCGGACAGGGAGAGGGGAGTGGAGACAAACAGTAGGTGGGCGTGAAGTGTAGAACGGGCCCACAATATGGAGGAGGTAGAGTAGCGCTACGAGGAGGATGATGTTGAAGATCCATGAGAGGGCTATCGCGAGTCTGATTCCTCTGGTGTTCTTCCGTTTTTCGTCGTAGTGCGGAAGAAAGGGCTCGGTGTCGTGGTCGTGGGAACACGATGATTTAGGGGAGGAAATTTTAGTGAACTTCATTGTTGGAGAAACGAAAGTATCACGAAAATATTGGGAGAGCTTGGGAGAAGTTGTTGCATTGCGGAGAAAGCGGAGTTAGTTAACCTCCATCCGCCTCCGACAGAGCACGTTAGTATTAATACCTGCCTAACTCCTGTTACCGTAACTTAGCAATCTGACTACTTTAGATAGAGTGAACAGAAAATAACAAAACAAAATGGCAATCCGATTGAATACCCGGTGCATGTTTCGGAAAATGTCGCAATGACAAGGGACGGGTCGTGGGGTAGGCAGGTGATTGCGCACCTCACCAGGTGATCAAACGAGAGTGGGATCGGGATAAGTGGTGAGGCTTTTGGGTTGAGTGCGAAAACACGCAATATTTACGCATAGTGGGTACAAGTTACGGTGGCGGCTTCGCCGCCCTTTGGAGGTACCCAGATAGATCATCTCCAGCTCAACTCCCAGGTATACCTTACCCCTGGCTTTCAAGTACTTGGAGGGTACCAAAAGTTGGGCACACTTCCAGATATGATATCAAGTCCTGGCAGCCATTTTGCTGTGCTAGAATATGTAAAGATAATCTAGTGACATCTATGACTTGATTTGTGTGAAGGAAAAAAGTTGAATACACCACCTGGTCTCTCTACCAAATACCACACATATGGTGCCATGCCACCCTCCACATCAATGACTGTCTGTATCCAGGTGAATATTCTACTAAATAGACTATCCAGCCACTCTGTTGGTTGTTTCTATTGAGGGACATTATGGTGGAGAAGAGGAATGGAGAAAGAAATCAAGACCACAGTAGGAAAAGGAGTGAGGCTCTATGACTTACTCGACTGCCACTGATATACCCTACCATGTGTAGTGGTGAATCAGTCGATCTAGAAGGCAGAAGGCCTACGAAAATCTCAGAGATTGTGGAAGATTTGACATGAATGCTGATGAACTGAGTCTACTTATCTAAGTGCTACTGATACTATCATCACCATCACCAATACTATTATCATTACCATTATCACCATGGCCATCATACCATTGCCATCATCACTATCAGCCCTGGACTGAATGTGCACACAAACACCCACAATCTGTAGGCTGCAGGCAGCAGATTTTGCTAGAAAATCTGAGTCCCAAGATTCAATTTTCTACTTTTTCTGCAAAATCTAAAATTGTGATTGTCAATACCACAACTATGACGCATTGTGAGATCTCATTGTGGTGGGCGCAATAAAGATAAGGTTCACACTTTAATATTGTCCGACATTATGATTTCTGCCATGTGATGCCACTCACTACCCACTATCCACTATCTGCTTCCTGGTGCCTGGTGGCTGCAACTCTGCAAGTCTCTGGATCAGATACCAAGAAGCATACAAGGGAGCATATAGTGAAGAGAAATTGGGAGTGTCTTGCCTCTTGAGCGTGAACTTGGAAGCATACAGCCCAGTAGACTGGGAGTGTATCATGTAATACAACTGGGGACATACTTGAGAGCACGCTTGGGAGTGTGGTTGAGAGCATTTTGAGAGCCTACATAAGAGTATATATGGCTGCGAGTATACTATCAAGTGCATTTAGCAGTGTTCCTGATAGCATGCTCGGAAGTATACTTGACAATATACTTGGATGTGTACCTGGGAACGGACTTGAAGTGTACTTGGAAGCATCTTTAGAGCTTACTTGGGAGCATAGAGTCTAGCATGCTTGGAATGTGTTATTGAGTGCAATTGGAAGCATACTTAAGATCGTACTTGGGAGTCACGTATGTAAGAGCATCTTGAACACTTACTTGGGAGTATACAATAAAGTGCATTTGGCAGTATTGTTGAATGCAGCATGATATATAGTATTAAGTGCACAAAATTGTATGCATATCATCATAATGTAGTCAACGCGAAGGTTTATAGGACCTCTCACTGCCAGGCATCAAATATGCTATGGATTACAATTTCAGAAACCACTTCTCGATGAGTTATACAACATGTACTGTCATTTTTCTCGGTGTACCTATCTACTGCAGAGTCTCCAAAATTTATACACTTCCCATCACCCAGTCAACCTCTGTAATCCCTGTAATTCTGTGCACCACGATCCCCCTGTTAGCTTTCTCTGCCAATGTAAGCAGTGGAGATAAGATATGGATTTTTCCACCACCCTGTGTATACTCAACTCCAACTTCTACAGTATACCCACTGTACAGGTCTCAAGCCCACTAGTATATCTCTCCAAGTCTCTGTAAGTTTGTACTATTTCTATGGCCAGAGTAATTATTGTCAGCTGAAATGAAGCTTTCTGCTCAGCTATTTGAATTATTTGAAATCCAATGATGTCACCAAGTTTTGCTCTGATCACAACATGTTCTAGGGATAAAAACATCCATAAATAGGTCCTATTTCACTTCCCAGTTGCCAATTTACTCCATTGCAAATTCTCCTCATACTACTGTAAAAAAACATTACAATAAAGGTATTAATC
>Ga0307515_10006416_pt1 | contig 23530 bp, 27 predicted proteins | sample 17_EM_MG_FD_194513 | JGI IMG/M metagenome (GOLD analysis project Ga0307515, IMG submission 194513) | Populus trichocarpa ectomycorrhiza microbial communities from riparian zone in the Pacific Northwest, United States - 17_EM | ecosystem: Host-associated > Plants > Roots > Unclassified | place... | reverse complement strand
TATGGCTCGAGTTGAGCTGCGGGCGTTGGGGGCTCGCAGGTGGCTCAGGCACTATCGGTTCCAAGGCTGTGACTGACGGTGGGTTCAAACCAGGCCGTAGGGCTCGTTGTCGTGCTGGTATGTGTGCTCGTTGCCTATCGCAGTTGCCGTTTGCTTTGACGATGAATTCATATTGCAAGAGACGGTGAGCCACCAGACGTCCAGCTTCGTCATGCAGCTTAATCATCAGTCTATAGGCTGCGTCAAAAAGATTAAAACACAAGGCTGTGAGTGGTACTTACCTATACGGCCCCGCATGATGTTTTGAATAGCAAGTGAAATGAAACGTTACGACCGCTTTAAGACAGCTCCCGTCCAAGGGGCCGGATAGGACGATGGTGGGGTTCTCTGCCTTGAAGTTAATCATGTATGGTTGTGGGTTCGGTGGGCAGACGTTGGGGTCGATGGCCTGTCGTTCTCGGTTCCAGCAATTACGGCATGGCTGAAGGTTTGGAGCACCTGGTGAATATCCCAATACTTGGATGGACAACCTGAGCAGATTTGCTAAAGCACTTTGTTGACCTAATTTCACAGAGCTGGTCTGTGGGAGTTGAATACCCTGCCAACCCCAGTGATCGATTGGATGGGAATCTGAATGCAAGGACAGTTCGAGGACAACCTTCTTCTCGCGTCTAATTGTGATAGGAGAAGTGGGTTGCCGCGCTTTTGGGTCTTTCAGCATGGTTTGCAGGCAAGCACTGAGAAAAATTATCAATAGATCAGGAGCATCTATGCAAGTCGTGGACGGACTCTTGATAGGCCTCATGCACCTCAGGATCAAGGAGTCGAGACCCAGGTGGTGGTTCTTGCATTCCACCTGGTACGGCGAACCCATCGATGGAACAAGTCGGTCTTATAGGAATGTATGCCGAGCAACTATTCATCATTAACCATAAGAACGGACCCAAAACAAAGTGGCTATCTTACCTTGAGGGGGGTTGTAAAAAGAAGGGGTCTTCATTCAGGGTCGTAGGTAGCGGGGACTGTAGAAACGCGGGGCCCATGTGTCCCTGGGCATCCAGGCTGAATGTGTTCGTGGCACCGAGGTTCCCCGGATAGGAAATCAAAGAAGCAGGATGTTGAGGTGGATTGGTATTTGTGGAAGGGGTCACATCGATAGAAAACGAAGAAGGTTCCATAGCAGTCGCTGAGTTGTAAGGTCTAAGGTGGTACTCCGTGGGGTGGTGTACAGAGTAGTGGCTCATGAATTGTCTATATGGGCCATCGGCAGGGTGACCAACGGATAGATTAGGGAATGAGGACGCTAGAACAATGAAGTTGATATCGGCCGAGGAATGATACGTAGGAATGCATACCGGACGGCCCAGCTGAGAGAGTAGGCGGATTGTTGGCAGTGTGGGGCATTTCTGATATACTGGGACCGGGGACAGGCATCATATCACCATTGTGCTGATATACAGAGTCATTAGGGTCAGCCATATAACCTTGGGACGCTAGGTCTGAGGTGCCCTATTAGTGCGACAGACCGCTGGATAGATGACGACTCGCCTATAGGTGGCATGTTTATCGGGTCTTCACTATCGCTATGTTGTGCATGGCTCTGTCTCCAGATAGTCGGGGAGAAGTGGTGCATAACGGGGTGCACCAAGGCAGCGGATGCGGAGTTGCAAGCAGGCCGAGATTTTAAGGGCAGATGAGATCACAAAGGGTGATGTCAGCAGGTGTGGGCGCGAAGTTGTTGGTGCGGGAGACGGGCGGCCAGTTTTCGTCCAGGTGTCCAGGCGTCCAGACAGGCGAAACGGCAAGAGGCAATGCGGCTTCCCTCAGGCTTCAAGGAAGCCATGGTCCACCAAAAAATCCCGCTCTCTGCGGGCCATCCTTGTATCCACCAGTTAATCGTGGCTAGCCCCGTCACTAGCAAGCCGATTTACTACCTCCTGCGACCTTCTCTCAAACAAATGACTGCTGTACTGGTACTTGGGATTCCATTCACCTGAGAGAGGAGCGTCAAATTCACTGCAACACGAGATGTCACGGACAAAACAAATGACGGTAATTTACATTGGTGGCTCTGTTGGCAAGCCTTCAACTAAAGTCACCAGCACCTATTGGTAATGACCGGTCGACCGGTCGAGGACGGATTGGACGATGATGGTAGCTAAAATTGCTATTACCATCCCAATTGAGATCGTCCAAGAACCCCAATTTAGTCTCGTCTTTCTGCAAGAGATGGGCCAATCACCGGTCGTCCACTTCTTGTTGGACATCGGAGAAAGGAGATAGCAGGGTCCAAGGAGGTCAGCGACTGATCGCCACAACACACTAGAAGAGGTACCACAAGAGAGTGGATTAAATAAAGACCTGATTATATATTTGAATCTTAAGCCGCCGCAGCAAAATGCTATGCGCGGGGATCGGCATTATTCGAGCTTGCCTTGATCTTGTGGCCTTCTGAGCAGCGCAAATGAATGGGCCTTTTAGACAAAACAAAGACAACCGTAGTAGTTGTTCGGACCATTTTAAATTGAAAACTACCAAGGAATCTCCATTGCAGCACCAGAACGGAATGCGGCGAGCACGACCCGGTGTCTCTATGAAAACGCAACTAGGCAACCAACTGAAAAAGGCATTATATCTATATCGGCTGTAACTAAGTGGAGGACAGACTTTGGCGTTGAGCAAGAAGAGCGTAGATTCTAGTAGTGCAGAACATATGCATGGGCTGCCAACAAGGGGCTGCCGAGAAAGGAAAAAGAATGCACGCCAATCTTCGGCCCTAAACAATTGAAAAAGAAGTTGCTTATTCGGCTTCCACAAGGGTGCTCGTGCGAACCAACACAACATGCCTTGTGCACGAGGCACTGCAGCCTTACTCACATGTAAGACGTTTGAACGGAATGTGGGTGGTTAAATTGACATTGACACTTCACCCATCCCTCACCACACACAGATGCATCGGCTTAGTCTGCTACCCCCCAAAGGCGCTGTGGACAGGTATTACCTTGTGCAAATGAAGCATGTGGTAAGTTCCTTAGCTGTAGTGAGGCCAGTACCCTGAGGCGAGATCGAGATGAAACTAACTGAACTTGCGAATGGGGATATTCAAAATAACGGAACTATGTACAAGCCACTGAGTAACTGCTCTATTCTGGAAGTTTCTGAGGGACTTGGAGGAGGGTTGGAGTGCTCAAATCTCTTGAATCGCGGTTCCGTTCTCCCAACCTGGGATATAAAAATCTCAATATCCACCAGAGGTAGAAAGTAAACGGCCCAACGCGCCGATGTATAGATTCCTCGATGTCGTAGGTTCTACGTGCTAACTTGAATGCTTGGTGAGATGCTGCGCGGAGGTTATTTAACTTGCGAAGGGACGAATGAAAGTACCGGCAGTGACCGCCCCTCAACCCTCAGGTCACCTGAATGAGCCTCATTCGCCAGATTTGGTTGAGGCATTCGGGTATCACGCCCATCCGTCAATAGAACCCTTTGAAACAATCGATGAGAAGGTCCATGATCCTTGTTTCATATAGAGTCGCTATAATACTAAGTAAACAGCACTCCTCCTCAAACATAATAAAACAACTTGCCGTGCTGCCACTGTCCGCGGGCACAAGTACCTCCTCAGAAAAGTCCGGCGGTAGTTGTAACGCTATCAATGAATTATCCAGGTCAAAATCAAAGCGCAGAATATGTCGACGGCCTGGTGAATTTGGCTGCGACCACTGATGGCGGTCGCGAGGCACCCCTGGCCTACCCACAAGGGAATGACGGTATCCAGCTGGGGATGTATAACCCACAGCACCACACGATGATGGTGCAGCCTGAAAACGAAGGTCTGGACTGTGGCTATCTTTGGGACCTGCCATGTGCTAACGATAGTCCTTAGGGACGACCTACCTGTCTATTCCAGGTAGCAGCTACACCTGGGATATAGTCCCAGAGGCGTTTGATTGGTCGCAAGCATATCTCCCTCCCGCTCAGCTACCTCCTGAAGTACCGCACCCTCTTCCCGCTTCCGCAAATGAGGCTGGGTATCACGGCTCCCTGACAGCAACCTTTACAAATCATCTTGGGGGTGCGCCCGGGATAGTCGACGGCTTTATGAACATTGAAAACCGGGCAACGGGAGCTGAACGAGTCGGCCCTTGGACTATTGATCGGCGTTCAGGGTGTGATATGGCACCATATTTGGGAGTGATGACGGAGGGAGATAGGAATATCTCTAGCAAATATGGGACAGGGATTAATTTTCCATACATCCGACGAACCAAGACTGGACGACGCGCACCTGTCTCGGTGTCTCCGCAAGCATTCGAAGGTTCTCCAGACATACTCGCGGCTCGCCTAGCGAGCGAAGGAGCAGACCCTGGAGTGGTAGATCTTATACATCGTGTCATTTTTGTGGCCGGAGTGACGGAGGGTGCTCTGACAGCTCCTATCAAATCGCGCGATTTATCGTTGAAGAACGGTGGAGCGAAGAGAATGTGGCATCTTCTACTCAAAGCGACAGACATCGGGCCAGGGGAGAAGAGCTACTGTTGCCAGCTTTGCGCGGAGGAGCACCGCCCGGAATATAAGAATGTCGTGGATGGACTCCGACATCTCAAGAGAGACCATTTTGGAATGTCCGTTGCATGCCAGTACTGGTAAGTCCCTCCATCGCAATTTGACCATTTCGGGACCATTGACTGATCCTCCTGAGCAGTGGGCATGAATTCTTCAGGGTAGCAGAAATGAATAGGCATGTTCGAGGGTGCAAGAAGAGACCTGCGACGGGTATCTGAAGGGACGGAACGATGAAGGATGAAGGATGAAGAGGGGAACATATGGCTCAGGGTCCAACCACTCACTTAGAAATATTCGGAAATGTCTATAAACCAAAAAGAGACGATGACAAGCTATCTTGATGCCTGCCTGCCTTAGGTGGGAAGGTCCCGACCTAAGGCCGTTGTTAATGAAGCTGGTGATGGTTGAGGGGAGAGACAACCGACTGACCGTTGAACTCGCGTTGCCTGCAGCCGTAGAACGGGGAAAGCAATTTTATGCAGAGTAAAGCTCAGCGGAGGGGATGAGGGAGAGGGGATGCAATAGGCAGCTGACGCGCTGAGGTTCGCCGTATTTGACTTAACGTTGACCTTGCTTTGTGGGTGGTTCGAGCAAGCCGACCCAGAGATTTGGTAGCTTTTCGATCCGAAAGGTATTGACCTCGTGGTACACTCCCTCCTGGAATCGCCTTCACGATGTCACGTCATACAGATTCCGCTCTGTCACTCGTCACTCGTAACTTCCCAGACAGATAGGGCTCTGGCAGTATCAACCTCGACGGCCGAATGAGCGCAGAATACCCACTTTCAGGGAGTAGCCAAATAGACGGCTCGGGGCTACGGGCTCAACCTTCTGTGCAAAATTGTAATAAAATCATAATATATTATCTATGTTGAAGTCTTGTTGTCCACCGGAATTGGGACGCTCCCCGCCTCTTAATCGTGACCAAGCTCAAGTGCAAGGTTGAGCGGGAGGTGGCCCAAGTCAAGCGGAGTCTAAACCTCTGCTATTCCACTTAATCAATTTTGTAACCTCTGGTCTTTTTTCTGTATTGTTTGAGCGTGATGCGGCTGTATCACAAAAACAAGCCGCTGAACCTATACTATTGGTACCATTGCTGGTAACCTTCGTCATAGAGCAACCTTGTGGCGCAAGGTCAACTTCAATGGGGCCCGTGGAGAGATCAGACGGTTCAACCCTGGATGCACTCCGCGCGCTCACGCGGTGGCCGTGACACTCCAACCTCCCACTGTGGGTGCTATTGAACCGGATCCCTTGGGGACCGCTGATCGGTATGGAGTGAAAGGAATGTCGGTTCTGACTGCTTTCGTAAATGTGAAGAACCTCAACTGCCACGTTTGCTCCTTCCGCGCGAAGACGATCCAACTTGCCGTCTCCCATTAGCAACAGGCGCAAATGTGACGGGACATGGACACGGAGGAGTCATCATTTGATTCCCGTGTTGCGCTCACTGCTTAGGCATTGGTACACCCACGGGCCTCCAGAGGTGACCCACGTTTTTATACTTAACTGAAGGAGTTGTGTCACCATGACTTTTGGCTTCGTATCCGCTCTCTGAACGTTGGCAATTACCCCGTTGCGTATCGTTTGCCTTGTGCATCGGTTCAGGTAGGGCCGTGTGTGCTAGTGCAACTTTTTCGATTTTCCTTGTTATTCCCTTCTTATATTTGGTTCTTTGAATCTGTTTGGCACGGTATCCTCCTGTAGTGAAAAGGGATGGGGGCACAGCGCTACGTCTGTAATATTCTCCTTGTAGCTGGTCTGGTAGTCGTTTATGGATAGGGTTCTAGGGGTCGATTCTAATGGCTAATCATGCTATCGTTCGCGGTTTCATATCGTTCAGACGCAGTCGGAATGGCCAATTTAACTTGCATGGCGTATATACTGTGTTTCACCAGTCACCGAGCACCCCCCGGGATCACTGAGCAGTGGGCCCCAGAGACATCGTACATGGCCCACTAGGTGTTTAAAATATAGAGAATATTGTATTTTCTGTCCTGCCTGCATTTGAGTGGACCTGCCTGTCAACCACAGTCGTGGCTAAGTGAAATGACCTCACCTGAGTTTGTGGAGGTAAGTGGAGAGGCCATGAACCTCTGGTGAGGCATCCAAAAAGGTCAATAAATTCTCAGAACTCGTCAGATAGGGCCACCCATCTGTAAATTCTCTCCCTCCCAAGAAGACTGCTGCTGCTGCCCTGAGGAAGGCACTGACCAGGGCCGAAAATGAAGAGAAGCGAGATAGACTAGAGTTAGCTCTTCTGCTCTTCTCTCTCAGCCCACCCGTCAAACTTGTCGCCAATGCTGCAAGGCAATCTTTGAGGAGGAAGGTGGTGGAGAATGGACTGATGAGAATAGCCAGCACAACGATTGAGGTTCTATCCATTTCCATTAGCTCATGTCTTAGGATTTTGCTGCATTCATCGGCCCAAAATGTACTAAGTTTGCTTATGCCCCCCGAGTGGTGTCTGCCCAATCCGCCATTGGCCATAGCGTACGAACTAGCTTTCCAGGCCCATTCAAATTGCAAAGTAGAGTACTTGACAAGGTATAGAAGTAATTTATTACTGAATCTATACTACCGGGAACAAGCACCATCGTGGGAAAACTTGCTGCTGGGTGAGTGGTGAACGACAGTAGAGGTTGTGGCGAAGACTGGCATTATTGTACATCTGTTCTGTATGTTTTCGATCAAGGTTTTGGTGGATGACGGAGTGTATATATATTCCAACGTGGGCACGCGAATATATACACGAAGTAAGTTTAGGTTGTGTCAGAATTTGCTCCAGACTGTGTGTCCTGCTGCAATCTTCACGGTAGTTACGTGTCTGTGGCTACCTTGTTTGTTGTTCACGCGACTTGGACCTGACCATCTCGTGCCTTGCCTGGTGGAACATCGTTCTCCGTCAAGTTGTGGACGATCTTTGCTACTGGTGAAAGCGTTGGTTGTCAATTGATATTGGTATATTAAACGAAACAACGAAACCTTCGAGGACATCGGTTTGATGATCTGCGAGTGCGCTCGTCGTGACTCCCGACGTGACACAATTGACCAGATGTCGTCTGAAAGTGCTATATATGTTGTCTCTGCTGCGTGTGCGTGTCTTCAGACCGTGTGGTCTAACCTTTTGGTGCATTGAGGCAGTAAGTAAATGTCAGACCTTCCTGAACGGTTCTGACCCCTGGTATGTCCCTCAGGCTATCGTTTTCGATATTTCCAATATCCGGAAAGGGGTCTTGTGAGCTGGCGAGAACGGACACACGAACCTTTGTTCCGAATTCGCCGCCTGACCGCGCGGAGGACCCCAGGAGTTCCCCCCCGCCGAGGTCCAGTAATCTCGCCGAAGGTCTAAGAGAACAAGTAATGGGCTTCTCTACATCCATTTAGGCGACCTCCTCGAAGTACCACAAGCAAAAGAAACGTGCGAGCTGGGAGCTGTACTCCAACACGAGAAGACAAACTTCGTGAGTTCAACTGTATGCTTTCGGAAGGGTATTCCCTAATGATTCGAACCCAAGACCATTAAACCCACCCAGCGGCCGATACCTACTTATTCGGGATGCAAACGGAATCGGGACCGCCTTCCGAACCCACAACCGTTACGATACGATACCCACAGTCGCCTTTCGTAAAAGTGAGGGGACGGTACCTTGATTTTCCTTCCAAAGTTCGCCTAGATCCCGTATCGCATCATCCACCACCCGGGTGAGCCTTACGTATGTCAGCGAAAGAGGACAAAGGTCGAGACAAGAGGATGTTCATTTGAGCTAAGCGAAGGGAGAGGAAGATTACAATCATGTAGGAGAGCGCATTCTGCTATTGAAAGGTGGAGACGGGGATGTGGACCTGGCAGAAGGTGATACTGCAAACGAAGAGCTGGGGGAGAGGAGAAGAGTGCTAGGAGAGCGGGATGGAGCGACTCGGATCACTGGCTTTTCTATGAGTCGTTTCATCTCCTGGATCGCACCCTGCGCAGCGACTAAGTTTCCCCAACAAATAAGGTATTCCAACGTCTCTGCTTGTAACTTCTGGGTATCATTTGACTTCTTGGCCTCCATATGCCTCTCGGTGGCTTCGTAGAACTCCTCCAAAGCACCACAAACCGCTCGATGGGCCAAAGCAGCCATCTCGTTCAGACTCTCTGTCATGCACGACTGGGCTCTGGTTTTCACCCGGGATATCACAGGGCGAAAGGACGTGGACAACACGCGAGTGTATAAGACCGCTCGGGTCAGTTTCACTGTTCCTTTTCCCTTGCCTTCTTGTCCTTTGCTGGGCGAGTCGGTATTCGCCGAAAACATTTCTCCCTCCGCCATTGGCACAGAGCTTTGGAGCTCTGAGTTGCAAACCTCGAGGCATTTCGCAAGACTGGCCGGTCGCACCGCTACAGCAAGATTTTCTTCCTCGAGATATGAGGATGCGATAGGTCCGTCGGCGCGCTCCCCACTCGTTCCGGACGGGAGAAGTGGTCCGTCGGTAACAGAGACATTCGCCGAGTGCTTCGAACGGGTCGATTGGGGTGCACTGGATTGAGTAAACATTTGTTTGAATTGGGCGAACAATCCAGTCTGGTTGGCGACCTCACTCGCCATCGAGTCTGATACTGAGCGAGTGGATCTGCTACGGAGTCGAGTCCATATTCCTTTGTTAGCCGCCTCTATAGCCGCTTCACCTGATGTCCCAGAAACCGCGATCCGGATTTTCTCTGGGTCCAGGCGCCGCACTTTGTCCAATTCTTTGATTGTACTGGCGATAACTGTTTCTAGATGGGGATGCCTGGCAACCCTCGCCATCGCGTCCTGCAAAAGTGAGAGGACGGTTTCTTGGCTTTCGTCCCAGAGTCGCGACAAATCGCGTGTTGTGCCTTCTACCCTCTGGCTAACACCATCTAGCACCGCTCTCCGGCACCGCTCCATGAAAGCTTCTGCATTTTTGGTCCTCCCAAGGACATAAGCCTCGCCGTCCTAAGCAATCGCTCAAAAACACGAGGTGCAGAGGAGCTGAATGGTACCCACTATCGTGAGCGACTGAAGTTGAAGAGAGATAGCCTCTTCGGCGTTCTCCTTCGCACCTTGCTCGAAGTGGGTGAGTGTTTCATGCAGCCTGCTCTCTTGCTGGGTTCGTAACTGGTCTATGCTTGGAGCCCATTGGGTAATGATGAATCGAAGATCAGAGAGGGCACTCTCAGTCTCGCATTGGATATCAACGAGCTCGCTCAGTGAAGCGCGTCCCAACGCCAATTTGACACTGAAGTGGACAATGAGCAAACGAAAAGAGAAGCTACATGCGGACTTACGCCAATGACGAGATCAAACCGTCGAGAATGGATTCTATCTCCTCGGTGAATCGGGAAAGTCTCAACCTACGAGCCCCCTCAATAGTTATCCCTGCAACCGTATCGCAAGTCTGGCGGAGTTGACTAGTGAAAAGACAATTTTCCACAAGGTCCCGCCAATCGGCCATGGTAAAGTCCTCATAATCTTTTTCGGAGTCCGCCTGCCCTTTTCTGAGCTGAACAAGTCGCAAATTAGGTATTCTCGCGTTACTGACATTTAGGAGGACGTACAGGATAGAAAGAACCGCCATTTGTGAGTTCTGCCATGACATCTGTAATTTCTTGTCGGAAGCGGAGGTCCGTTTTGGCAGTAGCATCAGGGGGAATTGGGTCGTTGGCATATGCGCGGTCGATCTCATCAAGGCGAACTTGAAGCTGCATTGCCGCCATTCCTTGCGGAATATCGCAGAGTAAGATACAGTCGCGGCGTCCTGGGATCCCGCACTTTGTGGATACAGCACCGAGCTTGAGACGGTCGGGGTTGTCGATCAGGTCTCGCTTCGTAATGATAACCGACGCGATCTTGGTACTCCATTCCGGTCGTATTACATGTTTGGCCCAGGAGTCGTTTTGTATCATGGTTGGAGCAGCTATTACTGGGACAATAACATCCGCTTGTCGTGCAGCTCGAGTCATTAGACGAGTGAATCGCTCCTGACAGGCATACTTCAGCAGCGTAGTCGTTCATATTAACCATCACTTACTGTGTCATTGGTATCCCTATCGTTGTATCCCTTGGCGAGGCATGAGCTCCGGATTATTTCTGAATTTGAACACTACGTACGGGAAGGTCCAGGATCTGAGAGGAGCGGAGTGAGTGAATGTGCTACAATTAACGGCCCGAACCTACCGAAAAACGACCAGAAAGATTTTGACAATGATGCTTCAAGCCTGTGAACTCCACCGATAAAATAGGCCACTGATATGGATCCCCCATATCAATCTCATTCCCAAATGTGCGGCAGATACGAACAACGCTGTTGAGGAAGTTCATCTGACGATGTATCAGAGAGTGAAATCACGAAAAGAGGATGCATACGTGGCCGGCCACATCTTGGCCAGATGCCTGGGCCATCAGGGCAGGGCATTTGTTGGTCTCAACATTAAGTAGCATATCCATGCCTTCTGGATCTCGCCTCTGGAACTCGACCCACATCCTACGCTCTTCCAGCACCTCGGAACCGCTATACCGTTTTGACAACCCCTCGGCCTTGATCCATTCGACGGCCTTTTCATAGGGCTCGATCCATGGTATGGACAGCCTTGGTTCTGTCTGATCGGAGACATGGTGTAGGCGACATGGAACGGCAGTGCAGACAGCCCCTGTAGTGATGAGGAACGTGTCAGCTTTTGCACTTCCACTGAGCAAGTGACATACTTGCAGTTGGCAGAAGCGGCTGCCCGAGCATTGCGTTGATTATAGAGGATTTCCCGGCACTCACTTTACCACCAAAGGCTATCGTGACACCGCCCTCTCCTCCCAGCAATATACTACGCCACTCTTGGACAATGTACCGACCACGAAGTGCCCTCGTACGATCTGTAGAAGGAGAATCACTGTTTATGATGGTATCAAAAGTTCCCTTGTCCAGCTGAGTGAGCATAATGTGTTGACATTCCTCAAGGATATCGAGAGTGGGAGTAGGGCTTTGTGAGGTCTGGTTTTCCGCGTTCCGAGGTGCCCCATGCACCCAATGCGCCCCCATCACTTGTATTCGGGCGTGCAACTCCTGGAGAGTGGAATCGGACCTGTTGCATATAAGCAGTCCAGAGGTGAGACTGCCTTGTGCACCCGCCTTGTGGCAAAACGGCTCGGGTGAGAGAAAGTCGAGGGCAAGCCGATCTCGGATCCCACCGAGGCTCTCAAGCGTGGGGAACCGGTCGCCCGCATAGTTATAACAGTGCGCCAAAAAGGCGTCAATGATGACGTTCCGGGCATCTTGAACTCGCCGGCGAATTTTATTGAGCTTTTGGGTGTGGAGGTCGATAGTATCAAGGGACCCTAACAGGATCCGACCAGAAGAACCGTTCTGGTTGAATTTGTCTGTGGCATTGCGAAATTGCTCCGAGCTTGTTTTGAGTTGGTTTGCCAGCCCCAGTAATAGCTCGTCAAATGCGACTTCTTTTCTTCTGAGGTTGGCCGCGTCGGCTCCTGGTCCTTGTTTCACCCGCATGGGCTCTATCTCTCCCCTAACAAGGTTCAGTTGATCCCGGGCGTGGATGAGTTCCGTTTTCAATTTAGACAGCAAGTCAAACCACGAGGCTGCTGTTAGTGTGTTTTGGGTACATGCGCCGATGACGAAGTCGATCACCTTGATAAGTTCCTTGGTAAAAGCGATACTCGGGCCTACGATGGAGAGTGGCTCGGGTGGTGTTAGACCAACGGAGTTACCACCGGAAAAGGTGTGAAAGCTATGATGATCATGTGCTGCAATAGATGGCGGATATACCGATGGGCCATTGATAGGTTGTTCGAAGACCGCATGCGGACTCTTGACTGGGACTGCGTCCCCGCTAAGTCCCAGTTTCGGTGAGTTAGAGGGGCGGTTGGATGGATCAAAATGCGAATCGAATGTACAAGTCGCCTTCCCTAGAGCAGGGTGTCGTCAGCACAAGTTCAGGGGACGAACTTTCAGTGATCCAGCGTCAGACTAAGAACGGGTACACACCCAAGTGGGGGACATGGGAAGATGACGAGGTATGTTCCAGGGAGATCGAGTGATCTGAGAAATTGAGCCCGCTGAGTCCCCTTATGATTTCCCCGTCGTCCGTGAGGAACGAGTTGCCACCTGCGGGTGAAGTCGTTGAGACCAACGCCGGGGTTACACTCGGGGTTGTGGTCGATTCCCATGTATGCAGTGACTGGTGCCTACTGGTCGGAAGGTCTATCGTCGCTTCATGATCACTGAAGCTACCCGGTTGTGAGGAGGCCATCGATACCCTTTCCCGGTCTTCCTCACTAGCAGTGGGTCTCTGAGTCGAGCTAGGAGTATGGTCACTCAAGGGTGAGCCTCTACCCGGGTCGTTCGTGCTTGGGATGTACATATCCAATGGTCGCCGCCCGAGGTTATCCTGGATGTCCTCGTCCGCCCCATAACCCTTCAAGATCCCAACGGAATCCAAGTCTCCACACAAATAAGCGCAATGAAGTGCAGTAAATCCGTTCACGTCTTGCACATCGACGTCGATACCCCATTGGGTGACTTTCTTGAGCAGTGTAGTATATCGGAACAGTACGGCTAAATGCGCTAAGGTTTGGTGATGCGCATTCACGAGCGATACGGTGTTCTCCCAGCTTGGTTTGTCGGCAAGTGAATCGAGGAATTGGAGGGCCCATCCTTCCAGCTCACCCGCGCCGATCGAGGAAAACTGACTTATTGGTTGGGCTGGCTGAGTTGCGCGTTGAAGTCTTTCCAAACCGGTCGGAGACACGTTCTGAAGGAAAAGCGGAATCATAGAATCCCAGGTCTCAGGCGTTACATCGTGTTCATGACCTGCGATGACGCGGATGACTTCGTAGCTGAAGGAATTCCGAATGTTAGACATTTCTCTCTGAGATACAGGGGCTACCGACAAGGGGTCATGTTCCGACTTAAATTTAAACCAGCAGTGGCCGTGGCCGAATTGTGGACTTTCGGACTCTTGATGTAGAGAGAGTGTAACCTTGACTGTCCCAGACGTCGGAGAAGGAGGCAATTTGCACTCAAGCGTGTATGGATTTTGCCAGGTCTGAGAATGAAATAAGTTTCCTGTTGCAAGAAGAGCACTATTCATACCGTGGGAACGGCCACAGTGCCAAATTTTACAAATACAAGTTGCTGAGTAGGCAGTGGGAAATTGATTCCAAGAATCGCGATAATTGGACCGCCACTAGCAGGACCATCGGCTGGAGCAAGCCTGCGCAGAACTGGGTCCATATGGCTCGAGCTGAGCTGCGAGCGTTGGGAACTCGCAGGTGGCTCAGGCGATATCGGATCCAGGGTGGTGGCTGATGGTGGATTCAAATTATGTCGTAGGGCCTGTTCTCGTGCTGGCGCGTGTTCTTGTGGCCTATCGTTGCTAACGCAGTTGCCGTTTGCTTTGACGATGAATTCATATCCCAAGAGACTGCGAGCGACCAGACGTCCAGCTTCATCGTGCAGCTTGATCATCAGTCTATAGACTGTGTCAATAAAAGGTAAGAACATAAAGCTGGGGATGTTGCTTGCCTATACGCCCCCCCATGATGTTTTGAATAGCAAGTAAAATGAAACGTCACATCCGCTTTGAGGCAGCTTCCGTCTAAATGTGCGGATAGGGCAGTGATGGGATTCTCTGCCTTGAAGTCAATCATGTATGGTTGCGGGTTCGATGGGCAAACGTTGGGGTGGATGGCCCGTCGTTCTCGGTCCCAGCAATTGGGGCATGGCTGAACGTTTGGAGCATCTGATGAACATCCCAACACTTGGATGGACAACCTGAGCAGATTTCCCAGAACACTTTGTTGACCGAATTTCACAGAGCCGGTCTGTGGGAGTTGGATACCCCCCCAACCCCAGTCGCCGATTGGATGGAAATCTGAATGCAAGGACAGTCCAAGGACGATCTTCTTCTCGCGTCTAATTGTGACAGGAGAAGTGAGTTGCTGAACGTTTGGGTTTTTCAGCATGGTTCGCAGGCGCAGCCGAGCACTGAGTAAAAATATCAACAGATCAGGAACATCTATTCAGGTTGTGGACGAACCCTTGATAGGCCTCGTGCACCTCAGGATCAGGGACATGGTTGGGCTCTTGCATTCCACACGGTGCGGCGAACCCATTAATGGAAGAAGTCGGTCCTATAGCAATGTCGGCGGAGCAACTGTGCATCATTGGCTATAAGAACGGACCCAGAACAAGATGGTTGCTTTACCTTGAGGGTGGGTGTGAAAAGAATGGGACTTCATTTGAGGCCGTAGGTAACGGTGACTGTAGAAACGTGGGGTACATGTGTCCCTGGGCATCCAGGCTGAATGGGTTTGTGGCACCGAGGTTCCCCGGATGGGAAATCAAAGAGGCAGGAAGTTGCGGTGGATTGGTGTTTGTGGAAGATGTCAAATCGACGGGAAACGAACAAGGCTCCATGGCAATGGCTGAAGTGTAAGGTCCAAGGTAGTACTCTGTGGGCTGGTGTTCAGAGTAGTGGCTCATGAATTGGCCGTGTGGGACATCGACAGGATGACCAACAGATGAATTAGGGAATAAGGACGCTAGAACAATAAAATTGATATCAGTCGAGGAATGATGCTTCAGCATGCGTACCGGACGGCCCAGCTGAGAGAGTAGGCGGATTGCTGAAAGTGCGGGACATTGTTGATGTACTAGGACCGGCGATAGGCACCATATCACCATTGTGTTGATATCCAGAGTCATTAGGGCCAGCCATATACCCTTGGGACGCCTGGTCTGAGGTGCGCTTTTAGTGACGCGACAGACTGCTGGATAGTAATGCTGAATAGATGATGACTCGCCTATAGGTGGCATATTTATTGGTTGGTTCGGGTCTTCACTATAGCTATGATGTGCGTGGCTCCGTCTCCAGATCGTCGGGGTGAAGTGATCCATAATGGCTGCACCAAGGCAACGAGCGATGCGGAGAGTTGATGAACTTGCAAAGAAGGCCGGGATTTTAATATCGTGTCAGCAGACTGCAGTTAGGCGAGGTGAGCGCTGAGAAGTCCAGATGTCCAGATGTCCAAACGTCCAGATGTTCAGACGTCCAGACGTCCAGAGGCAATTCTCGAGGCGATAGCGGCTTTCTTCAGGCCTCAAGGCAACCAAAGCCGATTTGGCACCTCCTACGACCTTCTCTCGAGCAAATGGTCGTCGTACTAGTACATGCGCGACGCTCCTATTGGTAACGACGGTCGACAGGTCCAAGCGGACGGATTGGACGATGATGGTAGCTAAAATTGCTATTGCAATCCCAATTGGGTTCGTCCAAGAACTCCAATTTAGCCTCGTTTGCCTGCAACGGATAGGCCAATCAGCAGCCGTCCGTTTATCTTTGGACATCTGAGATGGGAGATGGCAGGGTCCAAGGAGGTAGTCGCAATAAATGAGAAAAAGGCAGGGTACTACAGGACAGTGGATTAAAAAACTAATGATATATTTGAATCTCAAGCCGCCATAGCAAAATGCGGTCCGCGGGATGGGCATTCTTTCCAGTGAGCCGAACTAGAGGCAGGAGGTTTCGCGATCGTATCTTAACTTTATAGAAAGAAATTCCACCCCTCCGGATGGGCCGCCTGGGTTTCGAAATACCAGAATGCCAAATGAAAAGCCTCAGTATCAGCGGACACGCATTGCTGCGTCCACCTTGACCCAAACAAAGTTTGCCACGATGGGCCGCAAAATCACCGATTGCTCAAAAAATTCTGAAACCATCATGAAAAATTCTAGTGATATCTATATTATATAAGGCAGATTCTTTTGGAGCACACCGGCTGCGCACACTCTCACACTCTCCTTGAGCGCACACTCTCCCTGAACCGGACAATGGGCTACCGAAAATTTAGTTGGGACCTGAAGGAACGCGCAATATTCCTTCTTGACCGCCTTGAGATATGCCATGATATCCATGAAGCCTTAAGTGTGTCATTGGCTTCTCTGAAGTGATAGCGGAAGAACATCTGGGACCATAATCCAGGCTAGGCGAAACCGAAAGCTATTAAATGAAGTCAAATTGTTCATCTCTACTATATGACACCATCATGACACCAGACAAGGCCTGGGCTTATTTTGGTTATGCCATGCGTCCGTTAGACTAGATAGCAAGTAGATTGTCTATATACATGGTAATAATGATATGTACAGCGTGAAAAAGTGAAGGGAATGCGTATCTGCTTGGAAAAAAAGGATCGAGTGCATACCTGGCCAATGATGGAGTCTTTTTGAGCTTTTTGAAGTCTTATGGGTTATAGATGGTGTCCTTGACCGTTTAGATGCATTTGTGCGAGTCTGAACGGTCGGGCCCATTGCAATGGGCATTGGGTAATCGAGAGGGCTTGCGACGGGGACGGAGTCGTTCTGGAGGGATAGAAACAGCGTCAGCACTAATAAACGCACTCTAAGACTCAGTACGCACCTTTTTTGTGGCGTCCTCGACGTCTCTTTGGGGGAGCACTGACAGCCACCGTCGATCGAGGTGGATTGTCGGGTGCAAGAGGTGTAGAAATGGTGAGGGAGGGGTGATACTCGTCGGAATCCGAGTCTCCGGCGTCCTGTGATTCGTCTGGAGCGCCCTCGATGAGTTGCAAGGCTTCGTCGTCAGATAGCGTCACTGCGTATTGCACAGCTTGAGGAAGCAGACCAAAAGTTTCTTTCGGTACATAGGAAACGGAATAGCGAGTGCATGAAGCCCAACGCAATTTTGGTCGGCGTCCGCGCCAGTGTTTGTAGCGGTGTGACCGTAGCTCACCATGACGAGGCTGCGGTGATGCCATTACAACGGCAAAAAATAGTATGATGAACAAAGAAACGAATGGATATTCTTAAAGGAGCGACAGGGGTGATGTTGAATTTTGGCCAAAATCGAGCGGTGGTCAAGGTTTGTTTGGGTGCAACGCGTTGTAAACTCCGCAACTCCTCACCTCAAACATTTCACAAAGCACCCAAACAACTTCAAGATCTACCCCGTTACGTGAACTATGTAATACGTAGTGGTAATGTAGATTGGATTTCGTCATTGTTCCATCAAGGTTTGGTTCGAATGTAAACTTGACAAATCAGACTCGCCGGAGTCGTATGTGGGAATCAATCATCGAAGATATCAGTATTCATCTCAAATGCCTCGTCTTATCGTTCAATGGCGGGAACCGACATTCTCTCCCTTCATCGAGACAAGGTTCCCTCATGGCCCTTGGTCTCCACCAGCTTCCAACACGTCTATTGCACACATGGGTGCCTTTGTTGGGAGTCTGAGACGACTCCTTCACTGTGTTCCTTCCCAAAATAGATGCATTGGTAGTATGAGAGTACGTACAGTGCATCAACCTTCGGTGAACAACTTTTGTAAGATCTCTATATCTATGTTTAGTATGACACTCTAACCAGTGTACCCTTCTCTATGGAACCAGGGTCGGCTTGTGCTCCAGACTCTGTCGTTGAGTCGCTGATACTGTTCATAATGGAGGTGGAGACCGAATGCGCAGGGTTCAACCGTTTATTCTCGCATACGGGAGATGCAAATTAACCTACCCGCCTGGCTGCTTCTGCCACTGAGAGAATCATGACAAAGTTTCAAGCCGATCTGGTGCAAAGTTGACAAATGGAATAATTCCCACACTCAGAGGCGTGTCGTTATTATGTGGTACCATGTGTTTTCGCTAACCTGACCATTCAGAATCAAGGTGGGCCAACCTTAAGGGCATGCCATTCCAAATGCCGGAATACAGGACTCTGGCCTTTGCGCTAGCGGTCTAAAGGCGGTGCATATTTGAACGAAGCCGTTGAGAGTATCATCAACTAGATGGCTAAATTGGCTGGCTGCAATGGTGAGCTAGACTTCGAAGGTCACACCACCACGTACTCAACACTGACCTATATAGATAGATAGATAGACCATCACATTTGTGATCCTGCAGGGTTTTGCGAGGCGGTGAGTGAGTGGACTCTCATTACATGGTTTTCGTTTGACGCACATGGCGTCAGTAGCGGATTTTCAAGAGCAAATGTATATCAGGCATTCTTCACTTCGATTGCCCTACACTGACCTCGCAACTGCCGTGCATTCCTCCAAGAGTGCATTTCCCAATTCTGTGCTTGAGACTCGAATGAAACCACCCACTCCTCACCGGCGGGAGTGGGTAAACTATCCCTTCCCGATCGTTCATCCAACCTTCTAACATCCCGGTCATACTAGCTATGCGTGGTCCAAGTCGAACCGCGAGCATAGTTCGAAGGCACTTCGATGACTTTGGCCAATCACTGCAAGATGAGATATACCTTAGGCCAAGGTTAGATTCACCAAGTGTATGTCGACTCACCCACTTTGTATCGCACCTCTAGTTCACCAAGACGATTCTTCATGAAAAAAAAATGAGCCCCCCGTAGCCACGGGGTCAATAGCAAACTTATAGCGAGGCAAGCAGGAGAAGATGGACATCGAGCTCACCGCTTCATCGAATGCTACATCTCAGTGGGTCAACCGACTACCATCAGAAGCGCGGCCAGGTCATAGAGCGAAACAAGAAGCTGACGCCGCGTTGGCGATATATAAAGGTCCATTCTCCCTCCACAAAGAGCAGTAGTCCCGATTTATCCTCTAGTTTTCCTGGAGCTGGGAGCCCGTGAGACTTGAACCTGGTCTAGGCGCATGTGGAAACTATACTGTCCCCCAAGGAGGCGCCACAACAAAGTTATCAAATACCACGAGTCCTGGACCACCAATTCCACCACCTGGTAACATCGCAAGACGATAATCTCCTGGAAGCTCTGTAAGTGCGCCATACAATCTTCTATAGTCTGGCTCGTTCTATTCGTTTTCATACACAGTCATTTAGCATATTGCCTGGAGTTATTTAGCCACGCTTCGGTCTATTTGTTTGGGCAACCCTTGAACTTGTCCGTCACATACTCGCGTTACACTCTTCTACGCTCATCTTGCTATACACAGGGATTCGATTGTACTTTGAAGATTTAAGCGCTAAGTGATCCGCGAAGTTAGGATAACCTCACACGCCCTACTCACAGTATCACGAGCGACCACTCACCGACCTTGCTGTAGTGGTTCCATCAAGTTGCAATTGGCGTGGCAGTAGACCCGTCTCACTGTTTATCGGCAGTACCCAGGATTCGGGTTATCAGTATGTACCTATTATGACGCAAACACTAATATTCCGACATTTAGCGCCGCCCTGTCGGGTTTTATGTCAATTTAATTACAACTCTCGAGGCATATAGTGACTGTACAGAGCCTCCCCCCTGTCGTTCTCGCAGGCGACCGGTGTGAGGCTTGCAAAACGGAGTGGCCAGGCGGTACAGCCAGGGTGAAAAGGCTTGTGAGTGTCCTACCTATGTGATACGTGCCCATCCAGTAGGAGTCCGAGTGGAAATCTGGACTTATGCGCTACTCTCACTGAATGTACGCAGTGTATAATATTCTTTACATCGAAAACTACCATACCGGGTATAGAATGATCCGTTGTTGCAGGAACGCGTATTTGAACCGTCGTGTGTGGGCAAATATTTGGGAGTGATTACCTCACCTGCGCATGGACAATGGGAGACAAGATCAGCAGGTCGCAACGTGTCGATTGTACGTCTTGGTCCTTTATGAAAAGATCCGTTGCGGTATGCGATTCAAAAATATCGAATGACGCGTGAACAAATATTGAGCCAATCACCAATTAGCTGACCAACGCGCCACAGGCCTCGAAATGCGGATTACTAGGGCTCTCATACCTCGTTACTTGTGCTGTAACTATTCGATCTTCTAACGTTGGCTTTTCACTGCGGTTCACCTCTCTGTCAGGCGTTGCTTAGGCTCGTAAAACCACGAAATGGTATTGAGAGATTCAGGTGATGTGATTTATGAAGATTACTAGCTTCTGGTGGGGAGTATATATCGACCGCTGCCTGATGCTAAGCAAAACCACATTACTATTAAGGAAGAAACCCGTGTACATATGAGAGAATGTATTTCAGGTTGAACTCGAGAGTAGATATATACATAGCCGACATAAATATGATACTACAACGTGAGAGTGAAGGTTTTGCTCTCAATGCGATCGAGACATCACCAATGACGTACATTCATCATGTTGACCTCCAGGGGATTTTGGGGAGTACTGGGGCAACCGCCACCCTTCTGTACGTATTGCATGGTGCCAGTGAATCTGATCGCAGAGCTAAATTGCGCGTCATTTCACCTCATAAATTTGAGACCCTGTTAGAATACCCCTCTGGTTTCCATAGTCCGGGCGAAGCGTCGTATTTGTTGGGACTCACCACGACCCATGCACGAACCACTTAAGGAGAGAGAATCGAAGGGACAACTCCTAGTTATACACACACAAGTCGTTGGGCCTTTCACAGGTTCCGGGTTACGCTCCGTGTGGTGCAAGTGCTGAGGGGCCCAGCGGTACAATAAAGGAGAACTGATGCATTACGCCTTTGAATGGGAACTGAGCAGTGCAAAGCACACATGCTTGGTCCATCTCTTCCCGTCCCTAAGTTACTTTTTCAAACCGCTCACTTCTACTATCGCACCCAAGCCCAATTAAGGGTGCGATCATTCAGTCGGGGTGTCCTCCTCAAACGGCCGTATTCCATCCACCTAAATAATTCTTGCATTTTCTATATTCTCTACAGTCGACTTAACACTTCATAATGCCCTAGACTCTATGTAATGCTGAGATCAGGGGTAATGGATCGGAAACAGACCTCTCGTGAAGCATTGGAACAACAGTGAGACGGAGAAGTAAGATAGAATGTACTAAGATCAAAATGTTAAATGTCACATTCACAAAATACATCAGTATTTGGACTTACGAAGATAATACAGCCAAGCCAAGTAAAGCCGAGCCTGCTCTCACGACACAGCCTACTATGAACATTTTTTCTGGTGACTCGTAAGGTCAATTTGAGAGGGGAAACGGCGGCCGCTAAAAGACGGGCATCGATTAGTTCCCTACCAGCACACAGTCATGTGGGAAAACCGATACGTACCATGTGTTCCCACTGGCGGGTATGCACAGATATGGTGAGTGATCGAAGTGGTGGTATCGCAGATGTCGAACCGCCTCCTCCATGGACCGTGCGGAATAGGCACGGCACGGCTCGTATTTGCATCGGTAGTTATCATCGTCTTTATATTCGATGAATGCCGTATACACCGACAGTCCGCGGTTACCGTACGAATGCGCCTCTGCGGGGCAATTGCGGTCTCCGATGCGAGGTTCCGGTTCGTTGTCTCTTAGCCAAGTCGACGCGTTGATGGCCGTTTCAAGCTTCTGGAGATTGACGTCCATTTTTGGGCGCGGTACAGGCGAGGCCAGAGGTCCTCCGCTCCGACGAAGGTCACCAGTACCAGTACTCATAATTTCAGTTCCGGTGCTATGTCCACCAGAGAGGTCGTGGTGCCAGGATTCATCGGGTTGCTTAGCTGCATCAGCCTCGCATGTTTGAATGTTGTTTCCTTCGTCAGGAGTCGACGTATCGTCAGTTGGCGAAACCGGACTTTGGAGTACATTGCGTAGGGCGAGGAATTCCTGGATTAGGCGGTGGGGCTCCTGGGCGTCCTGCGGTGGGGCTCCTGATGCTTTAGGATCTGGATAGAGACGGAAACATCGAGTAAATAGACATGCTGAAGCCAACTTGTCCGATAGATGAAATCCATGTAGTTGTCTTTGCACCACTCGAACTCACCAGGACTGTCCCGGTCGCTCTGCTCATATGGCGATTTTCCTCTAGGTTTGGATATGGTACCCTGCAAGTAGGATGGTGATTGCATATCTTGGTTACATTGCCAAATTGATTCGCTAGACGTTTTTTTGAGCCCTTTCAGTTCCTGCTCCTGGCCCTCGGCGTATTGGAACGCGGGTACTGATACATCGGGGTGATGAGAAGATGACGAGGTATGTTCCACGGAGATCGATGAATCTGATAGATTGGGCCCACTGAGTCGCTTTGTCCATTCCGAGTCGTCTATGAGGAACGAGTTGCCACTTGCGGGTGAAGGCATTGAGATCGATGCCAGGATTGCACTCGGGCTTGTGGTGGATTCACGCGTATGCAGTGATTGGTGCCTACTAGCTGGAAGGTCCATCGTGGCTTCATGATCACTGGAGCTACCCGGTTGCGAAGAGGCCATCGAGTCCCTTCCCCAGCCTTCCTCGCCAGCAGTGGGTCTCTGCACCGAACTGGACGTCCGGTCACTCGAAGGTGAGCCTCTACCCGGGTCGTTCGTGCTTGGAATGTACATATCCAAGGGTCGCCGCCCGAGATTATCCTGGATGTCCTCGTCCGCACCATATCCCTTCAAGATCCCAACGGAATCCAAGTCTCCATACAAATAAGCGCAATGAAGTGCAGTAAATCCGTTCACGTCTTGCACATCGACGTCGATACCCCATTGGGCGACTTTCTTGAGTAGGGTAGTATATCGGAACAGTACGGCTAGATGCGCTAAGGTTTGGTGATGCGCATTCACGAGCGATACGGTGTTCTCCCAGCTTGGTTTGTCGGCAAGTGAATCGAGGAATCGGAGGGTCCACCCCTCCAGCTCACCCGCGTCGATCGAGGAAAACTGATTTGTTGGTTGGGTCGGCTGAGTTGCGCGGTGAAGGAATTCCCGACCGGTCGAAGACACATTCTGAAGGACATGTGGAATCATAAAGTCCCAGGTCTTAGACGTCACATCGTGTTCTTGGCCCGCCATGACGCGGAGCAGTTCATAGCTAAGGGAATTACGAATGTTAGACATTTCTCTCTGAGATGCGGGGACTACCGACAAGTGATCATATTCCGAATTATATTTAAACCAGCAGAAGCCATGGCCGAATTGTGGACTTTCGGGATCTTGAGATAGAGAGAGTGTAACCTTGACTGTCCCAGACGTCGGAGAAGGAGGCAACTCGCACTCAAGTGTGTATGGATTGCGCCAGGTCTG
>Ga0307515_10006415_pt1 | contig 23532 bp, 24 predicted proteins | sample 17_EM_MG_FD_194513 | JGI IMG/M metagenome (GOLD analysis project Ga0307515, IMG submission 194513) | Populus trichocarpa ectomycorrhiza microbial communities from riparian zone in the Pacific Northwest, United States - 17_EM | ecosystem: Host-associated > Plants > Roots > Unclassified | place... | reverse complement strand
GAAGAAGATGGATTTCGGAGGAAGCCACCCGGGCAAAGGCAGAGCTCCAGAAGTCGATTCGGCGGTCCAAGAGCCAAATGTGGAGTGACTACCTGCAGAACCTGGGGGGAGCCGAGGTGTGGGGAGGAGGACGATATGACAACCCTTGTGCGAGCATGACCATGGAGGCCGTAACTGACAAACAAGGCATGCAAGCAAACACAGCCACGGAGAAAGAGGAGATGCTGAGGCGCGAGTCGTTCCAGCAAAATGTCGACGACCAGTACTACGAGCTACCCCCAGCGGGAAGGGCACGCACACGCGTCACCAAGCAAGCAGTTGAGCGAGCCCTTTCTTCTCAATCAGTCAAAAATGACCCGGGCCCAGACAAGCTGTCTTTTGGCGCCATACAGCTACTCTGGAGGTAGGATAAACAAAGAATTGTGGGGCTGACTAAAGGGGCCATTCGCATAGGAAGACACCCAGCGATACGGAAGCAGGCTTGCAGGGTGATGAATCGCAAGCCTGGCAAAGACGACTATACAAAGCTGATGGAGTATCGCTCCGTATCCCCGCTGAGCTGCATGGGAAAAGTGGTCGAAAAGTGGTCTCAGGGCTATTGTCAGAAGTGGCCGAACGAAGATGGTTACTGAGCGACGGACAATTTGGGAGCAGGATGGGGTGGTCAGCCATCGACGCAGCGGCTATCATGGTTGAGAGAGCTCATGCAGCCAGGACAAACGCCCACAAAACAGGTGTGCTTCTCATGGACATCGAGGCAGCCTTCCTACGCGTGGCAAAAGGAGGACTAGTCAACTTAATGATGGTCAGACAAAGGGATGGAGACCTTATACGATGGACTGAGAGCTGTCTGTGAGAAAGAACGGTAGAAATGATAATCGAGGGCAAGGCCATGGAGAGTCACCCAGTGGAAGCAGAGGTCCCACAGGGCTCACCCGTGTCACCAATCATCTTCGCGATCTACACCTCAGGACTGATTAAGTGGGTCAAAGAGTACATCTCAGCCGAAGGATTGTCTTTCGTCGACAATCTTCGCTGGGTGGCGACTGGAAGCGATGTCAATCAGGTCGTCAGGACACTGGAGCGATGCGCAGGAAAGAGCATGGAGTGGGCAAGTAGACGAGGGCTACAGTTCGATACGACGCAGACGGAAGCTGCGCTATTTACGCGCAGGTGAGGCCACCAGAAACACCTCCTGCCAAAGCTGACAGCAGCGATAAAGGTCGGGAACATGTTCATATAGTTCAACAAACAGGCGACGCACTGGCTGGGCGTCTGGATGGACGCACACCTGACGTTCGAGGAGCAGCATAACCGATGCATGAGGAAAGCCAGGGCAACAGAAGCGAGACTGCAAACCTTCACAAAGACATACGGAGTAGTACCTGAAAGCATAAGGGCCGTCCAAATAGCCTGCGTCCAAGCGGTTGCACTATATGGGAGCCAGCTCTGTTGGGATGCCGAAGAAGTAGGCAGGCGAGACGACCGCCATCTTCTCCTCAATCGGCAAGCCAGGTCCGTTCTGGGAGCGCTGCCCACAACCCCAAGGGGGGCATTAATGAGGGAGTCAGGGCTCACACCAGCGCCTGTGATCTTAGACTCCAGACCACAACCATTCGCAGCGAGGCCTGCAAACACATCCTGTTGAAAACTGAAGGCGCTGCACGAAGACCCTCCATCCGGCACACCAATATGCCGAGTAGTTGAGACAGAACGTGAACATGGCCGGACAACCGAATACATGAGCTGTGCGGCCCCAGGCGTAGACCCAGAGGTTGAAACCATGAAACTGGACGACAAAAGCACAGCCAACAGTGCCGCGCAGCGCTGGGCAAGAGAGAAGGAAGCGAAAGTCGGAGCGGGAGTCTGGATCTGGTGGACAGACGGGTAACGCGCTGGTGACGGCCTAGTGCGAGCAGCTGTAGTGTGCAAGAACGGTACTGAATGGAGGGCCCGCCTCAGTCATCTGGGCACCGGACGTATGGAGGGATTCGATGCCGAGCTGTGGGCGATCAGGCTGGCGCTCGGGGAGATGGTCAAACGAAAGAAACACTGAATCACCACGCAGTGAAAATGGTGGCAGTCATCAGCGACTCACAAGCCACAATTCGATGAATGGCACACCTTGAGCCGGGCCCAGCACAGCGATCAGCGAGGCAGATTAATTGGAGGGCGCAGGCTCTCCTCGCCCATGGCATCGCAACCGAACTTCACTGGGTCCTGGGACACACCGGCATGCCCGGCAACAAAGAAACAGACTGCCAGGCAACCCTCGCCCGAGATGCAGGTGGAAGCATGGCGATAGAGCGGTCATACACCTCGGCTTCGAACAGAGCTCTGTGAATCTCTGAGGAAAGGTCAGCAGCCAAAGCGAAGTGGGAGGCCAAGATGTGCAGCAAGCACTTCAGCTACAGACACATGGGCAAAACGGGGACCAAGAGACCTGTCCCGATGACAAGTGTGAAGTCGCTGGCCACCAGGTTCTACAGACTGCGGTGCGGGCATGCAACAACTGGAGTCTACCTGATACAGTTCGGCCACTGAGAGGACGACAGATTCTGGTGGTGCGGCGGCGGTGGAGGCAGGACTGCTGCCCAAATGTGGGAACACCTCTTCCGCCACTGCAGCCGGTGGAGAGACCAACAGAAGACACAATGGAAGGCGGTTGGAATGGCGACAAGCTGGAAACCGGGCAGATGCAGACACCTGCAGATGTCAGAGCCGTGTTCCATAGAAGAGTGCGACCAAGCGGTGATGGACTTCCTGGTGGCAACTGACGTCGGGGAGTTCCCCACCAAAATGAATGACGGTATGGAGGAGGTGCAGAGGCGGGCTCAGGTGCAGGGAGGCGGCGATGGGGGGTTATAGTCGTTCCTTTCGTTCCTTTCCTTTTCTCTCCTTGTCTTCAGGTTAGTGTTGCTTTTGGTGTGTCTTTCAACTTTCACATATATCAGCAGGGATGAAGGGTAGCGTGGGGGGAGCTCCGCCATCTAGCTGGCTCGCCCGGAGGCAGAGGCAGTTTTCAGGTTCTGTCACACTCTAATTAGAGTGCATACAGTATGAATATGCAACAAAAACAACAAAAATATGGCAGACATACACATCAAAGCACATACTGAAGATAAGCATATGAAGTTTACAAAAGCAATGAGGTTAAAGTAATGAAGGTTAATTGGAGGTCGATGTATGGTTGAATTTAAGGTTTTTTCACTTTTCACTGTGACAATACAGATTTCTTTGTTTATATAGATGGCTATCCTCAGGCTATAGTAGTCCTCTTTTCTTACTCACTTTCCATGCAAGGTTTTAAGAAGACTACAATGGGCTACCCAAGTTTGTTTGTTTGCTTGTATTTCTTAATCCACAGAGTGTAGCATAAGCAGGGAGTGTTGCCTAGATGGACTGACTCCCTGGCATACAGATTATTGATTTCACCTGGGCTACAGGGGATCTTGATCTCCAGTGATGACGTTTGTTGCTGACTGAGCTGGATATGCATGCTGAGTGATTATGCATGTGTACACCACATACTCTGAATGCTTTATAGAAGATGACAATTATATCTGTACTTTAGAACACCAGCTAATATTCTATGTTAACATTGTATAGATACAGCAGGCTGAGAGAAGTTTGGTGAGACAGGAAGCACAAGGAACATTTCATCGTTGATGGACTTCAATCCTGCAGTAGGTCCCAGTCAGTGAAGAAATATAAGGTACAGTACTCTGTAGTACTTTCCATGATTACTGGGAGAACTGAATATATTATGAGTATATTTATAAGGGCTGTCTCCAGAATACAGTAAAACAATAGGTAACAATTGCATCTGGAAAGGAGGTTTGTCATAAAATCAGTTTGATACCGGTCAGCCATATTGTTACACCTTTGGTGTTACAGCTATATTTCCAGGATCAGACAGAATCACTCGATGTTTCATATATAGAGACTTGATCTGAAATCACAAACCATCATTTGGATTTCGATGTTGGATCTAAGTTCCAGATTTGTTCACCAGTAAGTCATATCTAGATCACCCGACCTTCGCATCAACTGATCCACGACAATCGTCAAATCAAGTACGAATCAGATGTGTATCATATTTGGATCAGTATTGGTCACAATTTCTCCAATCTTAATTGTCACTCCGTATCAGCAGGAAAGCTTATTCCTGGTCACGGACCGAATGACTATTCACTTATGCTCGAATGGTTTATTCCTACGGAGATAAGGTGTCATCAATGTCAGACTATCATGGTATCTCGAGATATGCAGGGTCATATGAGACAAAACTGATTAACCATTGATTGATATGTCTGAGTCCGGCCGACAAAATTGACTTATACTGATCGACCCACAGTTCGACCACACTCTTCATGACTGGCTGAATAGCATTTGGGATTCATATAGCCTGAGGGGGGTGGGACATCAGCAAAATGTGAATCGGTCCGGAAGCAACACGCAACCCTCCCAGACACTCCAGGCAACCTCACCAGTGCTTCCAAGTACTTCTAGATGCTCCCAGACCGCCCTGGAGCTACACAATGTGCTCTCAGACTCTGCAAGAGCCTTCTCAGGTGCGCCTGAAAGCACCTGCAGTTATGGAGGCGCATTCAGGATGCTACGAGATTTGACTTATAGAATAGTCAAATGCTAGAGCTCCTGAGACCTCTGCGCAGATCTGCGGGAGACTTCAAGAGCAGCTGAGACCGCTGCGCAGCTCTGCGCCGCTCTGCGGGAGACTTCGAGAGCAACCTAGACCACTGCACAGCACTGTGGGTGACCGCTGCACAGCACTGTTGGAGACCACTGCACAGCACTGCGGGAGACTTCGTGCCGTATTCTCACAGCAGTGGTTCTTACACAACCACAAGGCATTTCATCTTATCATATTCGTCTTTGTTACAGTCAAAAGATTCACTACATCATAATATGGCTTGCATGATTTAAGTCTCCGTATATATATACATACGGTCAATCTGGCCGCAGATAGTAGTAGAGCACAATCGGAGGAGCACCTGGACACACCCATTGAGAGAACATAGATGTACACCACTTGGAGGTCGTTGGAGTGAAACGATGGAGCTCGAAGGCAGAGAGCCCACCATCAACACCGCGCCGCACCTCTCGGGACATCCAGACTGAATTCATGAGACAGAGTGTTTCTGGTTCGAGAAGGGTAGGAATCAGGTGAGAAGATATGATACCACCCGGCATTGAGGATCCACGACATCTCAGACAGTGCAAGTGAGACCATCAGTTGGGAAGGATAGAGTGTGTATTTTCATTGTGGGATGAGATGAGATGGAAATGAGATGATGTGTATCTACTCCGGGGTCTGACGAATATACTTCCCGTCACTCTATCCACCTCTGTTACCCCTGTATTCCCGTACACCCTCCGTCGCTCCATAAAGTTGTACTTGGAGGCTGTGATCGAGCGAGATTGGAGATGCACTTGGAGACCGTGATTGTACGAGTTCAGAGATACACTTGGAGGCTGTGATCTAGCGAGTTTGGAGATGCATTTCGAGGCTGTGCTCGAGCAAGTTGGGAGATACACTTAGAGGTTGTGATCGTGCAAACTTGGTGGCCATAATCAAGCGTATTTGGAGATACACTTGGAGGCCGTGGTCAAGTGAACTTAGAGATGCACCCCGAAATCGTGATCGAGTGAGTTTGGGGATACACTTGGAAGCCATAATCGTGTGAACTTGGAGGCCGTGATCGAGCGGGTTTGGAGGATTCAATCGAGCGAGTTTAGCAATTCACTTGGAGGCTGTGGTTGAGCGAGTTTGCAAATACACTTGGAGGTGGTTATCAAGCTAGTTCGGAGATTCACTTGGGGTCCGTGATCGTGCGAGTTTCGAGATGCACTTGGAGCCCGTGATCGTGCGAGTTTAGAAATGCAGTTGGAGGCTGTGATCCTGCGAGTGAGGAGATGCACTTGGAGTCCGTGATCGTGCGAGATTGGAGAAGCACTTGGTGGCCGTGATGGAGCGAGATTGTAGGAGTACTAGGAGACGGTCAATCTGAAGGCAGTAGTTCAGGAGGGAGGTGCGATGGGAGCTGAGACTCTATTAATTCGTTTACTGGTAATTGTGGGAATGTAGAGATTTGAGTTTAACATGGTCTGCCGAGAGATGAGGGACTGGCTGCGAGCGGGAGACAGTCAATACTGGGATGATGCAGTACGCAGTGTGTGCTGTACTCGGTGTTAACTCATGATCATGGGATGGAGAGATTGAGAGCGATGACTTAACTTCGTGTTTTTAGGTGGTGGTAGAGTTGAGGACAAGGAAGAGAGAGATGAGAGGAGATAGGGGAAATCATCATGAGAAACTGGGACTTAGAAGAATTTCGTGTGGGACTCAATTTTTGATCACCGATACCGCAGGTAGGAGTCCCAATCCGGGGTGTAATTACTGTGATATGAGGTCTTCACAACCCAATCAGGCAAGTCGTACCCTGCTTTTCTCATATCCGCTCGTTTCGTCCACATTGTTCTCATCTTCATCCCTCATCTCTCCCTTTCTTGTCAACAACTCTACCATCATTGCAGAACTCAAAGTTAAGTCATTGCTGTCTATCTCTCCAAGTCATGATCATGAGTTGACACCGAGTACAGCATGCACCAAGACGAAGAATCCACCGAGTAGAGCATCCACCGAGTACAGCATCCACCGAAGATTGTTCGTCTCCCTTTCATTCTCATGATTATGAGTTGACCTCCGAATGTAGCTTCAGCTTATGGCGTGCCTCCCTCCACGATTGACCGCCATCAGCCAGCTCTCAATGAGGGCTCAAAGGTAAAGTCACCTTGTTACATTCTCACGGTTGGGAGTTAACAAACTGATGAATAGAGTCTCAGCACCCAGAGAGCCGTCCATCAACCACCTCAAAGTACTCATCCAAACTGGCTCGACTACGGCCTCCAAGTTTGCACGATCACGGCCTCCAAGTGCATCTCCACACTCGCATGATCATGGCCTCCAAGTGCATCCCCAAACTCGCACAATCACAGCCTCCAAGTTTATCTCTCAATCCTCACGATTACGGCCTCCAACTCACTTGATCACGGCCTCGGAGTGTATTTCTCAGTTCTGTCGATCATCATTTTCAGGCGCACCTCAAATTGCTCTCAAGCACCGCCTGCAGCCAGTCCAGATATACCGTGTGTAGATGGGTAGCTTCATAGATACATAGATGAGAATACAAACTGAATACATGTGTTTTAATAATCGTTGAACAATAAGTAGTAGCTATGATATCCAGGCACACCAGCAGGGTTCCCAAAGAAGATGTTTTCTCCAGATTGCTCTACTGTGATTCGAGGTGCTCCCAGACTTGTTGCTGGCGCTCCCTGGCTTGTTGCCGGCGCTCCCAGGTGCACCCAGGCTTGTCGTCCGCACTCCCAGGATTGTTGCCGGCGCTCCCAGATGCTCCCATGTGTACCAAAAGTCCTCTCCGGCGCTCCGATGTGTTCCCAAACACCTCACAATCACTCCCATGGTACTTCTGTACCAGTCATCAGAGATCCCAGTTACTCTGAAGGCCGGCAGAAATGCCCTCCTAGGGTCTGAGACTCTCCTGAAATTGACGCATCTAAGTTTGCACTCCACATTCTCTCAGATACCCCTGGTGGCTTTCAATGACTAAAGTACATTTTGCTGATGGATACACTCCGTTTGATGTATGGCAAAACTACTCAGTTGCAGATCACCGTAAATCTGGCACCAATGAAGCGTAGTGAAATTGTGTGTGCTGTTGTTTGCCGCGATTGTTAAATCGTTACGTACCTGGTGGGTATATGGGAGGGCACTCTCCCTGGCTATTGGTAACACAAACATATTGATTGATAATTGGCTTTAGATAAGCGCGTATCCGTTTGAGCAAATACCAATAGCAACAGTGTTGCCAACGGAGCATATTACCATGATGACTTAGTTAATAGTCTTGTGAGTTGGTACCCGACTATCAATGGTAGAGGCAAAGGATGATGAGGCAATGACGTAAGTGAACTCTGAACCAGGCCTTAGCAGTCTTAGCATCGTTGAGGGTGTTGATCATCTGGTATATAGACAGTGATGCCGACTTAGAGGAAGGACATCAATAACACTATTTACAACAAGATTTATCTACAGATAACTAGTGACCTGCTCGACCTGGAGGTCAAGCCGTAACTTCATTCCTGTGCATTATCTATCAGTTCTGGGTCGAAGTCAACCAGGATACTTCTCTTTTGAAGTCCAGGTTTCTACGTTCATTATTCAGTTCTATATCACGGATATATCTATCACCTCTGTATGCTTACTCATTCCTAGTACCTTCGTCAACGCAGGTCGTTGATCGGGAAGTGAGCAAGACGATACTTTTGAGTCCGACAGAAGTCTGAGGACCCGTCTGACAACCTGGTGATTCAGAAGATACTTCTTGTAGGATACTCTTGAGTCTGCACTACTCTTTCTGCTGAGGCGCAATACTTCGCTAATGCTTATAGACCAGGCGATACTTGGAGTCGATGCAGTCTTGGACAGTCGGTTGTCGAATATAAATGCCGGTTGTTGGGACGATACTTTGGTATCCATTAGAAGTCCTAGAGTCATCACAATAGTGTGGTGGTGGTTCAGAGGATACTCCTTTCAGGCTCTCCTACTGTCGTGTTCATCAGCATACTGATAGCTTAGGATGATACTCCTTAGTTGACACTATCTATCGGGAACAGAGAACTGAACAGTTACCTTGTGTCCTCTGGGTGTTTGTTCTTATTTGCATCCTGAGTGCAGCCTTATTCATCTTCTCATGGATCAGTCCGGAATTCATTAGTGACTTTTACTGATCAGGACCTAGGGTGAATCTCCTGGCGTTACAGTAAGTTGCTAGTTCCTATGGCTGTGTTATTCAGGCAACAAGTTGATCATAACAGTGGGGCACATTACGAGTCTTTGTGAAGTCTCTCAGAACTCGAGGCGATCTCATCGTTTCTGCAATATCCATCCAGTGATCATCATCCATCCACGTGATGAAAGGATCACTACTGTCTTCTCTGGCTTTTTGGTAGCGATTTGCAGGTAAGCTACCTCTCACAACAGAGTGAGACGGTGAGCTGGGTGCATCATGTGTAGACCTCCAGCTGTTGAGATCTACCGGTGATAGTGGCGAGGAATTGTGTGCATCATTCTGTCCAGAAAAGGGTCACAGGAGGGCACTGCCAGAACTCTTGACCTGAACAGGGTCGAATGTAGGCGACTGAGAGTCTCCCGACACAACCGAAACCACAAGAGACAGCATCGTGGACAGTAGTGGCCCTAGTGGAGTGCCTCTATGAGTCGTAATCTTACCCTGCACTACCAAATCTCCCCTTGGCCACAATGAGATTGAGCTTGAAATAGCATCTGTTCAGACACAACAGAAACATCTGAAGTGCGTTTGATCAGTGTAGTAGGAGTGACCAGAACATGGTCTAATGAAGGAGCTGATGTGATCGTCATCTTTGGAGTGGGGCTTGAAGCGGTTTTTGGCTTCGTGGCACAGATTGTTCTGGTCATTGGCATTTTAGCGGGAGTTGGTGGTGCTCTGTTCGGTGTGGTCGTGGCCCTTTGGGTGACTCTTCTCTGTAAGCATGAGCTGAGTGTTTGTATTGTATGGACTTCATCATGATTCATCTTTGCGTCCGATGAAAGTGCCTGGACATTTCGAGAGTTTTCAGCAATTATCTTGCCGATGTAGGTCAACTAGTATTTGTCAGGTCGATATCAGTCGATGTCAGAGACTCAATTTCAGAGACTCAATGACAGTGGCTCAATGTCTGAGACCCAAAGTCAGAGTTGAATCAACTAACATGGTCACGGGTCTCTGCTACTCCTTGCACCTGGGTGTACAATTTGACATTGGTGTACGAATGGATCGTGGATTAGACAGGTTGTGTCATCGATTCCTGATCTGCTACAAAGCCCTCAGCAAATGTAGACTGGCTACTCACAACATATATGTCCTGGTTCATCTTCTCCAGCATGGAGGGATAGAGTCCTTTTGTCCAGTGTGAAATGCCGGTAGGCCATCTCTGTGGGACTGTTGCTGGTGCTATAGCGATGGTTGTTCGGTGGATATGAGGGTTGCTGAGTTGATGTGAGGATTCCTGAGTAGATATGACAGTCGTCAAGTTAATGTTGATTGATCTGAGTGAAGATGTGAGGATTGTATGTGTTATATCCCAACTAGTTCCGCTAGATGCACTCTGACCCATGCTCAAAGGGTTGACCACTCCAACAAACATTGTAACTGTGATGCAAATATGCAAGTTGATCCGGTTGAGATTGTGCCACAGATTGAAACGAGGAGGGTCTGAAGATGCACAATGCTAGTTAGTTGAGACAAGTCGAATAGGAAAGATGAAACATGGTTGGTTGTTTCTTGCAGGCCTAAGACAACGCAGTTCGGAATGAGAGGGGTTGATATTTGCAGAACTGCTGATCGGTTTACAGCCAAAACTTCGGCTCACACTGTTCAGTTTAGTGAATCCGAATCTTGTTCTTCGAAGTGGAACTTGCCACACGACAAAACCATGGGGGCTCAAGGTAGTGAGTGGTGTAACAACATCATGAGGCTAGGCTACAATCAAAGTCCATGTAGGTTAGGCTGAATACACAACATTGGGACACGCGATGGGATCCTCACTATGATCATTTCCCGGGGCAGTGGTACTCAATCGCAAGCTGTCACCTTGAACAATGCAGTCCATCATGTGCACTTCATGTCACAGGGTCGTTTCCCGACAAAGTGGTCTCACCTTTCACTGCCGTCCAGCACATGCACCTCTCCACCTACATTCCAGCAATCATTCCACATCAGATTGGATAGACTACGAACTAGGAGATGACATTCCACACTTTGATGACGATACACAAAGCCAGCAACCTGAGATGAAGATATTACTCAACTCAGGAGCCCCAATCAATTACACAGTACAAGTTCAGTCTTTTGAGGATAATGCATGGGACCCCCTTGCTCTGTTTGCTACAACCCAACAATGGCAACTTTGTGGTTCTATTGTGGATACCAACCTAGGCATAACAAAACTCAACAACATCCTCAAATGACGACTTATCGTACCTGATGTCACTGCCAAAAACCATAATCAACTCCGTCAGCTCATTGAAGACAGAGAGGAAATGGACGGACTTGGATGCGGATGGGAGGAGAGATCTATCAATACTAAAGGAACAGCTAGTCTGTTCTGGGAAAGAAACCCCATTGCGGCAGTACAATATATCCTAGGACATCCCCCATTTATGGACCAACTGTGGGATGCGCCGGCGGAACAAATGGATTCCAATGGCAATCATATATATGCAGAGATCTGGACCGCCGATTCGTGGTGGAAAATGAAGGTAAGTTGCCTGGTATCACCAGAGAGAGCATGTCAGAGAGAACGTGTCAGAGAGAACATGTCAGGGACAACATGGCAGAGAGCATCAGAGTCAGATTGTCAGAGAGAGCGAGTCAGAGAGAGTGTGTCAGAGAGTGTGTGTCAGAGAGAGCATGTCACAGAGAGGGTGTCAGAGAGGGGGTGTCAGAGAGAGCGTGTAAGGGAGTGTGTCAGAGAGCGTGACAGGGAGCGTGTCAGAGAGCGTGTCAGAGAGCATGTCTAGTGTTAGAAACGGTTCCGGGTTGGAACTGAACCGAAGGCCCCGGTCCAGGTCAGGAACCGCCAAGCAACCCGACCGGCTGAAACTTGGCTGGCCAAACCCAGACCCGTACCTGTCAACCTGCACAGTTAGCCGGGTTTGGCGAGACCACTCAGTTCCAATCCCCAGATCTGGGTTTCGGGTTTCACATTTATGATTGCATTCAGATATGCTACTGATAATCGTAACATATTAACATTGGTACATCACGGTTTAGTTTCGATGCATTGGCCACCATAGTGATCAAAATGAACACACACACGCGCCCTGCAATATCCTGAAAATGAGCGTCAACGGAGCGTCAACGATTGTTGGTCGTGTATCTCGGGCAATCTGGGGGGTGACAGATTACACATAGCCATAAACATAGTATTGGCCGCCTTTATAACAAAACAAGAAAGAGAAATGCTCCCTACCCCATCTTGAAAATGAGCGTCAACAGAGCGTCAACGATTATTGGTCCTCCATCTTTGGTAATATGAATGACGCTTGATCATGAGCATCCATGAACAAGGAGATGGTAGCCTTGATAGGCAGATAGGTCCAGGATATTCCCTCCACATCCTCCGGGACAATAACAACTTATGTCATTTCCAGAGCTCTCACTAAGTATTCTTGAGCCTTTTAGCGTACAAAAGCAGTCTAAAAGATGTATATAGACCATAATGGTCACATCGCGCTGTGATTAACCATGGTGGAAGGCCAACAATCATTGACACACATTTTCAAGATGGGGCACATAGCGTTTCTCTTTCTCTTTTGCCTATAAAAGCAGCCGATGATACGGTCATGACTGTCTGCGCCCTGTCACACCCCATATTACCCAAGATACATGACCAATAATCGTTGACGCTCCGTTGAAGCTCATGATCAAGATGAGGCAGGGAGGGTATCCTAATCTATTTTGAATATAAAGGCGGCCAATAATTCCTTTATGACAGCCTACAACCTATCAGCGGTGCGATTACCCACGACGCGTGACCAATAATTGTTGACACTCCATTGACGCCCATTTTCAAGATGAGGTTGGAAGCTTGTCGATATGACTTTGCCAACAAAGGCGGCCAATACTTCAATTATGAATGACTACAACGAAATCAATTGTGAATTACCGGACTTACATGAACGAAAATTGTTGACGCTCCGTTGACGCTCATTTGCCACCCGTGTATTCACATTATAGAATCATTCGATTTGGCGTAGTCCTTCATTCACATTGTTCTGGCAGCCTTTCTAGCATTTTCATTTACTTTCTTCTTGATCACTACATTGTTCTTTAATAATACATATAAATATATAATAATTATCTCCAAAATCCCGTGCCTTTCAATCAATGCTCGTCATCACTTACAGGTTCGCTCAATAGGCTGCTCCGGTCTTTAAAATGGATGTCAGCTGCATTACCACACAGCAGATAGTGTACTAACCAGTGGATGTTCCTTCATCAGTCAGCATATCTGGTTCATAATCTGAATTGTGCTGGCTATCCTGGGCAGAAGCATCGAGCATAGAGAATTCAGCACAGGGGAGAGATGAGTGTGAATACGCATATCTGGCCGGCAGAATCACGATTTGGGGCCGTTGAGCTCCGGAACTGTGACCAGTTGGGGCGGGGGGCATTGCGGGCGGAGGTAGCGTCGCCTCTGGAGTTGGCGGTCTGTGTCTGTCAGGGGGAGGTGCGTCTGTTCCTTTGCATCTCCATCATGTCTGCGGTATCTTTGCCATCCCATTTTGGCAAGGAGGGCATCCGGCCATCTGGTTTTGACGAAGCGTAGCTGGGTGTCTTTCTATTGCAGCCCTCGCATTTCTATGCCCAGGAAACTCAAAACCCCGCTTCTTCTCATCTCGGACCTCAGCACAACATTTTTTGATGAGGAATTGTGTTTCCTCTATTGCGGCGCGCGAAAAGCCTTCTTTGGCCATTTTCGCCACATTCAAGGCCAGGCGCATGTCGGACTGTTCCAACTGTACCCAACCTCCTTGCCCTACCATAGTAGCAGACATGTTGGAAACCTACAGGAAATTTGTTGCTGCTTGTAACGATGAGATTCAGCAATTACCTCAACCATATACGCTTCCGTAGCCTCCTCCAAGGTGATGAAATCCTGTTTCGTCCACTCACGGGGATTCTTATCAGGAAATTCGTGCGCGAACATTCCAGAGCTGACTACATCATGTTGTTCGATATCCCTGACTGTGCGGACGAATGCCTTCATTGACCATGGAGGTTTCCCGTTATGGGCAATGAGAAATTGGTCGCGTAGCTCTCTACGTACACCTGCTGTACGTTATACAATCAATTGACGGCTGTTTACCACGATATGCATATAGTTACACCAACTGCGTGCTGCTGCTTATTCCTGCTGCTTCCAGTTTTACGGCCGATGTTCAAATGGGCATCCTGGGTCATATTGCTGGTGGCTGCATCGGCAGCGTCGCGGAAGACTTGCTGGTGTCTGCGTTGTTGCTGTGTGCCAATGAGTGACGTATTGGATATATCGCCTGCCAATCGGCTTGATTTCAATCCGCTCGCTGCTGGCTGCGGTGATTGTGTTTCCATGATATGCTGGTGTGGAATAAGAAAGGAGGATGACAACGACAAGAAGTGGGAAGTCCTGACGACTATATAGTTAGCTTTATGTCCGAATAGAATAAGTAGCAGCCAAGATGTTCCATATACTCAAGATGAATCCTGCTGTGTATGGCCGCAAGTTGCAGGGGTTTCCCACCACCCTGCAATGTGCAATAAGTAGGTCCGATGTTGTGTGTTTGTTAACAGGGATAAATTGCACTGCACGACAGCTGAAGTCGCATGATCATCAGAAATCAATAGTTCATTGTACGAGGGAAAGGGTGTCTGCTGATGTTTGTCTCAAAGAATCCCCGGGATATTACATGAAACTGATGTTAGCAATCAAGTCATGATGTACGGTTAGCCTAACTATTCCTGTGGTATTGACAGTCAAAAGCGCGTTTGTGCTTTGTTCAAGATGAGTAAACGTACCAACCTTGACATAAAAGACGAAGCTTGCCTCCATATTGTCCATATCTTGCAACATCCAACATCTCGCCAATCAACAAAGTCAAAGCAGAGCGCAATCGTAAATGCTCCGAAAAAGACCTTTTCACTACTCCCGGCGGGCAAATATGGCAAATCCACAAAGCGCTCCACACAACGAAGTCATCAAGGGAATGAAGGCAAGAGCAGCTTGGAAGCAGAGAGAGTCCGAGCCCTTGGGTCATTGCGCAGCATGCGATCCAAAAACAAGCTTGCGGCCGAGAAACGACGCGAAACGCACTTCTTAAGCAATCATGACAAAGCAAAATGGATCGAGGATTATGCTGACAGAGAGACCGCTGGGGCCAGAATGCCAGTTGAAGACGCAGAGGCAGCGGTTCAGCAGGAGCAGGAAAATACCAGGAAAGCTGAAAACGTGGGATTGACGGACAGAGAGCCTGGAAAGACATTCCAGGAGATGATGGTTGCTATCGGAGACAGTCTGAGTGATCTTGCAAGTTCCGACGATGGGGATGATGGGGAAGATGAGGATGATGAAGAGACAGAGCAGGGCCAGCTGAGCGAAGATGACGAACCCGGCTGGGTAATGGGCGCCATCACGAAACCGGTGAAGCCGCGCCTGCAGAGGTTTCGTCAGAAGCAGATGAACCTCGACGAAATGACACAACCGGGATGGGAGGACGCAGCCGATTCCTTCCATTGAAGAGATAAGAAGTACGGCACATCGACATTGCGCGTTCCGGCAGGCGTTCAACAGCAAACGGATGATGATGCAGCGACACCTGTACTGACAACAATTGGAGAGCATCTGGAGTGTCTTGACACTGTCCCCGGAATATCGCCAATGCTGCAAGGGACTTCTCGACCAGGAAGTAGTCTTATTAGGCTAGGTTTGGTGAAACCGCTGTCGAACACAACCATATCCGGTATTGAGCCTGCTGCAGAGCTCGATACGTCACCTTTGCTGAAAGCGAAGACTGTTCATCCAGTAAGCTTTTACCCCTGCATATAGCCTCCAGCTAATCACCATATAGATTTCGGATTCAGACGAAGACATGGTGACGGCTCCTGCAACAGCGGAGGAATAAATAGGCAAATTGTAACTTTTGACTTCATATCTTGGAGGAAAGCAAATTGTTTACCAATTTTGCAAAGTGTCAGCTTTTTCTTGATTTCAGTGACCAAATTGTGAGACATGATAATTGGTCTGTGGATGTACAAGGGTTGAACGCACCATGTGAAAGTTCTAGAATCCAGATCACGAGGAAAGGTGGCCAAAACATTCGATTACTAGTAGCAAGTGACTGTTAAGCGACCAAGCACAACCTATATTAGTGACGAAATATACTAACAAAATTCAGGTGAGTGATGTCATACGTGTCAGAGAAAGAGCGGTCAGTGCTCATAACGAATCTGCCTGCACAACCACCGTCAGGCTGGATTCATCCAGGTATCCAACTGCATAACTCTCCGCACAGACCTCATGCACATGGTTGAATTATTTGAAATTGCTTATGGCGCGTCATGGAAATCGAGGAGAAGGAGCTGTATAAGGAAAGGTGAGGAAGTCGAGCTATATTTACCAAAAATTGGTGGAATGATCTACATGCCGTAAATTTGCCAGCCAAAAGCGCCGGAATGTGATAGGGCAAAGTCATCTCTCACTTAGATAGCGTGGATAGCAGTTGATCAGAAATTGAGATGTAACAAAACTCCTGGATGCAAACTATAACACATACAAACGCAATATTGGATGTCAATAATGTGTATCTGATTCTTTGAATACAATTATTGTGAGTACAAAGGCTGTTTCGATGTGATTAATGTCAGCGTCATCAGAGTGTCAACAATTTTTAGTCTTACACATTCGGCAATTAATGGGCGGCATTGTCACATACTGCCAAAGTGAATGTATTGGTGGGCGTTATAGCGAAAGATACAAATGACATGCTCGTTACCACATCCTAAAAATGACCGTCAACGGAGCGTCAATTATTTTCGGCCTTGTATCTGGCAAAATCCAAAGGGCTACGCGGCGACATTATCACATAATCGAACTATCGGCCGCCTTTCTAGGCAAAAATGCTTTTGGCGACACCGTACCTATGCCCTGAAAATGAGCGTCAATGGAGCGTCAACAATTTTTGGCCTTCCAGCTTCGTCAATCAAGGGGCCATGCGGCAACATCGACCCTTAATCGAGCTATCAGCCGACTTCCTAGGCAAAAAAGCTTTCGGAGACACAGTACCTATACCCTGAAAATGACCTTCAACAAAGTGTCAACGATTTTAGGCCTTGCATCATCGTTAACCTAGGGGCCATGCGGCGAGATCATTCCATAATCGAAATTTTGGCGGCCTTTCTAGACAAAAGTGCTTTCAGCAACATCGTAACTATGTCATAAAATAACCATCAAGGGAGCGTCAACGGAGCGTCAACTATTTCTGATCTTGCATCTTGGATAATCTAAGGGCAATGGGATGTAGCAAATCAACAATCAACCTATCGGCAGCCATTGTGTGGCAAGAATACTTGCTACGATATCACGTCCGCTTCCTACAATTGAGCGCCCACGGAGCGTAACCAATCTGTGTAGAGGCTCAGTAAGCTACACAGCAATGAAGTGCATTGCGCTGTACCTAAATTGAGTTTTACACGTTCAGTCTTTTGAACATGTCTTTGTATACAACTTCACAAATATGCATGCAATGTCTCACAGATCTGATTTGTTTGCATGTAGGTCTAGAGTCAATATTTAAGGACCAGCAATCTGCTGTACAATAACTTTTCTTTCGGCAGTCACTCAAGTGGTATTATCAAGCTTTCTTATTCCTACCACCATGTATGATTCACAATCTTTAAATACCTCAATGCAAGAGGTTATGATGTCTTCCAAAAATGAACTTGTCTTGATTCGGGATTTGAGCGACCTTACATTACAAATCGTCTTCAACGCTTGTTGGGCTTCAATAGATGTAGACTCGAAACGTCCGATTGCTTGGAATAATTCTAGACATGTGCCTTCGTGGCTAATTTACCTACACTGTGGAATTGAGGAGAGCGGGAGCCCTGGAATCATATGTATCGTTTGTCACCAAGTTCTACGTCATCCATCAGAACATGGGACAAACTCAATAGGGAATCATTTACTTACAAACGCTCACATCACACAGTGAAACGAATTAACAGAGTCAGAAGTAACTAAATCAACGAGTTCAAAGGTCGATGAACCAGCATTGGCAATTCTGAAGAGGGAAGAAAGTCGAGGAATTACAATAGTATGTTCGCAGAGGGAATTTATCTTTTACATCCAGGTTGATCCATATTGACCGAAATGACAGACAAAACGTTCCAAATGGGCAGCTAAGGACTTCAAAACTTCCGAATTTCACCAAGACACGTGGAATTGCTACCTCATGTTCAGATTTGTTTCGACTCATATTCCATGGAACGCTAGATACAATTGTGAGCTGCGATGGTCATATACGGCATTACGTGATGACCTAGTGCTGCCGTCCGCTAAGACCCATAGCAACATTTGCCGGAGGGATTATGCAGTGACTGTGGATGCAATCAAGAAGCAATTGCCGTCACGAAATGAAATCAGTTTCGCTTTGGACGGATGCATATGAACAAACAAACTCGCCATAACGTCGGCCATTGCTTACTATACGGATCGAAATTGGTCATTGGGTGAAGTTCAACTCGCTTTCGATGAGGTTGATCACCTATTGTTTTCCACTTTCGAAAGCTAAGCAAGGAGGATAGGTCAAGGGCCAACATACTGGAACAAAGCTAGTCGTACATTTGAAGGACGTGCTTGATTGTTTCAAGCTTACCGATGGCCGGTTGCTTGGTATTACGCCTGAAAATGCTTGCTCGAATTATTCGATGTCATGCGAGCTGCAATCAACACCTGAGGCCTCTGGAGTCGAGTGGCCTGCACTGAGGAACCACATACCATGCATGGTGCACGTCATACAGCTGGCTTTGGGTGCATTCATGAGGAGTCTCGGTGTAACAGGCCACACCAAGTCTTGGGAAGCCCATGAGCGCGATCAGCAATTTCGAGAGAATCAAAGCATAGACATTGGGAAGAGTCAAAGACTTCGAAAAGAGGGCAACGCTAGATTCAATAAGGTGTCAGCCATGAAACCAGGTTTAGCAAAGATACTTGAGAAAGTATGTGTTTCATGATATTTTGGAAGTCCTGAAATTGACCGTCATATAGCAGAGAGTGCTTGCAGTATTGATTACGCTGACACCTGCTTGTTGAAACAACTTCATTGACTGTCAAAAAGCCAAAGTCCGCATCGCCGTGCTTCCGATTATGGATATGAACATATGGTGGAAGTCAACATGCGAGATACTTGAGCGCGCCAACAGATTATGGGAACTCACGCGCAGGTGGCTCCAAAATCAACATATTCCGATTACCGGCCACACTTCACAACACAAGTTGAATTGACGATTGTCAAGTATGTCATGGGAGTATTGAGGGCATTCCGATATTGGACCCTGTGGATGTCGAAGTGGCATACAGTCAGATTGCATCACGTTATCACAGTATACAATGACATGAGTGATCACATGGATCGCGTTATGCAAGCTTTGGCTAAGAAGAAGACTCAATGGAAGGAGGACTTGTTCTTCGCTGTGAAGTTGGCTGAACAGAATCTGTCCAAATATTATACTGAAGTGAGTCCAACGACGGGTATGCTGGGCATTTCAGCACATATCTTCGATCCTCTCCGCAAGTTGCGATCGTGTCGGAAGTGTGACAAGGGAATGGATATTAATCCTGAGGACGAGACATCCTATACTACCCAATACAAGGAAGCCTTTCTGAAGTACGTGGAGAATGAATATTGTGCCAAACATTGACGTTTGCTGGTCAATAAACCAGAAAATGTACTGAGCAGTAATCTCGTCCCCTCCTCAATGGCCTCAGCATCCGGTCAATTATCCTTTGATCCATATCATTTGTCCAGCAATAATGAAGATTACTTGACACCTACCAATGTGGCTGAAACAACACCCGGACAAAGCGATCGCGCAGCACGCATATTGACCGCCACCAGGCTCTATTCGAATTCACCGCCTGAAGCATCCAAGAACTGGGGGCAAATTAATCCAAATCTCAATGATTACCACTCTGACACAATGGAGACTAGCAGAACATTTTGGATACCGGACATAACCGACTGCTGGCGACAGGAAAAGGAAACTCACTCAAAGTATGCTGATCTCTCCAATGTGGCACGCGACAGATTCTCTATCATAGCACAGGCTGTCAGAGTGGAGTCCAGTTTTTCCCCTGGCCGAGGTGTTACGGGCTGGAGGCATTCAAAAACCACAGGTGACACCCTTCGTGAAAAAGTCATTGTAAGGCAGTTTGCTCAAGCCAATAATGGGATTTTTGTAGGCGACGAGACAGAATCTGACACGACAAACACTGAAAACGACTCAGAAATGAAGAACGAGGCTGAGGAAAGGAAATTGCACAGAATGGCCAAGGTCCACAACTTTTTGGAGATGTGGCAGCGCAGCCAAAACCTACGTGCTACCCAGAAGGAATCTCACACTCAAAACAAGCAGATGACTGCTGTAGAATACATTTCGGACACTGAACAGATCGTCAAAGCCTCGTGGTCTCTCTTTGAACATGCTGGTGCGGCTGCATTTGAACTGACAGAAAGATCACCTCAGCCACCAGCTTTGTCTGCAAAGGACCTCCTTGGAGGACGAACTCAAATACTAACCATCCGCCGAATCCACAGAGTCAACCGTCATCCAGTCGAAAGTGATGAGGAAAGCGCACCTGAAGGCATATCGGACACCGAAGATTAGCTAAACTGGAATGGCAACTTGGATAATCCAAATGACACCCAAGACGATAGCACGGCAGACGTTGAATCTGATTTCGAGCAAGGCAATAGTATGGAGGATCTAGAATGCCCAGAGCAGCGGGATGGGAGCGCCGCGCCAAATGTTCCCGGATTGATTCGGCCAACACGGAAGTCAAAGAGACATGCTGAAATGGTGTTTGTGACGATCAATGCAATAGAAACGAGGAGGAAGAAGGGGGTGAAGAAAAAGTAGGCCATAATGCGTCAGCTTCTTTATGTAGCTTAACCGAGTGTTTCAGTTAGAGATATATTATGGGCGAATGGCGAGCAGTAGCTTGTGAATACCCTTTGATAAATGGATGTATAGTAGGCGCAATGAAGCTTTTGACAAGATATATAAATTTTAGTCATGTGAGAGCGAACAGTGCAAGAAAGTTACTGTGCTCGGCTTTGCCAAAGTGAAGAGTCTCTATGTACCTGAAAGATAACCAATAAGCTCAAATCATGATGAACCTAATTGTCGATGGCAGCATATATTGAATGGACAATAGATTGAAATGAGCGTCAACTGAGCATCAACGATTTTTGATCTTGTAAGTACGGTAATTACACAGTGATCAGGTCGCTGTTACTCATAACCGACAAATTGGCAGCTTTTATTGGCACAAGCGACAGCAACATGGTCACCGCCCAATTCTGAGAATGAGCGTCAACGGAGGGTGAACGATTTTTAGCTTTGCATCTTGGGTAATCTATGATCTGATTGGTTGCAGATATCCATTTATGAGATATTGGCAGCCTCTGAGAGCAAACACAACAGCGACATGCTCCCTGCCACATCCTGACAATGAGCGTCAATGGAGCGTCAACAGTTTTAGGTCTTGAATATTTTGTAATCAAGGCATCGCGTGGATCTGGGAGCTCATTACCCAATTATTGACCACCTTGATAGGCAAAAATACAATATATCAAGGGTAAATCACGGATTCCAAATTGATCGATATTGCAGGCTGCCCAACATGCAAAAACACATTATTTGTTGTCGAAAATGCAATTTTGATAAGATATTATTAACAAACGGCAAGCACAAGAGGCTTATACGAATCTATAGATGGACCCGCTGGGCAACCCGCTGACAACCCGCCCAATTCGGCCGGGTTGGGAGTTGACCATTGAATCATACCCAAGTAGACGTTTCGGGTTTATTGACGACCCGGACCGCCAATTTGGGAAAGGTTCGGGTGGAGCCGAACCCGGCCCCGAAGTGATTGTCCGGAACCGTTGCTAACACTACCTGCTGGTGGATAATTTGGGCTTTGCAGTTACCTCTCACTGGGTGACGGAGTGAGATATTGTGGACAGTGGGCATCCAGGCCGTTGGTGTCGAATAACGTTTCTGTTCAGATGACATACTTCAGATGTTTCTGCTGAGTGTTGATCATGTTGGTGAAATGGTCAATGTGTACCTATTTGGACGAATCTCAATGATGCTTGATGGCGAGATTCATTGCCTCATGGATATTGGTTTGAATGTGATCAAACTGAGATTAGCCATTCACTTTCAAAGCCACATCGCACTCTGTATAATGCTGGGGAGGGGTTAAGAAAAGTCACCTTATAATCAGTTTTCTTCATAAACCTTGATATATATCATATCATGTACAATAGTCATGCAAATCTTTTCCTGAAAGACGTTAGCACAGAAGTATTTATTTGTCATCACTGCAATTTACAGTATATACTAGTCATCAAGACCTGCTGCAATCACCTCAATCGGCCAGATACTGTATCATGGGGGCATTGTGAGATACATCTACATTTGAGCCTCTGAACAACAGATAATGAAGGTAAGATCACCTTAAATGAAAGAATAGGAGAGTATCCTAAGCAGTTCTATGTCCGATCAATGATCATTGAGAATGTTTAGGCTGGTAGTGTGTTTGGATCAGCAATGATCCGTGACTGGGGTATGGATCCTGAGGAGAATAACCAAGTTTAGACAATGAGCTCAATACAAAGTTGTCATGGTTGCTGCCCACTTACAGGCCTTGGATTGAATGATGTTGCAAGGTCATAATCATAGAATTAATGTGTAATGTCCTGATTCGTACTTCCCTGCCATGTGGGTGTTGTTCTCGTAGGTTTTCTGGAGATACTATATCATATCCCTTCAATGACCTGTACAGTCTTGCAACTGTACAAAGGAGGATATCTTTCCAAGATCCGACTCCAACAATTCGAGAATATAACAAAGAATGGCAGGTTGGGTGTGATTCTGCTTGCATCTTCTCAGCCAGGATTTGCAGAACAAATTTTTAGTGACACATTACTGTTCATGACAATCCGAATCAATTCAAGTGGGCATCATTCCACTGATGGTAACTGCTACCTGCAATACTCTCAAAGATATGCTGATTAATACTGTATCACATCTCACATCAATTTTGGTTTACAATCATCCAGTTGTCCAAGCATGTCGATAAACTTATCTCCACCGATGACAACCAACATGGTGCCACTGGGTTGGTTGTTTGGCCTGTAACAACACTCTGACGACAATGTGGAATCATCCGATAACTATTTCTCCATTGGCACTAGCAATGACAGAAAATTTCAGAAACACTCTAATCAATGTCATCCGCCACAGGGGTACGGTTACCCTCCTTCACTCCAGCCAATTCCAGGTACTCCCCAGTTTTATGTTTATTCTTCATTCAATTTGATACACAGTTTCCAACCCAGAACCAGTGCAAGCAAAGGATATCCAAGGTATAGGCCACTATGGGCAGAATGTGACAACCTTCACATAGGTGGTTATGGCAAATCTCATATATTCCCCAATATGCTGCATTCAGAACATTGGCCATTTTCTCCAGGTGCACCGAGAGAGCCACCAGCACCGCTGTGAAAGAATCCAGCCATATGGCCAACATCTTCCAGCTCTACTCATTCACCAGGACCTCCACCTGGCGTACCTGGAA
>Ga0307515_10006414_pt1 | contig 23532 bp, 20 predicted proteins | sample 17_EM_MG_FD_194513 | JGI IMG/M metagenome (GOLD analysis project Ga0307515, IMG submission 194513) | Populus trichocarpa ectomycorrhiza microbial communities from riparian zone in the Pacific Northwest, United States - 17_EM | ecosystem: Host-associated > Plants > Roots > Unclassified | place... | reverse complement strand
CCGCTACACGGTGGAGGCCGGCAAGACGCTGAGCGACACCTGGAACACGGGCCTCTCCGACAGCGGCAAGTACGAGCTCTGGGTCTACGGCCCCAACGGCTTCGTGCGCACCTTCAAGGGCGACGCCCTGTACCACGACACCGCGAGATTCAAGCCCGAGATCCAGGTCGGCTATGAGAGCCGCAGCGGCGATGTCTATCTGCGGGTGCGCAACAGCGGCAGGGAAACCGGCAGCGTGACTATCACGTCCAACGCCTACCGTGATGACGATGGCCCGTGGACGATGAAGAAGATCAAGCCCGGCGAAACCGACACGCAGCACTGGAACCTCAAAAAGAGCGGCGACTGGTACGACTTCACTGTCACTTCGGAAAACTTCGAGCGCCGCTTCGCCGGCCGTGTCGAAACCGGCAAGGCGGGCGTCAGCGATCCCGCCATGGCGCTGCATCTGCAGGCTTGAAGCCGATGCGCCCCGGGGCGTTGCCGCTTGTCGCACAATCCGGCGCTTGAGCCAACTCAAGCAGCCGGAGACATCGACGATGAAGACACCCACCCTCGGCCTGATCGTGCCGCCCGCCGCAGGCCTCGTGCCAACCGACGGGCAGGCACTGTACGGCGATCGCGATGTGCGCTTCATCGCGCGCGGCCTCGGCATTCCGGACATCTCACCCAACGGCTTCGACACGGTGGTGGACCGCATCCTCGAGCTCGCGGTCGAACTGCGCGACGCCGGCGCCGAAGCCGTCTCGCTGATGGGTACTTCGCTGAGCTTCTACCGCGGCCTCGCGTTCACCGACGCGCTGCGCGACCGCATGCAGCAGGCCACCGGCCTGCCCTGCACGACCATGAGCCATGCGATCGTCGCCAGCCTGCAGCAGCTGGGCATCCGGCGCGTGGCGGTGGCCACCGCCTACATCGACATCCTCAACCAGCGCCTCGTGGCCTACCTTGCGAGCTGCGGCATCGCAGTCACGCACATCGAGGGGCTCTCGATCACCGGCGTAGAGGCCGTGGGCCAGGTGAGCGCCGAAACGCTGATGGCGCTGGCCGAACGCACGGTCGCGGCCGACCGCTCGGCCCAGGGCCTGCTGATCTCCTGCGGCGGCCTGTTGACGCTGGACATCCATGTGCCGCTCGAAGCCAGGCTCGGGCTGCCGGTGACCTCGAGTTCGCCGGCCGGCTTCTGGGACCTGATGCGCGCAGCCGGTCTCGATCCATCCTCGCCGGGCTACGGCCGCCTGTTCGCGCCCGGGCAGGCCCTTGAACGAGCCGCTTGACCTGCTGACGCTGCGGGTGATCGTCGCGGCGGCGGAGCTCGGCTCCATCAGCGCCGCCGGCGACCGACTGCAGCTCGCCGTGGCCGCCGCCAGCGCGCGCATCACGGCGCTGGAAGATTCGCTGGGTCTGCGCGTGTTCGAGCGCTCCTCGCGCGGCGTGCGGCTCACGCCCGCGGGCCAGATGCTGGTGCGGCGCGGGCGCGAATTGCTGGCCGATTCCGACCGCCTCTCGGTCGACCTGCACGACCATGCCAAGGGCCTGCAGGGCCACGTGCGCCTGGCGGCCAATGCCTCGGCCATGCTGGAGGTGCTGCCGGCCAAGCTCGACCGCATGATGCGCGCGCATCCGCTGATCCGCATCGAGGTCGCCGAGCACGGCAGCCCCGACATCCCGCTGCTGCTGCTCGAAGGACGCGCCGACCTGGGCATCGTCGACATGGCGCATGCGCCGCACGGCATCACGCTGCGCGACTGCTTCACCGACACGCTGGTGCTGGTGGTGCCCGCGGGCCATGCGCTCGCGGCTGCCGGCCCGGTCGCGCTGTCGGACGCGCTGGACGAGGACTTCATCGCGATACACGACGGCACCGCGCTGTCGAGCCGGCTCGCGACCTCGGCCCTGGTGGCCGGGAAGCCGCTCAAGGTCCGCATGCAGATGCGCAGCTTCGATGCCGTCTGCCGCATGGTCGCCGGCGGCCTGGGCGTGGGCGTGCTGCCGCTGGAGGCGGTGACGCCGCAGCTCGCGAGCCTGCCGCTCGCCGCCGTGCGACTGCGCGACGCCTGGGCGGCACGCACGCACCGCATCGCGCTGCGCAGCGAGGTGCAGCCTTCGCCGGCGACGCTCACGCTGATCGAGTTCCTGCTGCGCTGAGCCCCGCACTGGGGCAAACCCTTGATTTCGCGGATGGCGAAACCGGGCTTCGCGGCGGGTCCTTGTGGCCGCTGCGCCCCGCTTCCTACACTGCGCGCCAACACTGGAGACATACGTTCATGAAGATCACCCGCGTCGCGGCCACGCCCCTGCACTTGCCGATCTCGGTCGAGGCTTCGGGCGGTACCAAGACCACCTCGCTGTCGCTGTGCATTGTCGATGTCGAAACCGACGATGGACTCATCGGCACCGGCATGACCGCCATCACCGAGGAAGAGGTGGTCGCCTCGGTGGTCAACGACATTGCCGCCCACGCGCTCATCGGCATGGACCCGATGCGGCATGAGCAGATCTGGGAGCGGCTGTACTGGCTGCTCACGCCGCGCGGCCAGTCGGGCTATGCGAGCCATGCCATTGCGGCACTCGATCTCGCGCTGTGGGACCTGAAAGGCAAGGCGCTCGACCAGCCCTGCTGGCGCCTCCTGGGCGGCGCGCGCGCGGAGGTGCCGGTGTACGCGACCTTCGGCTTCGCCTTCTTCGAGCGCGACGAGCTCGCCGAGGCGGCAAAGCGCTGGGTCGAACGCGGCTTCAAGCGGCTGAAGATGACGGTCGGCCACCACGGCCTGGCGCGCCGCGACGAGCCGCGCCCGCTCGACGCGCTGATCGCCGAGGACGTGCAGCGCATCCGCGCGGTGCGCGAGGCGGTCGGACCCGAGGTGCAGATCTACATCGACGCCAACTGCAGCCTCGACTATTTCCATGCGCTCTCGCTCGCGCAGCGCATCGAGGAATACGGCATCAGCTTCTTCGAGGAGCCGGTGTCGCAGAACGACATCCCCAATCTCGTGAAGCTGCGCAACAAGACATCGATCCCGCTCGCCGCCGGCCAGAACGAAGGCCTCGCGAGCCGCTTCCGCGACATGCTGGTAGCGCAGGCGGTCGACGTGGTGCAGCCCAATGCCTGCATCACCGGCGGCTTCACGCAGTGCGCGCGCATCGCCGGCATGGCGTCCGCTTTCAACGCGCGCTTTGCCAACGGCGGCGCCTGGCCGCACCACAACATGCACCTGCATGCGGGGCTGGCCAACGGCTCGCTGGTCGAATACCACTCGGTGGCGGTGGACTGCTGCAAGATGGTGTTCGACGATCTCCCGGTGCCGAGCGATGGTGTGCTCGCGCTGCCCGAGCGGCCCGGCCTCGGCTTCGAGCCGAACCGCGAACGCGTGGCCGAGCTCGCCAAGCGGCCCGGCTCGCGCGGCGCCGGCAAAGCCTGACGCAGCAGCGCAGCTACAACAAATTCAGGAGACGAAGACGATGAACGCATTCACCACACGCCGCAGCACCCTGCTCACGCTCGGAGCCGCGCTGCTGGCCGGCCATGCTGGGCACGCTTTCGCCCAGGCCTACCCCGACCGGCCGATCCGCCTGCTGGTGGGCTACTCGCCCGGCGGCGGCGTCGACGCGATGGCCCGGCTGATCGCGCCGCGCCTGTCGGCCTTGCTGGGGCAGCAGGTGGTGGTCGAGAACCGCGCCGGCGCAGCCGGCGTGATCGCCGGCGATGCAGCCGCCAAGGCCGCGCCCGACGGCTACACGCTGCTGCTGGGCGACAGCTCGACGCTGATCGCGAAGTACATGCAGGCCAAGCTCACCTTCGATCCGATCAAGAGCTTCGTGCCGATCGCGGGCCTGTTCAAGTCGCCGCTGCTGATCGTGGCCGGCAACGACTTCCCCGCGAAGACGCCGCGCGAACTGGTGGCGGCGCTGAAGGCCAGGCCCGGCTTCTACTCGTTCGGCACCTCCGGCGTCGGCACGGTGCAGCACCTGGGCTTCGAGATGATGAAGGGCCAGTCAGGCACCTTCGCGCTGCACATCCCCTACCGCGGCGCCGCGCAGATCGTGCCCGACGTGATCAGCGGCCAGGTGCCACTGGGCGTGGTCAGCGCCACGGCCGGCATGGCCCAGGCCAGGGCGGGCAAGCTGCGCGCGGTCGCGATGATGAGCAACGACAAGCTGCCCGGCGCGGAAGACATCGCCGCCCTGTCGACGGCCGTGCCCGGCGTCGACGTGGCGCCGCGCCTCTTCCTGCTGGCGCCGGCCGGCACGCCACCCGCGATCATCGAGCGGCTGGGTGAAGCGGCGCGCACCGTGATGAGCGCACCCGATCTGCCGCAGGCCGCCGCGCTGCAGGGCGCAGTGCCGGACTACATGCCCGCCGCGGCGCTGGCCACCGCCATCGCACAGGAGTCGGCGCGCTGGGGCAAGGTCATCAGCGAGCAGAAGATCACTGCGCAGTGACCGTCATCACGTGCATCGAGGACCTGCGCGTCCTCGCGCAGAAGCGCGTGCCGCGCATGTTCTACGACTACGTGGACTCCGGCTCGTGGACCGAGAGCACCTACCGAGCCAACGCCGCCGATTTCGACCGCATCAAGCTGCGCCAGCGCGTGGCGGTGAACATCGAGCACCGCAGCACGCGCACGCAGATGGTCGGCATCGATGTCGCGATGCCGGTGGCCATCGCGCCGACCGGCATGACGGGCATGCAGCACGCCGACGGCGAGATCCTGGCGGCCAGAGCGGCGGAGAAGTTCGGCATTCCGTTCACGCTCTCGACCATGAGCATCTGCTCGATCGAGGACATCGCGGCGGCGACGCGCCGGCCTTTCTGGTTCCAGCTCTACATGATGCGCGACCGTGACTTCATGGAACGCCTGATCGACCGTGCCAGGGCCGCGAAATGTTCGGCCCTGGTGCTCACGCTCGACCTGCAGATCATCGGCCAGCGTCACAAGGACCTGCGCAACGGACTCTCGGTGCCGCCGAAACCGAGCTTGCGCAATATCGCCAACATGGCGACCAAGCCGCGCTGGTGCCTGGGCATGCTGGGCACGCCGCGGCGCAACTTCGGCAACGTGTTCGGCCACGTCGAGGGCATCGAGACCATGCGCTCGCTGTCGGAGTGGACCAACAAGCAGTTCGACCCTCGGCTCTCGTGGGCCGACATCGAATGGGTCCGAAAGCGCTGGGGCGGCAAGCTGATCCTGAAGGGTATCCAGGACGTCGAAGACGCGCAGCTGGCCGTCGGCTCAGGTGCCGATGCGCTGATCGTCTCGAACCACGGCGGGCGGCAGCTCGATGGGGCGCCCTCCTCCATCTCGGCGCTGCCCGCGATCGTCGAGGCCGTCGGCCACAAGATCGAGGTGCACATGGATGGCGGCATCCGCAGCGGGCAGGACGTGCTGAAGGCACGGGCGCTCGGTGCCAAGGGCGTCTACATCGGTCGCTCGATGCTGTACGGGCTGGGCGCGATGGGCGAGGCCGGCGTGACGCGGGCCCTGGAGATCATCCATCGGGAGCTGGATCTCACGATGGCGTTCTGCGGGCATACCGATGTCGACAGGATCGATGCCGGTGTGACGCGGGTGTAGCCTCCTACGCGGGCTTGGGAAATTTGCGCACCTGGGCGTCGGACAAGCCGCACGAAAGTCGCCAACTCACGACTTTTGTCCGAGCGCGGCCATCATGTCTGTTTTGTCGCCTTCAACCGAGACCAGAACAATGGCTGACGCCAGCAGACCCCTCGACCTGGGTGTCGTCACTGACGCAGACTACCGCCTCATGGTGGATTCGATTGCAGACTACGCGATCTTCTTCCTCGACCCCGGCGGCATCGTGCTCAGCTGGAACACCGGGGCGAAGCAGCTCAAGGGCTATGAAGCCGAAGAGGTGATCGGACGCCACTTCTCGATGTTCTATCCCCCCGAGCTGCTGGAGAAGGGCTGGCCCCGGCACGAGCTCGAGGTCGCGGCCGAGGCGGGCAAATTCGAGGACGAAGGGTGGCGGCTGCGCAAGGACGGGACCCGCTTCTGGGCCAGCGTCGTCGTCACCCGGCTGACGGCACCGGACGGCTCGCTGCGCGGTTTTTCGAAGATCACCCGGGATCTGACGGAACGCCAGCGACAGGACGACCTGCTCCGCGCCAGCGAAGAGCGCTTCCGGTTGATGGTGGATGGCGTCAAGGACTACGCGATCTTCATGCTCGATCCCGGCGGCTACGTCATGAGCTGGAACACTGGGGCGAGGGCCAACAAGGGATACGAAGCGAGCGAAATCATCGGCAAGCATTTCTCGGTCTTCTATCCGTCCGAAGTGGCCGCGACGGGCTTCCCCGCCAAGGAACTCGAAATCGCGCGCGAGGTCGGGAGATACGAGGACGAAGGCTGGCGGGTGAGAAAGGACGGCACCAGGTTCTGGGCCAGCGTCGTAATCACCGCGCTCTTCGACCCGACGGGCCTCCACCGGGGATTCGCCAAGGTCACGCGCGACCTGACCGAGCGCAAGCGTGCGTCCGTTCTCGAGGACGAAGGACGCCGGATCACAACCTTCCTGGCGATGCTGGGGCATGAGCTGCGCAACCCCCTCGCGCCGATCTCCAACGCGCTGGCGATCATCGAGCATCCGAGCGCGGGGGCCGGGACGCTGAAGAGAATGACCGGCATCATCTCGCGTCAGCTCAAGCAGATCACCCGGCTCGTCGATGACCTGCTCGATGTCGGCCGAATCACGAGCGGCAAGATTCATCTCGAAGCCAAGCCGGTGAAGCTCTCCGAGGTGATCGAGGAAGCCGTCGAGGCCATGGAGCCGATGGCCGAGGCCAAGCTGCATGCGCTGGAGCTCGACGTGCCCCCGCAAGAACTGTGGATCGGTGGCGACCGTGCCCGCATGATCCAGGTGGTTTGCAATCTGCTGAACAACGCCGTCAAGTTCACAGCGAGCGGCGGACACATCAAGGTCCGCCTGCAAGCGGTGGGCAGCAGCCACGCGGAGATCAGCGTGAGCGATGACGGGCCCGGCATTCCGCCCCAGCATCTGCCCCGGATCTTCATGTTGTTCGCCCAGGGCGATCAGGATGCTTCCCGCTCGCAGGGGGGGCTGGGCCTCGGGCTCACGCTCGTGCAGCAGCTGGTGGCGCTCCATGGCGGGGAGATCAGCGCTTTCAGCAAGGGCGTGCCGGGCCAGGGAAGCGAATTCGTCATCCAGCTGCCGACCATCGCGACGCCGCTGGAGACGCGCAAGGCCGACGGGCCGGAAGCCGGCAAGCGTGTACTCGTCGTCGACGACAACGTGGATGCGGCGGAGACGATGTCTGTCCTGGTGGACAACCTGGGTTATGTCTCCAGCACCGCCTTCGACGGGCCCTCGGCACTGGAGGCGATCAAGAACGAGCAACCCGACCTGGTGCTGATGGACATCGGCCTGCCGGGCCTCAGCGGCGTGGAAGTCGCCCAAAGGGTTCGCCGCGAGGTCGCCAATCCACCGGCCTTGATCGCGGTGACCGGGTACGGGCAACCGTCGGACCGGGACACCAGTTTCGACGCCGGCTTCTACGCCCACCTCACCAAGCCCATCGACGTGCGGCAGTTGGAAAGCCTGCTCGAGCGCCTGCTCGGCGCGCCCTGACCGTCAGTAGGTCTTGTACGGCAGGAACTTCCCCGACAACACGACCTTGACGCGATCTCCCTTCGGGTCCGCCTGGCGCTGGATGTCCATGCTGAAGTCGATCGCGCTCATGATGCCGTCGCCGAACTCCTCGTGGATCAACTCCTTGATCGTGCTGCCGTACACGCTCACCACTTCGTACCAGCGGTAGATCAGCGGATCGGTGGGCACCGGCGTCGGCAGTGAACCCTTGTACGGCACGACCTGCAGCCACTTCTGTTCCTCGGCGGTGAGGCCGAAGATTTCGCCGACGATGCCGGCCTGCTTGTCGTCGAGCGTCATCTGGCCCAGGCAGGCGGCTGTCGTCCATTCCTTCGAGAGGCCGACCTGCCGGGCCACGTCGGCCCATTGGATGCCTTTGCTCACCTTCGCGGTGATGATCTTCTCGGTGACGTCGTTGCGGTTCATGCGGATGCTCCTGTTTGAAGGTGGGAAAGAGGTCACGTGGCCTTGGCCCGCGTGACGAGGAAGTCGACGATGTGGTTGCGCAGCGCGTAGTAGCCATCGAGGTGATGCAGCCCCGCGCGCGTGCGTTCGCGCGGCAGCGGGTTGACCACGGTCTCGGCGATGTTGCCGGGCCGCCAGCCTGCGGCGGTCTCCGTGCCGTTGCTCATCAGCAGGATGCGGTCGGCCAGCAGGATGGCTTCGTCGACGTCGTGCGTGATCATGAAGACGGTCTGCTGCGTTTGCCGCACGATGCTCATCAGCTCGTCCTGGATGGTGCCGCGCGTCAGTGCGTCCAGCGCGCCGAAGGGCTCGTCGAGCAGCAGCATCTTGGGCTGGATCGAGAACGCGCGCGCGATGCCCACGCGCTGCTTCATGCCGCCCGAAAGCTGTGACGGCTTCTTGTCGATGGCGCCGTCGAGCCCGACCAGCGCGACGAACTTGCGCACTTGTTCGTCGACCTGCGCAGCCGGCCAGTCCGGCCAGCGCGACTGCACGGCGAAGGCGATGTTGCGGCGCACAGTGAGCCACGGCATCAGCGCATGGCTCTGGAACACCACGCCGCGCTCCAGGCTCGGCCCGGCCACCTCGCGGCCGTCCATGAAGACATGGCCGCTCGAGGCGGTGTCCAGGCCCGCCAGCACGTTGAGGATGGTGGTCTTGCCGCAGCCCGAGTGGCCGATGATGCAGACGAACTCGCCGCGATCGATCGCGAAGCTCACGTCGGCGAACACCGGCTTGGCGGGCACGAAGGACTTGGAAAGGCCTTCGATGCGCAGGAAGCCGGCGCCAGCAGTTGGGACAGTGGGTTTCATGGGAGCGCCTGAGTAGGAGAGGTCACTCCACATAAGTCACCTTCTTCTGCAGCCCGGCGAACGCCAGGTCCAGCAGCATGCCGACGACGCCGATCACCAGGATCGCGAAGATCACGTTGGTGAGCGACAGGTTGTTCCACTCGTTCCACACGAAGTAGCCGATGCCGGTGCCGCCCACCAGCATCTCGGCCGCCACGATCACCAGCCAGGCGATGCCCATGCTGATGCGCATGCCGGTCAGGATGGTCGGCGCGGCGGCCGGCAGGATCACGCGGAAGGCGCGGCGCAGCGGCTTCACTTCGAGCGTGCTCGCGACGTTGAGCCACTCGCGCTTGACCGAGGCCACGCCGAAGGCCGTGTTGAGCAGCATCGGCCAGACCGAGCAGATGAAGATCACGAAGATGCCGCTCACCGACGAGTCCTTGATGGTGTAGAGCGCGAGCGGCATCCACGCCAGCGGCGAGATCGGCTTCAGCACCTGGATGAAGGGATCGAAGGCTTTCTGCAGCAGCGGCGACATGCCGATCACGAACCCCAGCGGCACCGCGACCAGGCACGCCAGCAGGAAGCCCAGCCCCACGCGGCCCAGCGACCATGCGAGCTGGATCGCGATGCCCTTGTCGTTCGGGCCGTTGTCGTAGAAGGGGTTCGACAGGTGCTTCCATGCGGTCGCGCCCATCTCGGCCGGCGTCGGGAAGCCGGCCGACTTCACCTGGCCCGGATCCTTGCCGAGCATCTTCTGGTATTCGATCTGCTCGGCCGACAGGCCGGCCTGCGACGCGCTGACGCCCGAGGACATCGTCGCCACCTGCCACACCGCAAGGAACACGGCGAAGAGCAGCAGCGAGAGCAGCGCCGCCTTGAGGTTCAAGACCTTGTGCATGGCGGTCAAGCCATCTTGTTGATCGCGAAGCTCTTGACGTAGTCGTCCGGCTTCGCGGGGTCGAAGACCTTGCCCATGACGGTGAACTTGGGGTACGCGCCTTCCGGCGGCGTCTGACCGAGCTCCTTCATGTGCTTCTTCGCGTCGGTCAGCAGGAACACCTTCTCCGCGATCTGCTTGTAGTCGACCTCGCCCTTCACGTAGCCCCAGCGCTTCATCTGCGTGAGCATCCACACCGCCATCGACTGCCACGGGATCGGATCGAAGTCGGCGCGGTCGGGCACGGTCTTGATGTTGCCGAGGCCGTCAGCGAAACGGCCGGTGAGCACCTGCGTGAGCACGGTCTCGGGTTGGTTCAGGTACTGCGCGGGTGCAATCACCTTGGCGATGAGTTCGCGGTTCTTCGGGTCGCGCGCCATCGCCGACGCCGTGAGCACGGCGCGGTACATCGCCGCGAAGGTGTTCGGATTCTTCTGGATGAACTCGGTCGAGGTGCCGAAGGCGCAGCATGGGTGGCCGGCCCAGAGGTCCTTGGTGAGGAGGTGCAGGAAGCCGATCTCCTCGAACACCGCGCGCTGGTTGAAGGGGTCGGGGCCGAGGTAGCCGTCGATGTTGCCGGCGCGCAGGTTGGCCACCATCTCGGGCGGCGGCACCACGCGGATCTGGATGTCGGTGTCGGGGTTGAGGCCCGATTCCGCCACGTAGTAGCGCAGCAGGAAGTTGTGCATGCTGTACTCGAAGGGCACGGCGAACTTGAAGCCCTTCCACATCTTCGGGTCGCGCTTGTCCTTGTGCTTGTTGGCCAGCGTGATGGCCTGGCCGTTGGTGTTCTGGATCGTCGCGACGTTCATCGGCACCGCGTTGGAGCCGGCACCCATCGAGATGGCGAGCGGCATCGGCGACAGGAAGTGCGTGGCGTCGTACTCCTTGTTCAGCATCTTGTCGCGGATCAACGCCCAGCCGGCCGTCTTGACCACTTCGACGTTGAGCCCCTGCTTCTGATAGAAGCCCAGCGGGTGCGCCATGATCAGCGGCGTGGCGCAGGTGATCGGGATGAAGCCGATCTTCAGGTCCTTCTTCTCGATCGGACCTTTCTCCTGCGCCATGGCCTGCAGCGCACCCAGCGGCAGCACCGACAGGATCGCGGCGCGCGCGGTGTTGGCGCCCACAGCGCGCAGGAAGTTTCGGCGCACGCTGTCGACGGGGAACAGCGCTTTCATGAGACTGGCCTCGAGCTTGGCGTTCGAGTCTTCGATCGCGCCCACGTGCTCGCCGGGCGCATGGTCGCGCCCGCAAGCGCAGCGCATCACCAGGGGCCGGTCGGCGTCGTAAGGGTCGCAGGCTTCGGGCAGTCGGGACATGGTGCACCTCGTTGAAAAGATGCGGCTGCGATGCAAGGGCCGGGCCGGTTGCGTGCCCGCGTGGCCTCCGGCGGCGAAATCGTGGTGCAGTGATCGATGCCGTGTAGGGGCAGCACTACATGGACGGCGGCTTGGCGTGCCGTTCGGCAAACAACGCGAGCTCGACGTCGTTCTTGGTGCCGGTTTTTTCGAGGATGCGCGCGCGATACGTGCTGACGGTGTTGGGCGCCAGGCCGAGCTGCGCACCGATTTCGCTCACGGTCTGCCCGGCCGTGAGCAGGCGGAACACCTGGTGCTCGCGGTGCGAGAGTGCTTCGGCGCCCTGCGAGGACGCATTGCCGACGGCCGCGGCCAGCGCCTCGGCGGTGGCGGCCGATACGTACCTGCCGCCGGCCGCCACCTTGCGCACCGCACCGACCATGTCGTCGGGATCGGCGCTCTTGTGGAGGTAGCCGGCTGCCCCGAGCTTGATGCAGCGCACCGCGTACTGGCGCTCGGGATAGGTGCTGAGCATCAGCACCGGCAGCGTGGGCCACTGCTTGCGCAAGGCCTGGAGCACGTCGAGCCCGTCGCGGCCCGGCAATGCGATGTCGAGCAATATCACATCGACGCCCTGCGAGCCGCCCAGTGCGGCGACGCTGTCCAGCACCTCGGCGCCGGTTTGCGCCTCGGCCACCACCACCATCTCGGGCCTGCCGTTCGACAGGTCGCCCAGCACCTGTTTCAAGCCTTCGCGCACGATGCGATGGTCGTCGCCGATCAGCACCCGGATATCGCCGGTCTTCGTCACAGCGGCAGCTCCAGATGGAAGCTGCTGCCGGCACCGGGCTCGCTCTCGATCGCGATGCGGCCGCCGAAGTGGCGCGCGCGCTCGCGCATGCCGAGCACGCCGTAGGCGGTGGCTGCTTCGAAGGCATGGGCCGGCGCGCCGATGCCGTTGTCGTGCACGCCGATGCGCAGCAGCGTCTCGTCCGCCTCGATGCGGATGTCGAGCTGCGTCGCCTTCGCGTGGCGGCCCACGTTGCTGAGCATCTCCTGGAAGATGCGGAACACCGCGATCGCCGCGGGCTCGGGCAGCTCGATGCCGGGCTGCACTTCCATCTGCCATGCCAGTTCGAGCTCGGCCGACTGCACGAACTCGTGCGCCTGCCATTCGAGCGCGGCCCACAGCCCCTGGTGGTCGAGGATGCTCGGCCGGAGGTCGGTGATGATGCGGCCCACGTTGTCGACCGCGCGCTCGATCAGCCCGCTCATGTTGCGGCACTTGCCGCGCATGAGCGTGCGCATGTCCTCGGCGGCCGCCGGGCTGCGCTCCTGCTGTTCGCCCAGGCGCTTGCCGATCCAGTCGACGTCCATCTTGAGCGCGACCAGCAGGCTCCCCAGTTCGTCGTGCACCTCTCGCGCGATGCGCATGCGCTCGTCCTCGCGCACCTTGTCGAGCCAGGCCGAGAGCTCGCGCAGCTTGGCCAGCGCGTCGCTCAGCTCGCGCGTGCGCTCCTCGACGCGCAGGCCCAGCTCGTCCTTGGCCTGCTGCAGCGCGCGGCCGGCGCTGCGGCGCTCGGTGATGTCGACGAAGGTGATGACGGCGCCGCGCACCTGGGTGCCGTCCATGATGGGATGGCTCGAATACTCCACCGCGAAGGCGCTGCCGTCGCGGCGCCAGAACACTTCGGTATCGATGCGGCACGGCAGGCCGCGGCGGAAGGCGTTGAAGATCGGGCAGTCGGTGTCGGCGTAGTGCGAGCCGTCCGGATGCGAATGGTGGGTGAGCTCGTGCATGTTGCAACCCAGCACCGCGGCCTGTTCGTGGCCGAGCATCTGCGCGCCGGCGCGGTTGATGAACATGCAGTGGCCGTCGAGATCGATGCCGAAGATGCCCTCGCCGGTCGATTCGAGCAACAGGCCGAGCTGGTGCTGCCAGAGCGGGTGGCTGGCCGGTGTCGGCAGGACGGGTGTCTCCATGCACCAGATGCAAGCAACACCCGTGCCGGCTTGGTGCGCTCGGCCCTCACGATAATGGGGGCATTGCGCCACCCTACGGACGAACAAGGAGACCCCGCGTGCCCGACCTTTCCCGGATCACCTGCATCGAAGACCTGCGAGTGATCGCCAAAGAGCGCGTGCCGCGCATGTTCTATGACTACGCCGACTCGGGCGCCTGGACCGAGGGCACCTACCGCGCCAATGAAAGCGACTTCCAGAAGATCAAGCTGCGCCAGCGCGTGGCGGTCAACATGGAGGGCCGATCGACCCGCAGCACCATGGTCGGCCAGGAGGTCGCGATGCCGGTGGCGATCGCGCCCACCGGCCTGACAGGCATGCAGCACGCCGACGGCGAGATCCTCGGCGCGCGCGCGGCCAAGGCCTTCGGCATTCCGTTCACGCTCTCGACAATGAGCATCTGCTCGCTGGAAGACATCGCCGAGAACACCGACCGGCATCCCTTCTGGTTCCAGCTCTACGTGATGCGCGACCGCGATTTCATCGAACGCCTGATCGAGCGCGCGCGCGCCGCCAACGTCTCGGCGCTGCAGCTCACGCTGGACCTGCAGATCCTCGGCCAGCGGCACAAGGACATCAAGAACGGCCTGACGGCGCCGCCCAAGCCGACGCTCAAGAATTTGATGAACCTCGCGACCAAGCCGCGCTGGTGCATGGGCATGCTGGGCACCAAGCGCCGCACCTTCGGCAATATCGCGGGCCATGCCAAGGGCGTGAAGGATCTTTCGTCGCTGTCGTCATGGACGGCCGAACAGTTCGACCCGGCGCTGAGCTGGGCCGACGTGGAGTGGATCAAGAAGCTCTGGGGTGGCAAGCTGATCCTCAAGGGCATCATGGACGTGGAAGACGCGCGCCTCGCGGCGGCCAGCGGCGCCGACGCGCTGATCGTGTCGAACCACGGCGGGCGCCAGCTCGACGGTGCGCCCTCCTCCATCGAGGCGCTGCCCGCGATCGCCGAGGCGGTCGGCACCGAGATCGAGGTCTGGATGGATGGCGGCATCCGCAGCGGCCAGGACGTGCTCAAGGCCCGCGCGCTCGGCGCCCGCGGCACGCTGATCGGGCGCAGCTTCCTCTATGGGCTGGGCGCCTTCGGCGAAGCCGGCGTGACGCGCGCGCTGCAGATCATCCAGAAGGAGCTCGACCTCACGATGGCCTTCTGCGGCCGCACGCAGATCGACGAGGTGGATTCGAGCATCCTGCTGCCGGGCACCTTCTAGCGCACCGGCACGCGCGTTTCCAGCGGCGGACTGCGGTAGTCGGGCTTGAAGCGGCAGCGGTCCTTGCCGCCGTCGTTGAAGGCGGGCTCGAAGGCGGCGCAGCGCGCGGCCACCGACGACGGCGTCGGCTTGTCGCCCTTGTCGATCCAATCGAGCAAGGCCGCGAACAGCGCCGGGTATTCGGGCTCGCTCAGGTAGCTGTGCTCGGACTCGTCGCTGAAGCTTTGCACGAGGCGGTCGCCGGTGCCGGCGCTTTCGCGGATCGTGCGGTAGGCGCTTTCCAGTTCGACGAAGGCGGTCGGGTCGTTGATCGCATGCAGCGTCAGCGTGGGGAGCATGGTGCGGCCCGTGGGCCGGCTGTCGAGCGCGAGCGCGCCCTGGGCCTGCGGGTCGGCCGCGTAGCGCAGCACGCCGGCATTGAGTGCCGCGTCGTCGGTCGAGCCGTGGTAGATCACTCCGACGTTGCCGAAGGGATTGCGGCCGCCCAGGCGCTCCTGCACCAGGTCCTGGAACAGCCAAGTCGCCCAGTTGAGATGCGCGAGCAGCGTGCGCTCGGGGATCTTCACGACCGAGAGGATGGTCTTGAGCCGCGCGGCCTGCTCGGGCGTGCGCTGCGCGGCCGGCATGCCGGCGCCGGTGCAGGCCTTCACGCGCTCCGCAAGTTCGGCGCGCGTGAGCTTCGAATCCCTGGGCAGGCCCGTCCACAGCGGGTACTGGGGCTCCTCGGGCTTCGGATGGTTGCGGCAGACGAACTGGTAGACCACGCGCAGGTCGAGCCGGAACTCGTAGGCGCTGTTGCCGCCGCCGAGCACGCCGTTGGTCAGCAGCACGCCGTCGTACGGGCCCGGCTTGCCGTCGACCCCGGCATAAAGCTCGGCCGCCTTCGAGGCCACGGCACCGCCGTAGCTCTGGCCGTGCAGCAGCGTGCGCCGCGGCGCGCCGAAGTGCTGCACGAAGAGTTGGCGCAGGCGCTCGGTGTCTTCGGCCGCCATCGTCACGCCGTAGCCGCCGCGGCGATAGGTCGAGCCGGCCCAGGCATAGCCCGCCTTCACCGTGACGGCCCAGCGCTCCAGATCCTTCTGGCTGCGTTCGGGCAGCGGCGGCCCGGTCTCGGGGCCGCCGTGCGCATGCATGACCAGCACCTTGTTCCAGTCGCGCGGGATCGCGATCCAGTAGTAGGCGCCGGCGCTGTCCTTGCCGGTGAAGCAGCTTGCCGAGCTGGGCACCGGTGCCGGACAGCTCGCGGGCGCCGGCGATGCTGCATGGGCAGCCCATGCGGCAAGGCCGAGCAAGAGACCGAGGACCGCGTTTTTCGTCGTCATCAATGCCGCACTCCGAGTTCCAGCGCCGCGTTCGAGCCCGACGAGGACACGAAGCCGAGGACGCCCTGGTTGAAGATGAAATTGCCGGGGCGCCCGGCATCGGCCTGCGCCACGCCAGGCACCGGCGTGTCGTAGCTCAGCGCCGCCGCCGCGCCGCCGAGGTTGAAGCCGCTGCCCGCCACCGTGGCCTCTCGCACTTCGCCCTGCACGCTGGTCACCGCGTAGACCCCGTCGGCCGCGCCTGGCGTGAGGCTCTGCTGGATCGCCATCAGGCGCAAGCCCTGGTTCGCCGTCGACTCGCGCACCAGGTGCAGCGGCACGGCCGCGCCGTTGACCAGGCCGATGACCATCGAACCCGTGAGTGTGCCGCCGGTGGTGGTCGCGCCGCCGGTCGGCGAGGTGGTGCGCACGTCGAAGGCCTTGCGCGCGGCGACGTAGCTGATGTAGCCCTTCTCGGTCTGGGTGCAGTTGGCGTCGTAGGTCATGAAGCGGCCGCTCACGGGATCGCGGCAGTACTGGAAGGTACCCGCATTGCGAAGCCGCACGGCCGAAGCATGGGCCGCGGTGCCGCCGGTGCCCTGCTGCACGCCCACCGCATTGAAGATGTTCGCCACCGGGTTGAAGACGGTGGGCGTGGCCGCGTTCTCGAAGGTGTTCTGGAACGCGAGAAGCGGCAGGAAGCTGCTGCCCGCAGGCGCCGCCACGCCGCCCTGCAGCACGCCGCCCGCGGCGAAGCTGAAGACGGCGCCGTTCTCGGCGCTGCCGTAGCTGCAGCTGCCCTGCGCGATCAGCGTGCCGCCGCGCTGCGTGCCGGCAGCGCGATCCAGGCTTGCATCGATGGTGACCGTGTAGGCCAGCGTTTGCGGATCGACCAGCACATCGAGCTCCTCGCCCGCGCTGTTGCCGCCCTTGTAGTGCGTGGCCGCGGCGGGCAGGTTCGGGCAGGCGAGCGGATCGCCCACTTCCTTGACGCAGCTGTAGTTGATCGCCGCGTCGACGCTGCCGCTGCCGCGGTATTTGGGCCAGGCCGGGAACTGGCACAGCGGACGCGTGCGGCCGAAGGTGCCGGCGACGCTGTCCATCGCCACGCCGGTGGCGGGCGCCAGGCCGCCTTCGACCCAGCCTTCGAGCGCCGCGAGCGAGTCCCAGGCCGGGATGAAGACGCCGGTGCCGTGGCCCATGCCGGGCACGGTGTAGAAGCGCACGCCGCGGTCCACGGCCTCCTGCCCGACGGTGGCCGTCAACTGCTGGTAGTAGTCGATGGTGGAGTTGGGGCTGATCACCTCGTCGGCCAGGCCGTGCAGCAGGATCAGGCGGCCGCCGCGCGCGAGGAAAGGCGCGAGCTGCGGATTGGTGGCATCGGTGATGGCCGACACCTCGGTCACGCGCGCCGCGTAGGCACCCGGGTCGAGCGGGTCGAAGCCGAGGGAATCGAAGCCTTCGATGCGCGTGACGAAGAACTTCACCCACTGGTCGCCCGTGACGTACATGTTGGCGTCGGCCGAGGTCGCGGGGTTGGCAGGCACCGGCCGCGAACCGAGGTCGCGCGTGGTGAAGGGGCCGGCAACAAGCGCGCCTTCGAGGACGTTGTAGCCGCCGGCGCGCCGCACGCCGTTGGCCAGCGCGTAGCTCGCGAAGTCGAGCGGCGATTCGATCGCGCGGATGCTCGCGAGCTGGGGGTCCGACAGGCAGCCGTCGCCGTTGTCCGTGCCGCCGCTGCAGCGCAGCGAGGCGAGTATCTGCGCGTTGAGCTGGCGGCAGCTTTCGACGTTGCTCACGATGCTGTCGCTCGCGCCGTCGAGCCCGTCGCAGGCCTGCAGCACGGTGCGCTGCACCAGCAGGGTCTTGGCGACGTTGACCCATCCTGTCCCGCCGTTGGCATAGAGCGCCCGGCCCACCGCCACGTTGGACAGCCGCGTGCCGGTGTAGTTGAGCGCCGGCTCGTTGGCAATGACGCCGTCGTAGTCGCCGGGCCAGCGCTGGATGTAGGCCAGCGCGTCGCGCCCGCCGGTCGAGGTGCCCAGGAAATAGGCCTTCTTCGGCTCGCTGCCGTAGTGCGCGCGCACCAGCAGCAGCGCGACGTCGTGCGTCTTCTTGAGCGATTGGCCGCCGTAGTTGGCCAGGGCCTCGTCGTTGGCGGCGAAGCGGCCGTCGGTGATGCTGCTGCTCTGGTGGCCGGAGTCGTCGCCGAAGGTCGCGTAGCCGAGCGCGAGCGGCGCCGGCTTGTCGGGCGGGCCGAAGCGGACGGTCTCGGTGCCGTCGATCAGTCGGCCGTTGAAGCCGCCGCCGCCGAAGTGAATGACCTTCTGGTTCCACTGCTGCGGCAGGTTGACCGCGAAGTTGATCGCCGGCGCGTTCGGGTCGACCGGTTGGATGGTGCCGCGCACGCGGCAGTGCGCACCGAGCACGTTGCCGGGCTCGTTGGCCGCGACCTCGGTGGCGGTGCTCACCGTCGCGCCCTGCGTCGCCAGGCCGATCTGCGCGGCGCCGAAGCTCATGCCCGCCAGCGAGGCGCAGGCCACGCGCGGCGTGACCGGCGGCGGCGGCGTGACGGGGGGTTCGTTGCCGGGATCGGCGGCCCCGGGCGCCGTGGGCACAAGCGGGAAGCCGGCGAAGCCGCTGCCGCCGCCGCCTCCTCCGCCGCAAGCACTGAGGAGCAAGGCGAAGCCGAGCGTGAAAAAGCGATGGCGCAAAGGGCGCATGGATGTGTCTCCGGAATGAGGCCTCATGGGACCTCTTGGCTGGGGCACCGAAGATGCGCGACGTCTGACCTAGGGTCAAATAAAATAACAATGCACTTTCAATACGAAAAAAATATGGAGATAAGAGCGCTTCGCTACTTCGCCGCGGTGGCCGAGACCGGCCACATGACGCGCGCCGCCGAGCAACTGGGCATCCAGCAGCCGCCGTTGAGCCAGCAAATCAAGTCACTGGAGCGCGAGCTGGGCGTCGCGCTGTTCCGGCGCCATCCGCGCGGCATGGCGCTGACCGATGCCGGGCGCCATTTCCAGGCCGAGGCGACGCGCATGCTGCAGGACATGGAATCCATCAAGCAGCGCATGCTGCGCGTCGCCAAGGGGCAGGAAGGCGTGCTCTCGGTCGGTTTCACGAGTTCGGCGGCGGCGCACCGCTTCATGCCCGATGCGCTGCGCGCCTTTCGACGCAGCCATCCCGGCGTGGAACTGAAGCTGCGCGAGAACAATGCGGCCGAGCTGACCGAGGCACTGGTCGCCGGCCGTCTGCATTGCGGCCTGCTGCGCGTGCCGGTGGCGCGGCCCGAGGGCCTGGTGTTCGAGACGCTGCTGCGCGAGCCGGTGCTGGTGGCGATGCCGCGCGACCATCGCTTCGCCGGCGATGGTGATAGCGAAGGCAGCGGCACGGTGGCTCCGCCGCTGTCGCTGCCGCGGCTGTGCGAGGAAGACATCATCCTCGTGCGGCGCCCGGGCGCACCGGGCCTGTACGCCGATCTGCTGACGCTGTGCAACGCGCGGGGGCTGCGGCCGCACGTGGTGGCCGAGGTGGACCGCATGATGACCAACCTGAATCTGGTGGCGGCCGGCGTCGGGCTGTCGGTGGTGCCGGCGTCGATGGGCGGTGTGCATCCGCACGCGATCCGCTACGGGCCGCTCGCAGGCAGCGAGCCGCTCGATGCGCCGCTGACGCTGGTGTCGCGCCAGGGCGAGGACAGCCAACCCGCCCTGCACTTCGCCGCGCTGCTGCGCGCGCTGGCCGCCGCATGAAGCTGCAGCGCCGCGCGCTGTTGCGACGGGGGCTTGCTGCACTGGTGGCCGCGCCGCAGCTCGTGCGCGCAGCGGCCGCGCCCTGGCCCAGCCGGCCGGTGCGCCTGCTGGTCGTCTATCCGCCCGGCGGCGTGAGCGACAGCATGGCGCGCGCGCTGGCCGAGCCGCTGGCGAAGTCGCTCGGCGTGCCGGTGCTGGTCGAACATCGCGCAGGCGCGGGCGGCAGCGTCGGCATGGACACGCTGGCGCGCGCCGCGCCCGACGGCCAGACGATCGCTTTTTCGGCCATCAGCCCGCTCACGCTGCAGCCGCTGCTCGCGCGCGTGCGCTACGACCCCCTGCGCGCCTTCGTGCCGGTGGCCAGCGTGATGCGCACGCCGGTCCTGGTGGTCGGCACGCCGGCTTTCGGCGGCCGCGACTTCGACGAACTGATCGCGCTCGCGCGGGCGCAGCCGGGTGCCTTGCGCTGGGCCACTTCGGGCGTGGCGACCATCGGCCACATGGTCCTGGCCCAGGTGCGCATCGGCAGCGGCGCCGTGATCACGCACATCCCCTACCAGGGCGGCGGGCCCCAGCTCAACGATGCGCTGGGCGGGCAGTTCGAGCTTCTCTCCACCAACGTCGCCGCGCAGCAGCTGCAGTACATCGAAGCGGGGCGCTTCAAGGCGCTGGCGGTGGGCGCCCCCGCGCGCCTCGACGTGCTGCCGCAAGTGCCGACGCTGGCGGAGCTCGGCTTTCCGCAGGCCAACCTGGCATCGCTGTTCGGCATCTTCGCGCCCGCACGCACGCCGCTGGCCGTGGTGCAGCGACTCAATGCCGAGATCAACCGTGCGCTGGACGGCAGCGTGCTGCGCGAGCGCCTGCGCGAGGCGCACAACCTGCCGGCCGGCGGCAGCGCGGAAGCTTTCGCGCGCGAGATCACGCTCGACCGGCAGCGCAACCGGGCCCTGGTGGCGGGCCATGCGGCCCTGTTCGAATAGCCGGGCCGGCGGGTCTCAGTCTTCCGCGGCCCAGAGCTTGGGGTATTGCGAGACGAAGCCGTCCGGCGTGACCACGAGCATCCCCTCGTAGTCGAAGCGCGGCGCCTGGTACCAGTACTCGGTCTCGGCGCGGCGCTCGTAGGTCTGCACCAGTGGGCCCAGGCTGTCGTCGTCGAGGTCGAGCCAGGCCGCCGGCGCCTCGGCGCTCTCTCCGAGCTTGAGGTTCAGGCGTCGCAGCTGCACGAGATTGGTGGCCGGCGTGAAGCCGAGGTCCAGGTCGGTGCAGTGCGCCAGGCCGGGCACCACCTGATCGTTGAAGGACCATTCGCCGTTGCCGCCGCGCGCGACCGCGAAGTCCACCGCCGCGGCACCGATCCAGCCGCGCACGCGACACCATTGCGAATGCCATGCGTTGTCGCAATGCACGCGGTAGTCCAGCCGCGCGGGCCGGCCGTCCTCGTTGCGGAACACGGCGGCGCCGTCGAGCTGCCAGCCGTTGCCATGCTTTTCAAGGCGGCAAGCGTCATGGCCGGCCAGGTCGAGCCGGCGCCAGAACATGGTGGCAACGATTTGCATGGTCGTGATGATGTCATCGATGACCCTCGCGCACCAGCACCTGCTTCGAAGCGTTCAAAATCGGTCCGTGACCGCCGCTCCGATTCGCCGCATTGCCCACCTCGACATGGACGCGTTCTATGCCTCCGTGGAGCTGCTGCGCTATCCCCAGCTCAAGGGCCTGCCGGTGGTGATCGGCGGTGGGCGCCGCGAGGTCGACGAGGCGGTCCGCAAGCTGCCCGAGGGAGGGACGCTGGCCGACATTCCGGTCGAGGCCTTTCCGCTGCTCAAGGACTATGCCGGCCGCGGCGTGATCACGACCGCGACCTACCCGGCACGCCAGTTCGGCATCGGCTCCGCGATGGGGCTCATGAAGGCGGCGAAGCTGTGTCCGCAGGCGCTGATCCTGCCGGTCGACTTCGACGAGTACCGCCAGTACTCGCGCAAGTTCAAGCAGGTGATCACCGAGATCGCGCCGTTGATGGAGGACCGCGGCGTCGACGAGGTCTATATCGACTTCACCGACGTGCCCGGCGGCCAGCGCGAGGGCGGGCGCGTGCTGGCGCGGCTGATCCAGCGTTCGATCTTCGACGCCACCGGGCTCACCTGCTCGATCGGCGTCGCGCCCAACAAGCTGCTGGCCAAGATGGCCAGCGAGTTCGACAAGCCCAACGGCATCTCGGTCGTGTTCGAGAACGATCTGCAGACGCGCATCTGGCCGCTGCCCTGCCGCAAGGTCAACGGCATCGGGCCCAAGGCCGACGAGAAGCTGCAACGCTTCGGCATCCGCACCATCGGCGAGCTTGCGGCGCGCGAGCGCGACTGGCTGGTCGACAACTTCGGCAAGGCCACCGGCGCGTGGATGCACGAGGTCGCCTGGGGCCGCGACGACCGCCCCGTGGTGACCGAAAGCGAACCGGTGTCGATGAGCCGAGAAACCACCTTCGACCGCGACCTGCATTCGGTGCGCGACCGTGCCGAACTCGGCGCGATCTTCACGCACCTGTGCGAGAAGCTGGCCGAAGACCTGCAGCGCAAGGGCTACGTCGGCAAGACCATCGGCATCAAGCTGCGCTACGACGACTTCAAGATTGCGACGCGCGACCAAACCATCGAGAGCTTCACCGCCGACGCGAAGATCATCCGGCAGACGGCGGGGCGTTGTCTCAAGCGCGTGCCACTGGACAGGCCGCTGCGCCTGCTGGGTGTGCGCGTGGGCGCGCTGGCGAGGGCAGACAGCGCTGAAGCTTCGATGGTCCAAAGTCCAGCAGCATCCGCATCGCGACTGCGCAGCGCCCTGGAGCACGCAGCGACAACCGCCTCGCTCTTCTAGCGCGCCCAGCGCACTCGCCGCGCCTGCGGCGTCCTACAGCTGCGCCGGGCTGGCGCCATCACGCTCGGGCGCATCGATGCCTGTCGCACTTCATTCCGCACGCCATGCCTGCTGCTGCTTCGAGTCCGCGGCCCGTTGCCCTCGCCAACGGGCTCATCTATGTGAACCCCGAGATGCCGGGGCTGAGCCGAGTGAGGCGCGGCACAAGTTTTCGCTATCGCGATGTCAAGGGTCAATGGCTGCGCGACGTCGACGAGATCTCGCGCATCCGGCAATTGGCCATCCCGCCCGCCTACACCGAAGTCTGGATCTGCCCGTTGCCGAACGGGCATCTGCAGGCAACCGGCCTCGACGCGCGTGGGCGCAAGCAATACCGCTATCACGCCGAATGGCGCGTTATGAAACACGAAACCAAGTTCGAGCGGCTCGAGGCTTTCGGCCGCGCACTCCCGAGAATCCACGCTCGCGTGGCGCGTGATTTACAGCCGGGCCCAAAAGCGTCGTTGGACCGCGAGCTGGTGCTGGCCACGCTCGTGCGACTGCTCGACACCACGTTCCTGCAGGTGGGCAACGAGGAGTACGCGAGCAGCAACGGCTCCTACGGACTCACCACCCTGCGCAACAAGCATGCAAATGTGCGCGGAACCTCGCTCAGGCTGTCCTTTCGCGGCAAGAGCGGTGTGCTGCACGAGGCAAAGCTCGCCGATCCGCTAGCCCGGGTGGTGCGCCGCTGCCAGCAGTTGCCTGGTCAGGAACTGTTCCAGTATCAGGAGGATGGGACGGTGCAGGCGCTCGAACTTACGCGCCTGGCTTGCGACGACGTGGAATCGCAGGACGCCGTCTCCCGCCATGCACTACAGCGCCAAGGAGATCCTGGGCGTCGTCGCCAAGCAGTTGGACAACACGCCGGCAGTCTGCAGGAAGGCTTATGTCCACCCGGCCGTGTTAGCGCTCGGCGCAAAGCTGGCAGCCGACGCCGGCGCGATGAACGACATTTGGCAGGAGGTCACCGGCAAGACAAAAAGTGTGCGCCGGCTTCGCTTGGAAGAGCTGAGGTTGCTTACTTTTCTGCGTCAGCATCGACTCGAGACCAACGCAAGCAGACGATGGCTGCAAGGCGCTGAAACGCAAAAAGCCCAACCATGAGGTTGGGCTTTTTGGGGCTGTAAGAGCCTGACGATGACCTACTTTCACACGGGAACCCGCACTATCATCGGCGCTGAGGCGTTGCACT
>Ga0307515_10006413_pt1 | contig 23538 bp, 20 predicted proteins | sample 17_EM_MG_FD_194513 | JGI IMG/M metagenome (GOLD analysis project Ga0307515, IMG submission 194513) | Populus trichocarpa ectomycorrhiza microbial communities from riparian zone in the Pacific Northwest, United States - 17_EM | ecosystem: Host-associated > Plants > Roots > Unclassified | place... | reverse complement strand
ATAGACTCCCAACTCAGCTGCAGTATCCGAATACAACAGACTATCGTGAAGATTACTGTCTTCTTCCGGTGGATATACCACATACAGAGGTTTATATTTCTCACCTAGCAATAACACACTCAGTATTAACCCTTGTAAATCAACCAGCACTCAGAAAGTCTCAAATCTATCGAGTTCTGCAGATTCTCAATACTGTAACCAATTCTATCGTATGTGCGTATCCAAAATGCTCGAAATTTCATGCATAATTACTACATTTAGAGAAGTCATATGCAGGGGCACTCATTCTCATTCAGGTTCTCAGTGCTCCATTTGTCCAGCACCAGGGGTAAGAGAATGTTACAACCATGTCAATGTGGTGAGTTCTCCCAGTGCGTCTTGCTCAATTCTATGTGCCTTGGCTTGAACCAACATACAATTTGTGCATCCATGGCATTGTTGATAGGAGTGCAAACATTTAGTATGGGCAATAGGAATTCATGCAAACTGGTGCACCTGACACTACCTAAATCTCAACACTGGACATGCCATTGTTGATATACTTATGAACCATTAACATTATATCTCCTGAACCTTTTCGAGGTGCACTGGAAACTGCATCCTCCACGTCGTTGAAAAACTTCTTTCGCAATTTTTTTGTGTTCTCTTATTAAACTCAATCCTATATTCCGTCCTTATACACTCTCTGAATCTCCTACATTCCCCAAACTTCTATCCTTAATTTCATCAACATGAAACCTACACCCAGCCAGGTGAGGAATCACTATTCACAGAACAATCAAGAAGCACAAGTTGAGACAGCACTCATGCCCAACTTCATAAAAACAGCCAATCTTCTCAGTCCATTGTATGTTTGACTTCCAACCCTGTTCCTGCATGGATTGTATTCAAGATGACTAATGTCCCTGATTGCATTGAGGAAGCAAGTTGATGAGACTGATCTAGAAGAAATGAATGATGATAAAAGTGAGGTGATGGGAGATTCCACATTGTCGTTCAACTTTGAAGAATACAATTTGGAGCAACAGCAGCAGGTTCTGTATCATGGACAGTGGTGCCAGGACAGGATATCACGAACTACACAGGTTCAACTGCCAAAGAAATGTAGCCAGGCTGACAATGTCATATAACACCCTGCACTTCCTCATTCCTGACATCCAACTGTTGCAATGGCACCACCATTGCTGAACTGCCCGAAGTCAAGCTTCCACAACGAATCATGCAATTATGACTACACACCAGCAGCCCAGGCGGTCCTGCTACCTAAGTCTAGTAGAGACCAGAATCTTCAGCAATACAAGGCTAGCAGAGATTGGAATGTTCCGCAATACCAAATGGCTTCCTGTGAGGTAGTGAACATGTGTATTAAGGCAATCATATCCACAATGACTCCTTCGCCAATACTATCTGAAGTGATGTCCTTGATTGTTGAAGTAGTTATGAAACTGGGTAATGAAGCTCAGGTGTGTCAGCAGGCATTAGCCAGCACTCCTGTAGGTATACCATTGTTTTGTCAATTTCCTGGTAGGCCATCTCTCAATATAGATTCACAAACACAAGCAGCTGCGAGTGTTGAATTCGGCAAAGTGATCCTCCCTTACACTTTTGATGTTGAATACCACACAAGATATACATCATTCTAAATGAACATTATGTACATTCGATGATGGTTGGAAGATGCGGCTCACTGAACTGTTGTCGGTAGTGACTGGTTGGATTTGGGCTCTGAGACTGTGTTCTGAATCCAGGTTACGGAGCTTCTGTTTGATGATACTTATCCTTCACAGGTTGTGGCTGATATGAAATTATAGTTCACCCAAATTGAAGTTCTGGATTTAATCTACCATCAGTTCTTCTTCACCACCAATAGCTTGAGGTGCAAGACCACTACATCCCTGCATATTCAACCTCTCATGCCACAGACTTAATCACTGGTGGCTGCTACTATTCATTGTTTGCTGTCTGAATCAGTCAGCAGAAACAAGGCTACAATGATGTATTCTCAAGATGAATCTTGCGGTACATTTTGCGCATCCCCAGATATACATTTTACTATGGAAGCCACTGCATGCCACAATCAAACATTAGTGGACCACTTCACACCCCCACCATTTTGGCCCAACTTCACTAGCATATGCATTCCTAAATCTACATTGACACTCTTCTATTTCATTCCACTCTCAATTCCCCATCTTTTGGCGTTCCATCGCTGGGATAGACACTCCTGACTCCCCAGCAGGGGTGCTCTGCCAGGATTGGCGCTCTTTGATGTCCTTCTGCACTCTGTAACCCCCCCTTTTGGCACTTCTCCTGCGGCTGGGATGGGATCTCCTCTATTGCCACCAGCACTCCTCCAACTGGATTGTGGCTCCAAGATATCATTCCACACTCCTTGTCCACTATTTTTGGCCCTCCACACCAAGATTGGTGCTCCTCAATCCCCATCAGTACTCTGCCGCCAGGATTGGTGCTTTTCCATTTCACTCTGTGCTCCTCCATCACCATCTCTGTACTCCTCTTTTCCACACAAGCACTCCCCATCTTGCACACCTATTTTTCTGGCAGTTGCTCCCCTTTTTCATGAAATATATCATATTGCCTTTGAATTCCCATTCTGATTACCAGCTAGCCAACATTCAATTACACCTTTGTTACATGTTACAAATCAAGCCAAAAGCCATTGGAATTCAATTTCACTGACTTGCCAGGAACAAATTATCAGCACATACCAGCAGTGTCTCCTGCTAGTTTGCACCATGGATGAATTGGGTTTTCTTGCTGTCAGTGGCCTTGATGTGATGGGAGATGTAGTCAATCACATTGACACCATGTTTGATTGATATCATTCGATCACGTATTCTGGTTATTGTTTTGGTGAACCTCCTTCAATTTTGGAACCACTGACTAATTTCATTGGTCGCATAAAGTCACAATGCACAAAACAGAATGTTGAAGATGATATTTTCAGCAAGTCTATGTATGTTTTAGAAGTGATAATGAATAGTAATTCATGCACCCTATTTACTGTAGAGCGTGTACATCCAGACAGTCTCAGACAATGCCTGCAGTCCTTCCAATGAATATCTATTGGAATCTAGGTATCTCGTAGTGTGAGTTTGGGATGTCCCTGTTGATTGGGTAACACTCCAAAGTGCCTGCAAAGGTCGCTCTGGTGCTCTGAGATGTTCCCAAGCTTATCACAATCACTTCAACATTGCTCCTGTACCAGATATCGGAGAACTGTATTACTCTGAAAGCTGCGGAGAATGCTCTCCTCCAGTCTGATTCTCTCCGGAAATTGTTGTTTCTACGTGTACACTCAGGTGCCTCTCACAGACTCCAAGAGGATCGCAGTGAGTAATATACATTTTGCTGATGTTCCTTACCCTGCCTGAATTTCATATTTATTCTGGGTTAATCTTATCCTATCATTATCCAATGGTTCAAGCAGCAATATCAGCAGCTGGTGAGGCTCATCCTGTGGAAATTGAGTATGGAGGTCTTGGTCAAGCTCTTCTACCTTATTGAATATTGTTGAAATCTTGATCAGAGTCTTCATCTACAATTAAGATAGTTATGGAACTCGCCCCATGTGCCCAGAACAAAATGGGTAATTGTAATCTGGATCAAAATGTTTGTCGAGATTCATTAAGGTTACATAGATATAAGTGTTGGAGTAGTAGAGTTCAAGTTATAAAGCTCTAGATCCAAATCTTTGGATACAGTGATTTAGGTTATGCACAATCACTGATGCATGTGGATGGTCCAGACCACAACTAGATACACATTCCATGACAAGTATACTCTCCCAGATACTCTCCCACCCTCCTCCTATCACCTTTGCTAATTGATCAATACAACTTACCAATTAGCTTCCAAATGGTGAGAAAAATATCTTGCAGACCAATAAGTGATACTGAGGTTAAATTCAAGCTATCAGCCATTCAAACAGGCTGCTGAAGGAAACGGACAATAGCGATGATGAAGGAGATATTGCTTTTTCCGAATGTGAACACGAGTATAACAAAACCCCAGAACCTTTCGCAAAGTCCTCATCTCAGTTGAGGGTAATCTTATACTCCACTGTCTCAGTGCCATGCTGCTGTAGGACAGAATGCGCCAGATTTCAAACTCATAGACATCCAACAGGCAGATAATCAGGATGACATTGAGGATGTGGATGATGAACTCCTCCTGGACACAGTTGCTACACCTCAACACCCTACACTTTCGAAAATAGCCATTCATTAATCATTGACCACAGCTGAATATCCACCCAAACAGACCTTAAAGAGAGCAGCAATGGGACATTTGCTAGCCTCCACCTTGTAAAGGCTATTTGGGTACAATTCTTGGTCAAGACCAGTATATAGCCCTGTCAGTTCTCTGCAATGCAATCATTCTTGCAAAGTGGACTTGATGCCACTAACCTTCTATACAAGCCATCACAGTGCCCAGCAGAAACACAATGCTGCCGATACTGATGACAAATCTTTGTAGGAGAAAACAATTTAATGAGGACAGAGGTCAAGATGTATCTACAAGTACAATGATCCAAGTAGTAGAAAGGTTGCAGTGTTAGATTCTATCATGATCAGGCCAACGGGATTGTTCCATAACCCCTTCCCAGGAGATGTAGATTAGATGGCTGCCGCTACCTGGGCACAGGCCCATGGATTATTCAAATTTCATGATAGTGTTCCCTAAGAACCGGTGCTTGAAAATATTGCGTTTGCACATCCCCTCGATTGTCTTTGGTACCACTGATACCCACCAAAAACAGATCAGAGTATTTCACTAGTCCATGTCAAGCACAGCAGTTTCACAGGTTGGCATACAACTAAAAGTGATAATCTAACTCCTGGGCAGGGTGGTGTCAAAGAGGAAGGTTACAGTCACCTGGGAACAAAATAACGAATGATACATCTTTCAGAAGAACGATGCAGAGGCAGGTATCATACATCCATTGGCAGGAATTATACCAATATTTATCCTCTGACTTACAAGGAGCTAGATGTTGGCAGCTACATCACTTCCACAATTTACCACTGCTATTCCACAATGAGCTAATCCCTCTAGATGATGATTCATACTTCATCAACAAAACGTAAAATGGTTTGAGAGTAATAACGGAACATCTCAGCAACTCTGATCAGACACACTGATCCTTTCAGATGCTCCTAGATAGGATGAACGCCAAGTGATATACTGTCAGGTGCTCCGAGACTACTCCACTGGTGGTTTTCAATGCTCCAGAAGTTGAGGAAAAGAATACTAGAATATCATGAAGAGTGTATAGTTGTCTTCAAAATGCTACAAAATCAGACTATTAGAATGTGCAGATTTCAGAGCTATTGGGAGTATTGGGCGCATCCCCAAGACAATTGCAGTGTACCTAGAACCTGGAGCCATACTCTCCAGGAGTGATTATTATGGTTGGGATATCAAATAGTATAATTCGATTCACAACCTTCCCTCTGCACCCCTTGATTCAGGCATTATAACTTACTATACAGTCCAGTAGGAATACAAGTCCACATTATTATTGAAAAGCCATCCGCTATCTATTCTATCTGATGTAACATTCTGTATCACCAAATGTGCCAGTCCAACAATTGTGCTGACAGGTACAGTATGCATCTGATATGTCTGTTTGCCAACCCAGATGAACCCGTCAACACAATCAGCCCAACCATGCAGATTTTCGTACTTTGTAGAAATCACCACCTTATATTTCTAAGCTTGAGAGTGTGATATCCATTGTTCAGTCTCCTTGCACCGGATAGGAAGGGTCAGTGTTGTTGTCCCACCGGGCAGGTGCTTCAGAAATCGCAGAATCCAATTCTGTGGAGTCCAGCTTGTGTATACCACAGTGAAGCACGGAACTTGGCCTTGGAAGGTGATATTGAGCTCATTCTCCTCATTTTCCGTAACTTGGACCCAGATGTTATGAGAGTCAGGTATAGTCCCTTCGTTGCCATTGCTATATTATGCCTTGTAATCAAGTCCCAGGCACTAAACAGACACAGGGCTGTGAAATGGTTGATGGTAGTACAACAGCCCATTCAGAAAATTGATAAATATATGGTGAAGGAGTACATTCTGATCGAATCCCAGCACCAGTCTACTAAGTTCATGTCCCCAGTCCTCTTCAATTTGTGCCTGGAATAGCTGTTCAAAGTTGGGATTTCTGAAATTCCCTGATGCATCTCTGTGTGAAGTCAATTTGTTACTGCTGCATGATTTGCAGACATGAGTTTCACGCAAATGATTTGCCTGTTGTGTGACTGGGCAGATGAAAGGCTATTCGGCAGAATGCTGGAGGCGTAAAAGTGTCAGGGGGGTGCTTAATGACAAAGTATAGGTAATTCAGCAAGGACCTATATCGTACTATGCTCTTCGAGTCTCAAAAGTTGTTTCCGTTTGGTGTCCAATCGCTGGTTCTTGTTAGAATGAGTTTTGAGTGGACCTTGCCTTGTTTGTCATAACAGACTGGTTCGATACAACACTGAATAATCCATAGATATGTGTTTTGACATTCCTGATCTGGATCATCGACAAATATCACTTTCAGTCATAGATATATCTTGATCTCGTAACTGTATTGAGGTTTCTGGTTCTTCTCGTGCCGATCGGAATCTTGGGTTATCTAGTTACTAGAATGATTGCAGTTGTAATCCCACTAATGCCGACAGCCCCCATACACACTGTGCCACAAACATATGTTGCTCCTTCTGAAAGGATTCGATCAACTTGCAAAAGGCCCACAGCAATACATCTGCTTCATGTTCAAATGCAATTGGCATGAGGCGGGGCTTCCGCGTACAATTCTAATAATATTTGAACTATTAGTAACAGTATATGTATATTAATATACGTATCATAAAAACACAATAATATGTTAGATTCTTCTTTCGCTGGTAGGTTTCGGACTGCTCACTGCAAGAGCTTGTTCTTTCATTGCCAGAAGACTGTGATATCTTCATTGTGAGGTCTTCAGGAGGCAACTCCTTCCGAACCATCTTCCGACTATCACGTCAATACTTAATTTCCTGCCAGTCTTATCGGTCACACATCCTTTAGGTCATCATGTCAGCACATGAGTGGTTTCGGAGAAGTACTCTCACAGGGCTTCCGGGCCATCCTCATATCCGATAGTCATTATATATTGCGTCAGATCACAACTTCAACTTTGACATCTCACAATTCATTTGTTACAGTAGATGGAACACTTTATTTGTGCTTTATTTCAATATGTTTTAATGACCGAAGTTAGTAAGTGCCAAGCATTAATCTGGTTATTCGGCATTGCCTCAGAGTGGTAATATTATTATCATTACATGGCAACCAACCACAACTCTGCCATTGTAGAACAGGATGAGTCAACTTGTATTTTTCACCAACTCTGACGTTGCAATGCATAGTGAATTAAACCAATGAGTAGGGTTGCTTCCGGCCTCATATCATCAGCCGATGTCATAATTCCCTCAGTCACATCATGCCTACACCGAGACCATTCTGTTTGACTGGGGAGTACCCTGATGGTTCCTATCCCCTGAGTCAAATGGTCAGAAGTCCCAGGGAATTGCAAATTGACTATCGACTGCAGTGCCTGTGGATTCGAGTGATCTCCACACCAATCAGAGACAGTCCCGCAAGTATCAGAGATACTGAATGTGGTCGAAAATGATGCCCACTGCTCAAATGTAGATGAGACTCTAGCTTACCAGTAAGGGCAACATCACTGCATCATCAAAAGTGAATCCGCTAAGCTCTGGCGCTTATCCAATTGACAAGTGACTGATGTATAGTCCCACTAAAGACCACATGACTGGCTCACATAAAACGACTTGGATAGATGTTATGCATGTCATGTGACTGGACCTAGAGTACCGCTATGACATGTATCCATTCGACTCATCATTAAGTACCATTATTGCTGCTAAGTGAAAGCCCCTAATGAAAAGATGGGTTCGGTAAATATTTCTCCAGCTATTGGCAGCGGACAGCAGATTCAACAATTTCCAGAGTCAATATAGAACCACCCTTGCAGGGCAAGATAAGACGGTGTCTCCTCTGTATAGTCAACCCTGTTACACAGGTCATTGTGCTTGAGTATCAGACGAATCTGAATGGCTGTGTTGGTAGAGTGATACGTCTCTTTCACATTGCTGATATGAAGCTGTGCAGAAATATCAGTGATGAAATTGTAGGCATAACCCGTGCACCAAATTGAGTCTGATATACGACTTACGAGATGTATCTTGGAATATCCGAAATGTATTACACTCTAGTCGATAGTATTCCACAGCTTCTGAACAACAATTTCCCACCACCAATCTTCAAACTGGAACAAGTTGATGGAAAATGCCTTCCTGACCAGCATCAACCCATTCAAAGTGATAGTGTCAATTTCTCTCTTCATCTGAATCAGAACGTGGTCGGTATTAGCGATACTCCAGGTGGTGACTTCAGTCTCAGCACTGGATAGACTTACCTGATATTCCACATGCTTGTTGGTGGTCATGTTTGCCACCCTGTAACCTCTTCTTCTGTAGCACACTCCATTTGAGCACATTGTGTGGTGAATCAGCTTCTGGGACCGATTGCCATAGTCTGGACTTCCGGTAACCGTTGTCGCTCATGATGTTGGAATGATTTAGCAAAAGCTTGTGCTTCACAGGCATCAGCGGATTGATTTCAAGCTCCGATTGCTGCTATGCCCGGTGCCAATCAGAGTCTGACCGTTTTGTTCCCACTTGTCAGGCACTACTCATATGCACCTGAAATTGTTTTAGTTTTGTTGTAGAAACCTGTTCAGCCCCATATGCCTGAACTTCCATTGCAGCACACATTTTCTTCTGAACTGTTTATCCACTTTGACCATCACAGACTTCGACATTTTCTGTTCTCGAAAGTTACGCTTCTTCCTGTAAAATTGCTTCTGTGCATTGTCTAGTGCTGTGAGGGATAGATCGGAGTGATTTTGTTGGCTAATAAGTAGAGAGAATTCACATAATTCCCACACAGCTCCCATTACCATTCCATCAGAGGCAGTTTTCCCTCACAGTTTTCCTGTCATCTTTGGAGCAGTCAAGAATTTGGGTGCAATTCACCAGCAGTATTCTGATCATGCGCCAGATGTCAATTCACAGCCAGGAGCTTCTTTTCAATGAATGAAATGGTTTCGAAAAGTGCTGGAGGCCTCGACATGGTGGTACCAATATGAATGGATTGTCAAATTGATTCTTGACATGTCTTGCTTTCCGGTATTAGAGCATCCAGTGCAATATGTCTTCAACTCAACCCCAGAGCAGCTGATGCAATTCAACAGGCTGCGAAAGTTGATAGACATTGCGGTGAGTAAATTGACAGAAATTTTTTTGGAGTGGATGAATACGAAGAGTGTGCAGAATGTGGATATCAGTTCCATCCAGAAGCTCCTCGCGAATGTGCTGATCTCGTGAGTTATCCAGTGGTCAAAAAGTGGAACGCGCCATTGGCACACCTTTAGCATTTTGACACATCCGGCATAAGCCATAAGAAACTTGTGCAACCATGAGCTGTACTGAATGATTTCTGACCAAGGCAGCCAAAAGAGGATTAAATTGTTGCCGGAATGCTTCAGGACATGTCCATTTCACCCTTGGACCAGTTATGACAAGATTTTGGAGTGGGAAGAGCACAGTTGCAACCACAGAATGCCATGCCTCAACAGTATTTCCGGCACCATTTGGGGAACTGGGGATTAGTCCAGTGAGAATCCAGGCCCATCATTTATGTGTACAGCGGATATCTTTTTCAACATGACCAATTGTGAGATACAGTGCCCAGCCATGCAGATTGCCCAAGAGGTTCATCAAGTAAGTTATGTCGGATGTACAAATGACTGGCACACTCATTGCTGAGGCAGGAAGCTGATATTGCCTATCCCACAACCGATTGCCTGTGTTCAGCTTGCTCTGTATTCAGCGATTTTCTGAGTGTGGGAGGTGCACAGGTTCAAAATCCAGGTGCACCCGAAATGTCAGATGTGCCAAAATGAACTTTATAAATTTGAAAACATCCCTGTTGTATAATATTCTGAAGATATGTGACTGATGTTTAATCCAACTGTCATTGCTGTACCAAAAATCGAGTCCAGAGAGGAGCTTTAGAAGAGCATCTGTGGATTGATACGATTCGATTTTGAAGTTGTCCAGTCTATGCCTCAGATGTTCATCTATCCACATTTTTGTTTACAGGCTCAATCATTGAGCCTGTTCAAAGTTGTGCACTGACTGAAATGAATACCATGGATTCCATTGTTCAGAGTACTTGCGATGCTTCTTGTACAATCCAGTCGCTTTGCGATATGCTTTCCTCCTCACATTTCCCACTCCAACCAACTATCTGTGAGCCCTTGTTGTTGTTGGATCAGGGGTACATGTCAGATCAGGCTTGTAGTGGTCTACAGTGTCTTTATTGGGAGTACCTTCAGGCGGTGGTGCAACAGGTACATTCTCTATGGGTACATCATTAGTTGACTAGCTCATTGATGGCCATTCAGCTGCACCGACTGAAGTAGAACCACAATGGCTTGGATAGAACCCTACCTGTAGGTGGTAAAATTCCATCCATTATTGGCCCATCATTTATCAATATTGGTTGATATTGCTGATTGTCAGCCTCAAGTCAGTTAGGGTCAAATAATTGCTTTTCCTAGATAAAGCACCAAATATGATTCCGGCGAATGTTGGCCATGTTTGAGAAGTGGTCTGTGAATACGTATTTGGATGAATCTCACCAATATTTCAGGAGGTGATTTGGAGCCTCAGGAATATTGGTTCAAATGCGAGCTAACCCAGCTAAGTGTATCACATGCTCAGTAGGATCACACCCCACCGACTACGGACAATGGGTAACATATCGTCACCATACAGTCCATCTTCTTCATCATCCAGGATATTTGCATCATATTCCGCACAATAATCATGCACATCATCTGTTGAAAATCATCAGCAGAGAAGAGAAGCATTCTTTTGTCATCACTCCAATGATCACAATGGGCCGTGTACTACATTATTGTGGCATTCTGAGTTATTGCAATGTTGGAGCCTCTCAGCAGCTGATAATGAAAATAGATCGTATGAATACATAGAATAGGTGAGTGCCCTCGCTAGCTGTATGCCCGCCCAATTATCATACAGAACTGATTGGCTGGTAGGGGACTTGCTTCAGTAACAATCCTTGACTGGAGCATGGATCCTGAGGAGAACAATAATGTTTAGACAAGGAACTCAATAGGAAGCAATCACTGTTGCTGCTAGACTCACAGGCCTCCTATTGAGTCAGGTTGCTACGTTGTACATGCACAACTTATGTGTAATATCCCTAGTCATGCTAACCTTCATACTGGAGATAGTTCTTGTTGGGTTCCTGGAAATATCATATCATATCACTGCTGTGACCTACAAAGTCATGGAAGCGGATGAAGGGGAGTACCTATCCACTATCCTAGTATATGACTGAGAGCATGTAACATACACAGGCGGGATGAGTGGTATTAAGGTTTCATTTGCTCAGCTGGGTAGGTTTCATGGAACAAAGGTATACTGAAACACCACACATGGTAACAATGGAACGCGATATAAGAAGGCCTTCATTCTGCGAAAGGCGAGTACTACATGCAATATACTCACCCATAATTCCATTTGTTATACATCTCATCTCGCATCTATTGTAGTTCACCACCATCTGCGTGCACAGAGCATGTCGACTAACAGATCTCCACCGAAGACTGTGAATATTTCTCCACTGGATAGCCTAGTTGGCTCGCAACAATGCTGTGAGGACTATTCACAATCATCAGATGATAATTCACGAACTGCCACTGGCAAAGACAGTTGAATTGGGACACACACCAATCAATATTAACCACTGCATGGGTATGGTTACTGTAAGGGCACATATGCCAGCGTCCGGCTAAGTAAGAGAATAGATTATATTTGGAGGGATACAGTTCCTAACAAGGTCAGAGTGATTGCACGTGTAGGTGTTGGTGGTAAGAATCTTGGTGAGGATCATAATCCCAATAAGCAGTCCATCTAAGGTTGTGGCTTACCCATCCGCATCACGTGCCGGTGTAGCAACCCTAACCTCTAGTATAAGACCTCGCCACTACATTATCCCCTCTCTAGCCGCAGACCTCCTGGGCTGCATATCCACATACAGAGAGAAAAGGCAAACAAACAAACAAACAAGAAACATATCCCACGATCGTCCAGCGGATACGGCGTAGGGGACACTCCACCTCCCCTTGACTGTAATCCGAAGGTGGTAAAACCCATGCCTAGACCATTTGTACTGGACCGCATCCAATCACAACAAAGAAAGAAAAGAATGAAGGAATGAACACCAAATTGTTCCCTGGCCTCCACTATTGCAGCTTCCCAGGGTGGCTGCAATGGAATGTGTCCACCAGCTCCTCAGCATTCCTGGTGTTGTTCACTGGGTCCCAACTCGTACAAACATATCTGTGTCTGGCCCATTGAATGAGACATCGAAGCTTCCGACAATGCCGTTTGGAGTCGACAATTTGCTCAACTGCCCATACTCCCTAGTTGTCGACGATCCTTGGGGGAGATTCATTCTATCGCTGGCCTGAGACTGGGGGTGTGTACTGATCGCGTTGTGACACGTCAAAAACGTTGTGGTTCCACATCATCTTCGGCTGGTCCAATTTGTACACAATCCTATTGATGTCTTTGCTCACAATATATGGTCCTGCGCATTTGTCATCTAGCTTCTGAGATGGCCTGGTCATCTGGAAATGCTTAGTCAGAAGCCACACTTTGTCATTTCATTTCCGCTGGCATAGTTTGTCTGGCATTGCTGGGTTTCCCGTATGTCTTGACAGAGAATCTGGTGCGTCCCTGCCAATCCCTCGAGTGTAGTGTCCGTTTGGTTCTCCGATTTCAGATTTGACGCTTTTGGCGCTTTGAACTGCGTCGCAGGGTTCCGATGGTACATGGCCCAGAAAGGTGTCATCCTCGTCAAAGTATGCACTGAGTTGTTGAATACGAAATCCGCCAGGGGAAGGGGTTCGGCCCAGTTACCTTGCTCATAGATGCAGCAGGCTCGGAGGGACTGTACCACGGTCTCGCTCTGTGGCTCGGTCTGACCATCGATCTGCTGGTGCAAGGCGGTCGTGAGTTGGTGGTCTACGCTCATGCGGGAGCACACTTGAATCTACAATCAGCTTGTGAACTGCATTCCGCGGTTGTTGACGATATTGTCTGGTACGCCAAGCTTGCAGATCACGCGCCCGAAGAACATGCTTGTCAGTTCCAGTCAGTCGATGTCCTTTCGACAGGGCTGGTAGACCGCCATCTCAGTAAATCGATTGACTATGACCAAAATTCCTTTGTATCCCGACTTGGATGATTTCGGATGATGGGTGACAAAGTCCATTGTAATTTCTTCCCAGGTGATTTACAGTGGTGGCAGTGGCATGTTAGCTCCATGTCGAGCGGGGCGTGGTGCTTTGAATTGGTGGGATACTTCTCAACCAGCGACGTACCTCTGTACCGTGGTGTTTAATCCTTCGAAATGGAAGTCTCAAGATATGAGTTCAGCACTCCTAAGAGCTCCAAAGTGACCGAACTCAGGGTAATCATGGAACAGACTTATCACTTGATTGAGGAGTGCTTCTGGCACGTATATTCAGCCTGCGTAGGTGAGGCCTCCCGGAATGACTTTCCACTGGATATCCATGTCCACATTCGTACATTCGTCTTTGTCCCCCGGTTGTCGAAAGGTCAGGGTAAAGGTTGTTATTCTTCATGTCAGTCGATAGCCGATTGGTGTCCTGGGCGGCCTAACTTGCTGGTAGGAGATCTTTGAATGGCTCAACGGTGATAGCCAATAGGTTTGTCAAGAGTTGTGCGGCAGGTCTTTCGTAACCTTCCTTGTAAGCAGGTCTTCGTTATGGTCCGTCTGCAGGTTGCTTCTTTCCTTCCAAGTGTTGCATAATGAAGTCATATGACAAAAGGATCTCCGCCCATCTCACTTGCCTCCGGAAGAGCACCTTTCACATTTGGAAATACCTGACATTCTTGTGGTCGCACTGTATCAGAATCTTGTGATTAGCTCTCTCTCGAGAGTGTCGCAATTGTCTCAAAGTCTCCAGGAAGGCAAAGATATCCCGGTGGTAGGTGTCATAGTTCTGTTCGGTAGGGGAGCATTTTTGCGAGTTGATGTTGACCAGTCTGAGAATGCCACAACAGTCGTACTGGTTGAGAATACTGGCAATTGGTAAACCACATGCGTCCATCTGCAGAATGATACGATTGGCCGGATTGAAATACTTGTAGATCGGTGCTTCGGCGAATGTCTTCTTGGGTTTCCCAAATGCGAGCTCTGGCATTCGGCTCCATTCCTATTTGCCTGGTGATTCCTTGAGTATGTCGGAGATTCGAGCCAGTGCCTTGGCTTATTTGCAGATGAATTGTGGGTAGAAGTTTGTGAAGCCTAGCAGTGCTTGAACTTCTCTGATTGAGTTGGGAGTAGGCCAGTCCTCGATGGTTGATATGCGGTCTCATTCCATGCCAATCCCGTCAGAACTGATGAGAAATCCGAGGAAGCCAATCTCTCAGGCTCCGAATTGGCACTTTCGGCTTTCCAATAGAGGCCACATTGTTGTAGTAGTTCTGGCTCTTTCTTTACGTGATGCTCATGCTCCTTCTCGCTGGTCATATAGATCACTATGTCGTGTTGATAGTGTACAGCCAAGTCGTCAATGTAAGGCCGTAGGCAGTCGTCAATGCCGGCCTGCAATGTGGCTGGGGCGTTGGTGAATCTTATGGGCATGACTCCGTATCCGAACTGGATGCAGCGGGTGTGGAATGCGGTCTGATATTCGTCACCTTCTTTGATCAGGACACGTTGATGTGTGTTCCGGACGTCCATTTTAATGAAAATCTGGGCTCCGCACACTCAGTCTAGCATCTCCGAGATAAGAGGTAGTGGATACTGGTTCTTGATTGTCGCCAAATTGAACGCCAAGTAGTAGACACATAGCCATAGACCGCAGTCTTGTCTCTTCGCAAATAATAGCAGTGCTGCTGCTGCTGATGATGACTGCTTGATCAAGCTGTGTGATAGGTTTGTCTCGATGAATGCCTTGAGAGTTCGGAGTTCCACATCTGAGAGGGGGTAGATCCATCAGTATGGTATCGTGAACCGCAGCTTTAGGTCAATTGCGTGGTCAATTGGGCGGTGCGGTGCGAGGGTTTCAGTCATTGTCTGGCTGAAGACATCCACGAATTCCGAGTACTTTGCTGGGATGAAGTTCCCGTCATCGGTAGGTACCCTTTTCTCTCCTGCTTCTGATTTGTGTTAGCTTAAGTGTTCATGAACAAGGAGGTGAAGGAGAAGAAAGGAAGAAAGGAGGAAACCAGGGGGCCTTGCAGTTAACGGTTCGCTCACACAGGAGCCAAGCCTTGCCGACCAGTCACTCTCTTGTGGTCTGGGCGGGGTGGTAGCAGTCAGGCAAGTGGCTCCTGTGAGGGGCTCTTCTGCCACAACTACCACCGCTGCTCCCTGCTCGTCGCGTCTAGCGCTTAGGTCTGTATCACCTGGTGAGTCCAAGGTGATGCCTTCCACAGTCGCTCCCAGCAGCCCTGTGCATTCCCTGATTTGTAGGGCAAATGCTGTGACAACTTCATCGCTAGCTAGTGGATCTTCGAATAAGGTTGCTCCCAGTGTCTGTGTATCAGGACCGCACCTCACAAGCTGGTCATTGATGTTATCATTTTCAGCCTGTGAAACTGTCGATGCCACTGCCATAGTCATCGGTGTCACTTCCTCCACTCCACTGGCACCCTGCAATTGCAGGCAAGTCAATCGACGGCGAGCCCAGTGAATGTTATGATTTCTTTTCTGGAACCACGGTAAGCCAAGTACTGGATGGTATGGCCGCATTGGCATGACTGGTATGACTAATTCATCAACCAGTGCGAGATAGTCCATATACTGGACAGTGATTCATGTCTTTTGGCTGTCCTTTGCATGTTGCATCACCCCTCTGTTGAGGCCAAGGGCGGAAATGTGTGCCACCTGATGTGATATCCTGAGTTGCTTGAGAAACCTCGGTGCCATGAAGATGCTGCTTGCGCCGCAGTTGATCATCGTCTGTATGGGTTGAGTCATCCAATTTCAGTCTCGTATTTGTACTGCGTGAATTATGTTTGCCAAATTTCGTGTTTTGGTGCCACATGGATATTGACATAACATTCTTGCCCTCAGGCTCTCCAGAACGACTCTTGATTTTAGTGAGATCCGATGAGGTTGAACTTCGTCCGGAGTTACCAACGTGGCCTGCGCACCCAATGTCTTCATTCCCAGCTCCGTCTTGTCAAACCTCCCCCGCCATGCTAGATACCGGGAGAGGTATACTTGTTTTTTACTTACTCAGTGTCGAAGCATTGTTGGTGCTTCATTTGTCGATTCCCACCATTATCATCTGTGTCATTGCCATTGCCATCTGCGGGAGTGAGTCTGTCATTCAAGTTCGGCTTGGAGTATTTCGGCTGTTGGAAGGTTTTATGATTGTCCCCGCATTGTAGGCATCTTCTGTTGGCTTTCCGCGCTGCATCAACCTCCCCGGTTACCTATGATCAGGGAGGTACATCTTTCCCCCCGCTGGATGACTTGTTCGACTTGTCGGGCGTGGATGGGTTCTTAGGTATATTCTTCATTTCTGAGATTGATGGTCGGATGTTATGCTTTCAGCCGCCAGGAGGAGATGACTCGCCCTGTGGCTTCGGTTGCTGCTTGTCATACTTCTCAGGTTTGGTTTCAACATCTGCCGCTTGAACAGAAAGTTCTTCAATGGAGTTGAACTTCCAATTAGCTTGGGTAAATGGATTGAGTTTGGGTAGTAAGTCGGCCTTCAATCCCACCCAGACGATGTGGTACAGCATCGGTCGGAACTGCACTTCATCCAACTGTGCATCTCTCCAATTTAGCAGTAGTCAATTGGTGTATGCTTGTACGGTCGAGTTGGCGTTGTAGTAGCCATGTGGAACGTCGTAGTGTCATTTCCTCGCTACGTTGAGTCTCCGGTCGTTGTTGCCGTACATCTTCTGTATTTCTCCAATCAAAAGGTCGAAATTGTGGAGGCATGGTGAGTAGTTCTTTTGTAGGTCTTAGCCCGAGGTAATTGGGTCAATCATAGTTGTCTGTTGCATGTTGCGATCGGTATGGTAGGCCCAGCTTCCAAGGAGATCCTGGGCATACTGAGCCTTGTTAGTGTCATCGTGAAAAATGTGTCTCTAAGTCTGGAAGTTCATTCAAAGTGAGGTGAGGTAGATTTCCAATTATCAAGCGCCTCCGCAACAGAGTTTCGGCTGTGCCATCTTGAACATATCCCTCTGGTCTGAGGTCGATGATCCGCATCGTTCCAGTAGGTTGGTGTTATGCTGGAGAAGGATGTCAATCATTATTTGCTGTCGCTTCACCAACTGCACCACATTGAGCTTGGATAGTGCAGTCGGTTCGTCATTGTCGGGCACGGAGATGTTAGGTTCTGGGGTGTCTTCGTAGTGATCGCTCTTGCGGTCTGAAAGGGGGTCCTCATCGACATCAATGATTCTGCTTCCATGATCGGAGTCATCCTCGATTTCCGCCTGTGCTAGGAATCTTGGAGTCACTGATCCAGGGGTGATCCACCTGGCGAGACTTGGAGTGTCATGACCGATCAACGCAGGAATCATATCTGCGCACCCACACTCATAGGCACTGGGTAGGGGAAGTCGAATTGTCTGTTTGGGAGGCATTGACTGGTTAATTGCTTAGATTTTGCTGATTGGGTGAGTGTTGTGACGCATCTGAGAAAAGGGGTAAGATTGAATGCTGTGCGCAAAATGTTTCCGGTGACCGAAAGACCGAGAATGGTGGAAGGGCGCGTATGCCAGCGTCCGGACAAGTATGAGAATAGATTTTGCTTGTACCGATACCATTGCAAACAGGGTCAGCGTGATCGCACGGGTATGTGTAGGAAAATTATACAACAGCACAAAAAGAATGGAAGGACAAGAGCCTAAAGAGACCTGTACTGGATGAGAATAGCAGTGAAGAGGATTTACAGAAGGAAGCTGAGTGGATACAGCGGAATTTCGTTAATCATCTTAATAGGTGTTGCAAAAAGATAAAGGCTTGCGCAAGATCCAAGAGGTGGTGGACGGCGGAGATTGCGGAAAACCGGAAGATTTTGGGATCAATAAAAAGAGCTCGAAAGAGAGGGGACGCGTTGCAGCAACAAGTTAAGAAGCAGCGAAGCAACCTGAGAAGAATGATCCGGCAGTCGAAAACGGAGATGTGGAGGAAGTTTTTAACTTCGGCCACGAGAGATCAAGTCTGGCAGGCGTTGAGATACACGAAACCAGGCGGACAACAAACGACAAAGACATTGAAATCTAGGACTGGAGAGGTGGTGGAGTCCTGGGAAGGTAAGGCAGAATTGATAAAAGAGGAAGCATTTCCGAAACCTTTGAAGGGTGTGGAGAGAAAGGCCCAAGAAGAGGGAGGAGAAATGTGGAAAAAGATTACTGATGAAGACATCCGAGAGGCTCTGTTTAATCAGTCGGTTCAAAAGGCACCCGGCCCGGATAGGCTGGGGTTCAAGGCAATACGATTATTGTGGGAGTGGGACTCCCAGAGGATAATTAATGTTGTCAAAATGTCATTTAGGTTAGGAACACACCCGCGAGTTTGGAAGGAAGCGAGGGGAGTGGTTATACCGAAACCGAATAAGCCAGATAATGGAGTCTCCAAAGCATATAGGGTGATTACGTTGTTGAATTGTCTGGGAAAAGTGGTTGAGAAGGTGGCCGCCAACGCAATAGCAGAGGAGTGTGAGCGAAGGAGGTTACTTCATGACAGACCATTTGGATGCAGAAAGAGAAGGTCAGCAATAGATGCGGTTGGAAGGTTGATGAAGAGAGTTGAAGAGGCGTGGGGGAGGGGGAATACCGCGGCAGTGCTGTTAATGGATGTTAAGGGAGCCTTTCCACATGTGGCAAAGGGGAACTTGATAAAAATAATGGAAGAAATGGGATTTGAAGCCGACCTGGTGAGGTGGGTGGAAAGTTTTATGGAAGATAGAAAAGTGATTATGTCGATGGACGGAAAGGAAGGAGATAGTATGGATGTGGAGACGGGAGTTCCACAGGGGTCGCCAGTATCGCCAGTACTTTTTGTTATATACCTTTCGGGGTTGTTCGGCCAAGTTGAGGAGAAAGAAAAAGAGTGTGGAAGTGAGGGTATATCTTTTGTCGATGATGTGGCATGGGTGGTGGAAGGTGAGGATGTGGGGGAATGCACACAACGACTGGAGAGATGCGCCGCGGAAACAACAATTTGGGCAAAGAAGAATGCCTGTCAGTTCGACATCGAAAAAACGGAAGCGATGTTGTTCACACGACGAAGAAAGAATAAGGAACCGAAGATGAATGCCCGAGTAAGGGTAGGAAATCATGAGGTTTCATATAATAAAGAAGCGACAAGATGGTTGGGAGTATGGCTGGATGATATGCTTAGTCTGAATGATCATACGAATAAGACCTTAGCGAAAGCAAGGAGAGCGCAGAATAGAGTGAGATCCTAGATGGTGAAAAAAGGATGAAGCTCTGAAGGATGCAAACGAATTCAAGTTGCGGCTGTTCAGGCAGTGGGGTTGTATGGGTCTGAATTGTGGTGGCATGGACAAGAAAATCGAGCTCAGGAGGTACAAAAATTGTTGAATGAGCAGGGCAGAAGGGTAACCGGATGCTTTAGGACGACACCTCAAGGAGCATTGATGAATGATGCAGGTCTACAACCAGCAAATGCTCTTCTGAATAACCGGGTACGTCGGTATAAGTTGAGACAGATGATGATGCCCGACGCCCAAGGCGGAGGGAAAATGTTAGAAATACGGAGGAATGTTTTACAGAGGGTGGAGGGGATTGATGAGTTAATCCCGGAGGATAAGCCTTTCGAGAGGAGGAGTTATGAAAGGACAACATTACCGACGGAAAAAAGATGCCTTAATGGCAAAGTGATAATTCATGACGAGGAACAAGCGCTGAAAGAGGCAAAGTTGAAAAGAGATGGACTTGTTCTTTGGACTGATGGATCAAGAAAAGAAGATGAGTGGGTTGGGTGTGCAGTGGTATGGGAAGAAGGCGGAAGGTGGAATAAGAGGAGGACACATCTAGGCCGGCAGAAGGAAGCGTTCGACGCGGAAATGTATGCGATGTCAGAAGCAATGATGGTTGCGGATGAGAAAGCAGAAAAAGAAATGTTTACCAGGGTAACGGTTTTTACGGACTCCCAGGCAACTTTAAGAAGAATACAATCGGACGAGCCAGGACCAGGACAGGTGCTAGCGCTACAAACGATCAATTGGACCGATGTATTAGTCAGAAAAAATATCCAGGTGGAGTACCGGTGGGTACCCGCACATAAAGGGATAGAGGGTAATGAAGAAGCGGACCAACAAACAACAAAGGCGGCGTATAAGCATTGCGGAAGTTATACCGAAACACAGAATCCGCTACCATTTTTAGATTATGTTTCGTTCTCCCATGTTAGCCGAAGGTTCACCGAGGTGAAATGGGAAGAAAGTAAAAAAGAAATAGAAGAGATGGGGAAGAAGTCAAAGCACAGTTACCGGAATGATTTGGTTAAGAGGGGAGGTAACAGTGCGGTGATGGAAGCCAGAAAGACGATTGCGGCGAGGTTTTATCAGCTTAAGTCAGGACATGCACTGATAGCGAAATACCTATTGCGGATCGGAAAAAGAAGCGATACGAAATGCTGGTGGTGTGGGCATGAATATCAGACAAGAGACCACTTGTTTAAGTGGTGTAAGAGATGGAAACGAGAACAAAAAAGGCTTTGGGTTGATGGGCAAGAGGGGGAGGATGGGTATAAGGGCATTGAAAAGGTTTTTAAGAAGCCAAAGATTTCATTGCCAATGTCTCTCGTTTTTGCAGAAGAAAAATGTTCGCAGGCTCTGATGGATTTTTTATCTTGTACAGATGTCGGCAGAATTAGCGGAGTGGTGGAGGAGGCGGAGAACTCAGATCACCAGGAGTCGAGTGATTGGGGGGTGTAAAAGTTGATGTTGTTTTGTGGTGGTTTTCTTTGTTGTTTTTGGGGAAGAGGACTCGCGACTTTGCTTTTGTTTCTTCATGTTACGGAAGAAGCGGGAAGGAAATATGTACGGGAGAAGCCATGGCCGCCAGCGGCCGAATGCAATATGATTACAAACAAACAAACAAACGGGTATGTGTAGGTGCCACTACTCGTGGTGAGGATGATAATCCTCACGAGCAGTCCGTTCCAGGTTGTGGCTTACCCGGCCGCATCTATTGCTGGTGTAGCAACCCTAAGCTCTAGTCAAAGACCTCGCCATTAGCATTACCCACATTCACCATGGGAATTTCCAGGTGCTCTGCACTTTAATCTCCATTCTCCATTCAACATGACACATAAATTGTAACTAGCCACCAGTGCAAACCAAGAATTTCCAAGTTAAGGGCCATAGTGGCAAGGATATGACCTCCACGAAGGTGGTGCTGGCTGGTCGCCAATGATCCCTCTCTGCAGTTTGCAGCACAAGTGCCGTCAACTCCGGGTGCACCAAGAATACCTCCAGGACCCCTGGGAAGCATCCCAGTCCATCGGCCAACATGTTCCACCTCAACTCTTCAATCTGGACCTCCATCCAGTGCACCTGGGATGCGCCCCATTAGCATCTCCATGACAAGATTCCGGCAGCCAGCGGAACCACGCTCAACTGATGTCGCAGGGCTTGCGGACTTGCCCCCATAGCTGCAATTTCACCTCCACATAAAGGATGCAGACGCTGAGAGCAATGATTTGTTGGAGTTGGATGGTACAGAACGGCAATCCCCCAATCAGCCTGAAACTAACAGAAATCTATTTGAATCAATTTGCTAAAAGGATGGGGCAGGCAAACTACAATGCATTCAACAAGTGGAAGACAGTATGGGTGGCTGGGTTTCTGCAGAAGAAGCATTCGTCAATTATGTGGAAGCAGAACTGTTTGAAACATTTCGAGATCGACCCCAGCACAGGTAGACTGGCGTTGCAGATTTTTTGGCGACCTTCGAGAACTGTCTGCTGTATTTTAATTTCCATAATCATCAAGGGATTTGGTGGCTGTGGGTTGATATGTTTTTGAGACAATGTGCAAGCGATATTCAGGAGGCAAGGACAATGAGATGTTGACACAGGAAGTGGCCACCAAAGAATTTGGGTGAGTGCATGGGCACAATGGTGAGAAGTAACCTCCCAGAGTGGCAAAATGCAATGTACATGGTCATGATTAGCTGGGTGTTGAATGGCAACAGTATCGTGCTATCACCCATAAAACCTCACGCCTCGTACAAAGACGTGAGGCACTGGTAGGAGAGGATTGATGTCATGGACACAATGGAGACCCAGAGGAGCAATACATTGTAACATTGATATTCAACTGCAGATTGGAGCAGAATGAAGTGGACGAAGACTATATTGGATCATATACTAGAGGGGCAATGATGAATGACCCCACATATTGCTAGATTTTGTCCAACTGATGCCATTCAGATGCTTTCAGGTTGGAACTTGGACAGAATCCAAAAACGCGTTCAGTAGGAATGAGTAGAGTGACAGCGAAGGAGATTACCGAGCACGAAATTAGACCAACAAAGGAAATCCCGATTACCCATCATACTGCGAGATGTGCACGACTGCTAATCATTATTTATAGTCTTCGTAATGTTCTGAAGAAGGTGCAAGCCAAGAGGGAGAAGAGGATCATGGACAGGAGAATGATATTTGTATTAATGTATGTTCTGAGTGAATGATTAGACTTGATTGTATTCCATCCATACATATTCATTCCAATGTTTGCTTGGGTGCAAGATACCTAACATCCCAATGAACTTCAGAAGCGCCGGAGTACTAGCCCATCAGCCCAGCATACATCAGTGCAACTGAAAGAGATTATTTTGGACGAAATACAAACAGACAATGGTGTAAGAGAGGCACAGGAGCAAGTGGAGAATGGTGAGGAGGTTCTCAATCCAAATAATACATGTTCAGGATTGAATGTAGTGCTGAATGCAATCAACAACAAATTCAAACACGAGGGTCTTGTGAGGAAATCTGAGTGCTGAACTGCCATCCCATTCACTGATCGAAAGCTGGCCAAGGTCCTGGAAAGCATTCAATTGCGGGCCTGCCCAGAATCAAGTTTCTGCCGCAACAGGTTTGGGCAATGTCATTCATTGTAAGGAGATGGGTTTGGGATTCAGATATGGCAGGAGCGCTGGTGGCAGATGAAATGGGTCTTTGTAAGATGGTTGCCTTGGTGGCACATCAGCAAAAAATATTTCCGTCCGGGCGGAATGGCTCCGTCAGAGTGGACGCGCTCCGTCAGAGCCGTCAGAGACACCCCGGTGGCGGATTACTCCGCGCCCGGCGTCAATTCAACGCGTCGCG
>Ga0307515_10006412_pt1 | contig 23540 bp, 19 predicted proteins | sample 17_EM_MG_FD_194513 | JGI IMG/M metagenome (GOLD analysis project Ga0307515, IMG submission 194513) | Populus trichocarpa ectomycorrhiza microbial communities from riparian zone in the Pacific Northwest, United States - 17_EM | ecosystem: Host-associated > Plants > Roots > Unclassified | place... | reverse complement strand
ACTAGCTGGAATGGCTATCATCGCCTATCATGTTCAGATCATTACAAGACTGAGCAGTGGATGTGTAGTGTGGTACTGGTGGATTGCAGTCAAAATTATGGATGAAGGACGTCAGACGGTGCCGGGGTTAAGCTCGTGGATCTTGAAGTGGATGGTTATGTACAGCCTGATTCAAGGCGTATTATTTGTAGGCTTCCTGCCACCGGCGTGACTCGGGATGTAGTGAACTATATCATGGATTTACTTGACAATTTTGTGTTGAATGAGATCCCTATTATTAACTGAACACTTCAAGGCGGGCTCCCATAATCTGTTTCGTCTTCGTCCTGCAAATCAGGGTCAATCTTGGTCCCTAAATCGATATCTTCTAAAAACTTCATGCCCCTCAGGTCCGCTGGCAGATACTAGTCGCAAAAAATTCGTTAGTATTGTGTATATTTGCTCAAAGACCACAGCCATAGATATGGGTAGCTAACTTCTTGCTTTACCTTCCCGTCCTTATAGTCCGGGTTGTATTTATACTCCGCCCCATAGTTCAGCTCCTTCATCAGCTTCGTTGGCGCGTTTCTCAGATGAATCGGTACAGCGAGACCTGCGATCACGGGATCTTTCCCGAGCATATCCATGACTTTCCCCAGGGCTCTGTAAGCTCTTGTAGATTTCTTCGCCATAGCCAGAGCAGTTGCGCAATGTGCAAGATTAATTCGAGCTTCTGGCAATCCCACTTGTTGAACAGCGGTGAATGTGGCTATAGCTAACGATAACATAGAATTATCCGCAAGCCCTATATCCTCGCTCGCAATCACCACCATTCGTCGAGCAATGTATAAGGGGTCCTCCCCCCCATTCAGCATTCTTCCAAGCCAGTAGAGGGCAGCATCAGGATCAGAACCGCGGCAACTTTTGTGAAAGGCTGATATTGCATCGTAGTGCATGTCACCACCTCTATCGTAGACTAACGTGTGAGTTAGACTCTTTTTTATATTCTCTTTTGTGACTCCTTTGCGTGTAGAGAGGTTCATGGCGAGTTCTAGGAGGTTTAGCGCCGTTCTTGCGTCGCCGTCAGCGAACCGTGCAAGGTATGTGACCATCTCCTCGTCTAATAGTGGTGATATAAGAGCAATTCCCGAGGAGTCCGTCGGAGATTCAGCATCCAGTGCGCGTCTGATAATGGCCTCAACGTTTGCTTGTGAGAGTTTCGTCAATGTAAACGTTCGGCACCGGGATAGAAGAGCCTGGATGGGCAATAATTAAAAAGCTGCAAACATGGTGTGGGGCAAAGGGTAGTTACGTTCTGAACCTTGAACGAAGGATTCTCCGTGGTTGCACCAATCCTGTGTAGACCTCCAGTTAGTTCTGGGTAAGGTTCTACCAAGCATCGCGAAAACACTCACAACGTAATTTCCCCTCTCTCTACTGGTGCTAAAAACACATCCTGCTGGCCCTTATTCAGCCTATGTATCTCATCGACAAAGAGAATCGTTTTCCTCCCCCCAGTAAGCAGCAATTCACTCTTCGCCTCTGCAAAAATCTTTTTAAACTCAGGAACGCCACTTGAGGTTGCTGACATCTCAACGAACCGCGATCGAGAGACATTAGCAATTACACGAGCAATCGTAGTCTTTCCGCATCCGGATGTTCCCCAGAGAATCATGGACGGTACTCTCCCTTCCTCGATCAGGCCACGCAAAACGCCGCCTGTTCCTACGAGCTCCTGTCCACACACGTCATCGAGGGATTGCGGCCGCATCTTCTCGGCCAGTGGCATTGCGTCGCGGAGTGCAGCGGTGGCCTTTTGCCGCTTAGTAGGAGGCGGTGCTGCTTCATCCGCACTGACGGGCTTTGGCTCGTAGTCAAAGGGACGCTTTTCAACTGGCACTGGAGAGCGTAAAGTTCCGTTTCTCTTTTGTAGTAGCGGTGATACAGCCTGTGATTGTTTCTTCACAAGAGGCGCGGCAAAGATGCTGGCAAGCTGTAACTTTGTAGACGGGATTATTTCGGTAGCCGGGGACGCAGTGGCACACGTAGAAGCTGGAATTCGTGGAGTAGCATTACAGTCAGAATCGAGGTGTTTGTTGATTGAGTGAATTGGGATTTCTTTAGAGCAAACGGGACAGCTCACTAGCGACATAGCGATTTGACGAGGTGTTGAATTGCTGCAGCTCATAGGGGGAGGCGGAGGTGAGCTGGAGGAACTGGAGGAGCTGGATGATTTCTGGAGGTGGTAAACGGGCTTGGCGGCGGCACTCCCTTAGTTCCTTAGTTTTCATCTTGAGGTAACTAACATCCCACAACCCGATCTCAGCTCTACTTTAGTCCTATCCGACACTCCATCCATCTCTTTCATCATCCGTTTTATCGACAGAGAGAACCGGAACTCACTTACCTTTTGTTAACAGACCAAACATTTGGTGGTACTGCCTTTGGGCTTTCCCTAGCGGTAAAAATTCACGACTGTCGCTTGCAAGCTCTCTCGCAGGGCTGCAGTAGCTTATTGCGGAACGACAGGGCTCAGTTTTGGAAGGGAGAGTAAGTTGGCCAGGGAGTTTTTAGAGAGTTGGCGCTTGCAACTGACCGCTATTCTAGGTTCGGCAGCCATACACCCGTGCCGTACTCATACCCCCGAGACCGAGAACTCGAGCTTTTTGAATCATGAGCAAACTTCCAGATTTCTTGATCGCTCATCTTGGCATCAACGGAAGCGACCAAACAGGCTCCGGGGCAACTAGCCCAGGCGCTGAGTGGCGAGACGACGAAGGTGATCAACAGTCTCGATACAGACCGCGAACTTATCCATACCATCGGTATCTTCCTTACGATGTTGAGGACGAAGCAGAACGCCAAACCCACCTAGATGGAATCGTTCGGAATCTCTACATTGCTATAGAAGCCCGGGATTTCTCGCCAGGAGCATTGCGCTGGTCTAGGGAACTTCGCAGCTGGTTGGCGCTGAAGTTTGACCCACCCCGTAAGACGCGGGCGAAGCTTGTGAGACTCTACTATGAATTGGCAATGGCACCTGGACTGGATCCAGCGGTTTCCGAGAGATTTGCAAGCATGTTCATGACGTTGACAAAGTATATTTCCAAATCCCCCTTGTTTTCCTGTTATTCACTTGTTGCATTTACAACCATCGAAAATGATTGCAATTACCATCTGTTTGTAATTCAAAGAATGCTAAGAAATTTAAAGGCGGAAACACTATTTACGTCCGGGGAAAGATTTGAGCTTGGACTGGAAGCCGCTCTTCAAAGAGCTCAAGGTCTTTGTACTGCCTCAAGAGTCAGGATACGTCCATACAACAATTGTGAAGAGGAATATGCGCACCTTGACAAGGATGTGCTCATTTGCGCAATTTTACTTCAATCCCGAGGGACTCACGGAGATGTTTGATGAGTTTCTCCCATATGTGAGCAAGATGCTGCCCTATGATGTAACCATTTCTGATCTGTTCAAAAGTTCACGACCTCTAATATAGAGGGAGCTTTCGTAGTGGTGGGCTTACTCAATCTTCTGATGCCAACAAGCCCGCCTCCACCAGAAAATCCAAAACTTCAACCAACACATTATCTTCCAAGTTAGGGCCCCAATTCTTGATTAAAGTGCTGTGTGTCTAATTTGACTTGCAGCGTTATTTGGTCTCTGGTCGCTTGTAAACAGGTCTAGATCCTTTGATGTCAGCTTCTTAGACTTGTTTTCCAGATTATCACGGGACATGTTGCCAGCGAAACACATACCGTTCAAGCAACATGGTATCTTTACCAAGGAGCAATCAGCTCTAATATTCACAGCCATCCTGCGTTTGCTAGAAATCCCAGTGGGTCAAGCAACATCTCCATACAGCCATGCAGTTGATGTGAATTCTGGATTGGCGATGGCCTTGGACCGAGACCCAAGAAAGAGTCCAGTGGCATATCATATTGCTAGATGGGTTGTTATGTCACTCTCTCCCCAATGCTTGAATGAGAAGGATAGCGTTTTATCCAATCTGGAGGGCTTAATACAAGCGGTGGAAACCTTCTTTCATCCTTCTAATGCAGGCAATTGGACCAAAACACTGTCGCAACTAGTTTACTATTTGGCCGATTTCTTTGTCATGAGATGGAACAGGGAAAGCAGCGGAGAAATGGAGATTCCTCCAGAGCGAAAATTGACTCCCGAACTGAAGGATCGTTTTGTTTTATGCCTGAGAGAGGTTACATTCATGGGAATATATGCAAAAAGCAGCGCCGCCATGAACCTTTCATTGTCTGCCTTGCAGAGCCTGGCATACCTCCAACCAAAGCTGATCTTGCCTGGCGCATTACAACGTATATATCCTGCCATGCAAGGCCTCGTGGAAGTACATCGCACGACTTCTTCATTGAGGTCTCTTCAAGTGCTGGCCCGGACATTGGTAACCACCAGAGGGTTCCGATGCCATGTTACCACCTTGCTGGGACTTGCACTTCCGGGAATTGATGCCAATGATCTCGATAAGACTCTGCACACCCTTTCATTCATCCAAGCATTGACCTATTGTATCCCATTATGTGACTTGACTCAAGAACACGATGGCTCCGGACTTGGAAGTCGTGTTGCCCTGGAGTGGGTAGGTGCCGAAGTTGAACGCCTTGAGAGGGAAGGAGCAGATGTTCATATCGACTACGATACCGAACTAAGCGACGAAAATGAAGAGTCAATATTGAGATCTTCAACTTCCGGGTTTTCGGAGTTCATCATCTCGTTTCTGGGGCGTATCTTCATCCTTCTTGAAAATCTTCCGGATTCCAACCGTGTTAGGAGCGGATCGCCAGAGGAACATGTCATGAACACTCTACCTGCGGCTTTAACTCCAATGTTTGCAGGCTTATCTCCCGAGCTGTATGATATTGCGTTGCAGAAGGTAGTTGACTTTGTGGATAACCACGTCATCCATCAGGCTCGCGATGCTATGGCGTTTATTTGCAATGCACTTGCAAAGGTGAACCCAGAAAGGGCTCTAAAATGCCTAGTCCCCGTATTGATTCGCAATATACGCACTGAGATTGATGAAAACAATGCAGCATCAACTCGTAACACAGGAACCGACGTACTTCCTAGGGATAGGGGATTGGTATGGAATATCAGCATTTTAAGCATGACTATTGTCCACGTTGGAGCCGCAATATTGAAGTATCAAGATGACCTATTTGATATTGCAACCTATATGCAACAGAAATGCAAGGGGATTCCTACAGTCCATGTCTCGAACTTTATTCATCATTTACTGCTCGACTTGACTGTCACTTACACCTCGGACTTTCACGTGACCCAGGCTAGGGCTGATGGTATTGGTATGTTAATTTAGGCTGTCTCGGGTCAGTATACTCGCTAACTGTTGGACATAGATTCAGGCATCGAGTCATGGGGTAAACTTGAAGACCCGAAGGAAATCGGAATCCAATGGCACGTTCCTTCACAAGCCGAGATTGAGTTTGCGGTGAAACTGTTTTGTGCTCAGGCGGAAGGAGCAGTGCAGGCACTAACACCGCTCACCGGCGATGGCTCTGGAATCAAAAGAGATGGTATTGGTAAGGAATGGTCTGACGAGGTCTCCAGAAACCTAGTACTCCTCCGCCTTGCCATCTCTGGTGCTGCGGTTTTGTTCGATCCGCAATATATACCTGGGGGAACGCTAGCGGAGCGAGACAATAGCAAGGATGACGATGATGATATTGATATGAAGGATGGGAGCGACAATGGGGACGACAATGGAGAAATAACGGACGATGAACCAAAAACTACCCATCGTTATCCCGCCGGCTACGCCTTCCAGAATTCCCAGGATCCATTGTATATTGCCATTCACGAATTGCGTGATCGTATTGGCAATACGTTACATCAAGTGCACAAGTTCTTGACTTCCAAACAAGAGGACGATGTAGCCTGTTTTAATGCATTATATACTGTGTGCTCCCCTCTCCTACGATACATATCACTCGCACGCACTAACACCTTTTAGACATATCGTGCCTGGTTCATTGATATGGGCATCGAAAGATCAGCGCACATTGTCGATAGAGTCACTCGCCTCTTTGCCGCAGATACCCAATCCTTTAAGGTGAGCGGCCTCCGTAAATGCTACCCCCGACCTTTGTTGCTCCGAAGATCCAATTTATATCATCTTCAACGCCTTCGCCATAATTGTGGTCCCCGTCCGCAGTCAAACTTGGATAAGCAATTACTCTTGGATCTTGCCGAGTCATGTGTCTCTCTTTATACGGATATTAGAAGGCACGCACAAAGTGCTGGAGAGTCCGCAACGAAAGTAATCATCGGTGCTCGGCCTTTAGTCATCCCGCCCCTTTTGAAGGCATTCGAGGAATCATTAAAAGCAAATGATTATAAACGCATGAAAGGTGCAATGTACACACTACTTTATGGGAGCTTAGCGAAGACTGCTGGAAGAGATTGGCGTTATGCGCCGTCCCTAATCAGATCCTTCATCGCTGCCAGCACTGCAGACAAACCATCCGTCCAGAAACTTGCATCTGGTGCTCTGTATCACGTCATGGATTATGGCCGGCCAGTGGAAAAAATGGTCATTCTGAATGACAACTTGGTGCGGAGTATCGCGCCAGATGAAGATCTCCTAGGGCTCATTGCCGAAAAACGAGAAAAGCTTCAGAGAAAGAGAGATCTAGTTGAACGCAAAAAGGCCAACCTTGCAGTGGAATTAGTTGAACTGGCCAAAAATTCGCATTGGAAAACAGCGTCGCGTACAGTTACTATTATTGTTAATCTAGGGCTGAGATTTGCGACGATTGCGCCGCAAAGTCTGCTTGAATTAGCCACCATAGGTACAATCGATGCCCACCCTGGTCTCCGTGGTCTTTACTCGGGAGCTTTAGTAGCAGTAAGGACACCTCCATTACTTTGTTGTGTGTTAGGCTAACCTCCATTCTAGCTATTTTGTCTCATCGAACTACGAGCCACGTGTCTGCACGAAATTAAAAATTTCCTATTGGAGGACCTGCATCTGCCGCAGAAAATATCCATTCCCACGAGGCGAGATGATCCAGCCTGGACCAAAGAGTTTCTCTCTGCCTTTGCCCAGCCAAAGGCGGAATATTTTGTGGATCATGATTATCCGGGATGGCTCGTCTGGGGTAAAGAATTCCCGGCCTATAAGGTTGACCCTCAAGAAGATTTGCAATACGACCAAGTTGAGAATGATGCTAGGAAAGCGATAGGAAAAAATTTAGACCGCAAATGGTTCAATGTGTTCTTTGGTTATCTAAAGCAGGAGCCTCGGGATGGCGGTGCTGATAGATTTAGGATGGCTAGTTCCATGCTCCTCCAGTTTGCCTTCAATCTCATGCGAGAAGGGGTGGCATCTGTCACGCTTGAGGAAATAAAAAAAGAGACTACTGAAGTTTTAGGTGATGGAAGCGATAAGCATCAGCATCGTGCAACCGCAGAGATCCTGGGTGCTCTCGTCTCCTCATATAGGGATTCAACTTTGCAAAATAGAAACGCCATGTGGGAATACGTCTTTCCGATAGTCAAAAAGATATTTGAAGATGGATTGACCCCGGAAAACTCTTCGTATTGGACATCATTTTTGCACTTAGTTCTTGTATGTTATTGCGTTGTACCCCTGTTCACATTACTGACTTGTACTTGCTCCAGCAAGGGAAGGACCCCAGAAGATCGTGGCCTATTGTGGAATGGCTTACTTCTTTCCGACTGGATATGTCATCCAATGCTGCATTTAAAGAAAGCTCCAAGATACAGCTACTACAGCAATGCATTGTGGAGGCTGGGTGGCATTTCCAATGCGAGGGGCCTATACTAAAAGACTTTCTTCAACATCTTGATCATCCCTACAAAGGTGAGAACAAACCAGTGTCTATCTCTGTGCAGAATCTAAACTGAAGAAATCATAGGTGTTCGAGAGGCTATGGGAGGAACTCTTGGAATGATTTACCGCAACCGACACCATGTTTCATATAGCAGTGTGCAGGCGTTGATGGATTCACAAGCTCAAGCATCATCAGTCGGATGTGCTCCATATCAACCGACGACGGAATTTACTTCGACCATGGAGGATGTGTTCCAACGTCTTGAGAAGTGGCGCCATGAGCGGCCTCCTGGACAGCAATCGCAGTCGTCGTATACATCTGCTAGCAAAACAGTGCTTCTATGGCTCGAAACGACACTCTCGTCACATGAATGCACTCAACTTATCCCATTCTTCCCTAAATACTTCATGCCTGAGATGCTTCACATGATGGATATCAAGGAGGACCCGGAGTTGATGTCACTTGCATATCATGTCTTCCGCCACCTTCCAAATATTCCGCATCCAGTGAACCAAGACCACGATTTCATCTCTTCCCTGATTCGCATTGGTACAACTTCAACTCTGTGGCATCAGCGCCTTAGGGTTTTGATCAACATGCAGGTTATCTACTTCCGTCGCCTTTTCCTCATCTCGAGAGAGGAACAGGAGCGTCTATTCACCTCAGTGTCTAATATGCTTGAGGACTCTCAACTGGAAGTGAGACTCGGTGCTGCAGCAACGTTGTCAGGAATGATCAGGTGCTCGCCAGTTAGGTTGCGTGAAGGTATACTGGAGGAGCTCCAGATAAAGTTCACGGATATGTTGATCCGCAATCCCCTACCTAGACGAGCACCGGCTGGTACGCCCACCCCAGACTATACTCGAATTACATTGGTGCGCCATGCTGCTGTTCTTGGGCTAGGCGCTTTAGTGCAGGCGTTCCCGTATACCTCGCCACCACCCAGTTGGTTGCCGGAGGTCCTTGCGACGCTGGCTTCGAGGGCGGCTGGAGATCCAGGGATGGTGGGGAAGAGCGTTAAATCGGCCTTGGGAGAGTTTAAAAAGACTAGGCAAGACACATGGCACGTGGATGTAAAGGTTAGTTCGTAATTTGTAATGGATGATTTGATGCTGACTTTGGTAATTCACAGGCTTTTAGTACCGAACAGTTGGAGGACTTAGAGGGCGTTCTGTGGAAGAGTTACTTTGCTTAGAGGATTCTTGGAAGGTGGAAATATAAATAACGACTCTGATGTACCACATAGTTAGCCCTGAAATCTGTAACCGTGTTCGAATATACAATGTTCCTTTTCCCTGTGTAGAAGGTGACAGGAGACGACTAATCCATCCGGACCAGCTCGATGTGAGGTGTATAAGTCCCCAGACCATCCCAACATATAAAGATTAACATGCAATAACTGCGGCATGAAGCCTTGCGGTTTCTCATTCCTGATAGACAGAAATAAAACCACATTTAAAGACAATTAGAGGCTAAGGATACATATTCGTATGAAATACACTACGGTACCGAGCAGAATCTCCCCGGGCGGTAGCCCGGATCCGAAACTAATGGCGGACGTCTTGTTTTAAGTGGTTAGGGTTGGCAATAGCTGGCACGACCCAAATCCGTCGAATTTGAATGGATTTGTTACATTCACAAACTGCCACGTGCACTTTAAGACTCAATTCATACAAATAAATTCTGAGAAGCCATATCCCTTTCTAATTACGTAGTATTAATCACGTTTCCTTCTTCGGCCACCACTTGCCACACTCGCCACATTAATACCCTCGAATAGCTACTAATATTTACTCAATATATCCTATACTGACCAGAATATCCACAATGCCAGCAAACATCCAAACATCAAAAACCCATAAATCTGGTTATCTGGTACCCATCGGTGCTCTATTTGCAGTCGTTCAAGCGAGCCATCCCCTGGGCCGCCGCAGCAGTTATCCGTTTTATCAACTGCTAAACAATCACCTCCTTCCACCTCACAAATTCTTGCCAAATACTCTATTACATCCCCACGCGTTGCGAACCTTTCCGGTGTCTTGCCCTGCGCATCCATCATTTCTACCATCTCCCTACCGCCTATCCCCACCACCTTCATCACAGCATGTAAATTCCCTCTTGCTGCAGCATGATGCAGAGGCGTTCGTCCATTACAGTCAACCGCGCGTATATCAGCACCCCGGGAAACCAGTATGTCAATAGTCTCCGTGCGTTTACTCTCAATAGCATAATGTAATGCTGATTTGCCGCAACAGTCACGCTCGTCGAGATCAAGGTTGACACCGCTGCCGTCGGAATCGGGAAAGAGATGACGGAGCAAGGCGGTATTACCGCGTTGAGCGGCAAAATGTACGATCGAGCGCCCGGAGAAGTCGCGGAGAAGTGCTGCAGAAGGACCGCCGCAGTTGATGAGTGATTGTATGAGAGCCGGGGTGGATTTACTCGACCAGGCGACGAAATGTAAGAGCGTCATTCCACGACTGTCTTGGGAGGTGGGATCTATAATGCTGTAGCCGTGGTCATGGGAAAGGAGGACCCGCGAGAGGGCGTCATTGAAGAAAGTATGGAGCGTGGTTTCTTGGCCAATGTTGCGATTTTCGAGGTCAGCGCCGCAGTCGAGGAGTAGACGTGTGAGAGGATATGATCTTCGACGGGAAATTGCGATGTGGAGGGGGGTACTTGTTACGCAGTCAGCTGGTCGGTTGGTTGCCGAAGCATGGCAGTGGTTAGACATACTCTCCGTCTTCGTTAGCGGCGTTCACATCTGCTCCTTCTTGCAGCAGTAACTTGCATATGTCTATGTGACCACTCGTCACAGCAACCTATATGAAGACCCGATATCAGCGGGAACCCTGATGAAGGATGGGGAATGTATGAACAAACATGTAAGGGGGTAATCCCTTCTGCCGTGACATCCCTTGGAGTTGACTTTCCAGCGCTGAGTAAATTTCTGACCGCTGCGATATTGCCCCGGCGGGTATAAACCATGATATTGGCATCCCTTTCTACTACAGCTGGCAACGATAAACCAAACTGCACCGACAATTGGTCCCACCGTCTTCGGCGAAATGTTCGGATCTCGAGGTGCACTTTGCGCGAACAGCGCCACCAATGGGGTGTAAACGTCACTAAGACGCCGCAGCCACCGTTTTCAGACCCGTCCGCCTTGAAACTGGGACTTTCACCGCTTGTCCAGAGGCGATAACGCACAGGTCCATAGCTGGCAGTCAATAGGCCTAGCATTGTCTGAAGTCTGTAAGTCCATGAGTGCCTAGTCGCGAACGGTTCCAGATGTTCCTCAGTTTTCCTCGGTGATATATCTGGACATAAGCCATGTTCTACCCCAACCACAGGAGAACTAGGTGCGGTGTGAACCGCGCATATCACGGCGACATTTTCGCACGCCAGAAGAGAATGGGTATCTCGCAAAGGCTCACATGCACCTACATGCGGCGCCGCCCCATGACGCAGACTAGAGTGCGCATCCTTTAGTATAGAATTGTGCGCTTGCATTTCTGACAGTCTATCTTCGACGATTGGCCGCTGCCTACTTAATAACAGAACATCGACAACAGATTGCTGGAGATTATTTTGTATATTGTCAAGAACAGATTCAAGACTCGCTTTAATCTCTACAGGCAGCTTTCGTCTCACCGCTTCAAGCGATTCCGTATGCTCAATGGCAAGTTTTCTAAAATTATAACACAAGTTTTCGTCAGATTCACTTATACCAGCTTTATCGGCAGCTAGGATGTGGCCTACATCTGAAGAGTGGACAAAGTCAATGCAAACGTTGTACGATACGATCGAACGTTCCTCAAGATCTTTATGATTGGTTTCTCCGCCAAGGGCCATCCAAGTCGAGTCCATGTTTTACGAATTCGTCCACCCTTAAGCTTCTCACTAATATCACTCACGACGGCTTGGAGTTCTCGCAGATCGTCCAGGCAGCTATGAAGCCGATCCATAAATTTTGGCGAAAGGTCTGCCGGCCCCGGAATGATTTTAGCCAGGGCCTCGATGTCGATGAAGGTCGTACATAGCGCACTAAGCTCGTCGACGAGATGTTGTACCTCTTCTGGCGCTTTCTTGACGGATGAAAAGAAGCTGTATAGTATCTGGCAGCTCTCGGCAGCAAAGCTGATTGCTGTTAAAGTGTTGACACAAAGCGATAATGATTCGGCCATTGCAAAGGTTGTATGTAACGGGCAACTGTGGCGGCTCTAGCATTTATACCTAGGCTTATAAGCTGACCTGTTCCTAAGTACGCGGACACTCCTCAGGTGGTACAACGACAGTGAACACCGCCCTGACAGCTCTAGCTGTTGTGCGACAACACGGTCGATTGCTAGCTCGTGCGTGTGCAGTGGCACCACACACAGAGCTGAGTGAGTACAGGTGTTGATATCCGCTCATGCTCCACAGCGCTCAACACTGCTAATCACCATGCCACAAATACCCGACCCACCAAAAAACAGCATCGAGACTAAAGAGTACAAACCTGGGGATGCTGTCTATTATTATCGTACTGGTGAATCTTCAGATATATGGTCTAACAACAAGAGCCAATACTAAAATCTGGGCAGGTAAATGGCGCGACGGCTCTGTTATAAGCAAGGGGGGAAGCTCAGACGACAGCCCTCGATACGTCGTATGTCCAGCCAACCATTCCTATAGTGTTCTCACCCGCTTAATCGTAAGCTAGCAGATCGAAGACGCCAAAAATTTAGACCGCTACATTGCTGCGGAATGTGATATGAGGAAAAAAACTTAAAGGGACAAGTGGACTATTAATATGATGGGTGTACCACGGAGCCATAGATATGAAACAGATTTTATGACATGTAGTGCTACCTAATCGTATTGCTTTCGTTAGCTGGGAAGTAAGTGTAGAGGATGGGGATCTCCCCCACCTAGCCGGATCATCCAGAGGGGAGGGGTAAACGGGTGCTGCCATACTCTAGATAGTAGAGGGAATACAGTATGATACAGTATGATTAAAAAAAACAAAAGCTCTCGTCAGCTAGATTTTCAACTCGCTGCGGAGCGGATACGAACGTCTGGTTTGCGAGAGCAGCTCGTATGTTCACAAGTGAAATGTAGGACGGATATGAATTTTGTGGCGTTGGAGCCTTACCGCTGGAGCTGTGCACTCAGGATTTTCCGGCTGGCAACGACGGATTCACCTTATCTAACGAACTATGAACCCTTCTCTCTCTACTATGAGCCTTCGGAACAAGCTATCGCAAGTGAAATCCCGGGACCTGTATGGTAGAGAGTTCATCTCTCGCAGCGCCTTGAGGCAGCTGATCACGGTCGCAGCGACGAAATGGCATCTCGTCTGGTCCTGCAAAGTCGATCCAGAGCCTACCATCGTCGAATCGATCGTCCAAAATGCATCACAGCTCTTCGCAATCCTAATCATGATATCTGAGGAGCGATTTGTCTCTGAAGCGATTAAGCAAGGCTGGTGTGACGATAAACTCCCGCTCTCCGAAGCCGATGTCCAGTATTTCCGAGACCTGCGAATTTCACGCTGCTTCATGGAAACTCAGTGGCTGTTCCCGCCAGTTTTCCGGTCCAAAAGCCACCTCGAATTGCCCGGTAATGCTGCCTTACCTTTCACCGATCGCGAATTCTTAGGTGATGGAGCATTTGGTGTGGTAGTCTCAATCAAAGTTGCAGAAGGGCATTTACCAGAACACAATACGGTAAGCTTAACAATATCTGCTAGTTAATGGGCTGGAGCTAAAAGAGTGTGAAGGATGTAGTTGCGTGGAAGAGGATTAGACCACGAGCAAACCAGTCTTGGAAAGTGGTTATGCGAGAGGTAGAGACCCTGCGTGAGCGTAGGCACCGGGTTATTGTACCGCTATTAGCGTCTTTTACACTGGGCCAATTCGAATCGGAGGAGGCTTCCCTTAACCTGCTTTTCCCATGCGCGCGGATGAATATGCATCAATGGCTTAGACTTACCAAGTCCCCCGAGGAACTGCAGTGCTTGGGTTTCGACGGTCAGCGCAAGTACCTGTACTCTTCTATCTTTTCGCTTGTTTCTGCACTGTCATTCCTTCACCGTCCTATTGATGGCAAGGTGACATCGCACCATGACCTCAAACCCCACAATATACTTTTTTTGGATGGCACCCTTAAGATTTGTGACTTTGGCAGAACGCACCTAATGGACTGGTCAACTGGTTCTGAGACGGCAGGCGAACATGGGCTCGGAACGCCGACATACCATCCACCCGAATTTTACAACGATGACGGATCACGCTCCTCGGTAAATCACGGCCGTAGTTTTGATATATGGTCTATGGGATGTATAATTATTGAGATTGCAACCCTCATTCTCTATGGCTGGGAAGCCGGAAAAGTCCAGGAATTTCAGAATAAGAGACTGGACTCAGAACCCCAACGATGGAAAAAGATAGACGACGACTCTTTTCATAATAACATGGACTGCGTACGAGCTTGGGTCTCAGAAATGAGAGGCCACGATGAAAGTAGTCCGCAGTTTGTTCGGACATTGACGATTGCGGATAGGATGCTAAGAGAAAATCCGGAAGACCGTCTATATTCGTGGGAATCAGAGTTGGATCTGTATGAACTGCTGTATCCCGATCTTCCAAACAGCCACCGTGCGCAAACCGAGGCGTCACGAGTCCAAGGACCTCGTCAAAAGAAGTTCGTACGCAGAGTCGAAACACCGCTCCACAGAGCTTGCATGGATGAAAACGAACACCGCGTACGAAAATTACTTCTAGCAGGCTGGCCGACAGAAGTTAAGGATAGTATGGGGCATACTGCATTGCAGATAGCTGAGTCTCGAGGATGGAACAGACTAGTCAGAATCCTTTCAGCGCCCGCTACCCAATTGCAACAAAGCCACTCTGAGAGAGCCGAGCAGAGCCCATATGACAGCGGATCAAGGGAAATACAGGAGTTCTTTTTGGACGAGATAGATGATGGCGGTGATGGAAAAACAGCTCTACACTATGCGGCGGAGAAGGGTTTGCAATACGATGTTGAGAAGATATTAGCCACTACGCCTAACAAATGGAGGGTAATCTCGGCGGAGGACGACGAAGGCCTTACTCCTTTACATTGGGCGGCTAGGAAAGGTCACAAGGACGTGCTGGACACATTACTGCTTTCTGATGGCCACGAAACCGAAGACTACCTGCATAAGGTTGACAATTCGGGGCAAACGTTGCTCCACCACGCATGCTACTTTGGCCATACGGATGTCGCGTTGCTGCTGTTGGAGAAATACCAGCCCCACGGCAATTCGGTCGCTGCTCTTCTTGCGAAGGACGTCACAGGAAAGACTCCTTTGCATTGGGCAGCGCAGCGGGGACATTTGGAGACGGTAGAGGCACTGCTAATGGCTGGGACTTCGATGGAAACACTTCAGCGAATGTTGGAAGAAAGAGACGACAATGGCAAAGATGCTTGCCAGCTAGCCCAGAGAGCGAAGGTTGTCGATCTACTTCAAGGAGCCAAGCAAAAAGGAACCGGTACAGTAAAATATCATACTCATCGTTGAGACCCATTGATACCAGGGCTGCTCAATGGGGACGTTGCAAGATTAAGCATATGCTATTACAATTATGACAAGAATGCCTTTCTTTCTTTCGAGACCCGAACCCGAACCCGCAAAATAGAACGGAACGCTAGATACAACACTTCGCCAGCGGCTCCAGTACCCTCCGCCTAAACTCTTCCAAAAGCTCGTCACCTGTGCCCTGGACTCCAAAATTTCCTGTCAAACACACCTCCACCACATTTCTATATATATCGCCCATTCTGAAGGCCACATCCGCCATATGATTTTCTTTCGAATCTGGATCTAACAAAATCTCTCGAACTTTCTTCATCCCTTCTTCACCGCATTCTTTCAACTCGTACGCATAGTGACGTTTTAGAATGAACCGCATTGAATGCCATTTCGCAATCTCAACCAACACAATCCCGAAACTGTAGTATTCGTGTAGTTTTGTAAAGCGTGTTGTAGGATCTCGGAGGGCTTCGGGATGCCGATATAAATTTGGCTCTATAGCCATTGTTCTATATAGCACCATTTAGAAAGTTCCACGACCCTAGCTCCCTAGCGAAAAGTCTTACACCATCTTCTCAGTAGGCTCCTCTTCCCACGGCCCATCTCTACGCGCAAAATCAAAACCTGCCAATCGCGGTTTCTCAATACTTCTTGGGGCTCCAGGAGCGCCAGGAAAGAACAGCACGTTATCACCTCTAATGCCCTTGTGTAGCCAGCCTTTTTTATGTATAGCGTAAATCGCATTTGCCAACCGCCGGGCCAGCCGAATGCGTGCGGTCAACGACCACACGGCTCGTTGCTGGAAGTAGTCCAGTAGCGATATCGGTATCAGCGGTTCCGTTGACGCTTCCGGAGGCAGGGAAAATATGAGCAGATATTCATTGGTACCGGAATCTTCGGAATATCCTTCGCATTGCAGGACGGGGAGCTCGTCATAAGGGAAAGGATCATGAAGCATATTGGCGATATCTTCAATCCGCTGGTAGATCTTCTTACCGAATTTATCACGGACCAGTTCGCCATCGTATTTTTTTGCCTCAACAAGGACCAGCTTGCCTTCATAGTCTTCAATACGACGGTGCTTGGACTTAGGGCTCACAGATCCCATGAGTACCGAGGGCAAGGAAACACCTTCGGCTGGCTTGAGGAGTACTCGACGGATGTAGAGGCTAGACATGGATGGCAGTATTTTAGCGTTAGGCTAACAATGAAAGAGCTTAGACGGTGTTGCGGCCCGCGTTCGATTGTTTTCCCTAACCGAGTCCGAGTTCGTCTACAGAGTCAAGGAGAATAGAGCAGCCTTTCGATTTGAGAAACTTGATCTTGCCAAGCAATGACCCCACATTATCCCCACCTTGCATAAATAACCAATGAGCAATGCGCAATTCTGTGCTTCATGAGAACTAACTGGCTTCCATCTTGGGGCAATCTCTTCCACCGCTCGACTTTTCCTGCAATCTCTCGAGCCTCGACACAATTTCCTCCACCCGAGCCTTCCCCTCTGTCAACTGACGCTCTTTACCTTTCATTTCGTCTCTAAAAGAGAAAAACTCCGGAAATGTGATTAACGAAGTTCGGGCTATATCCAGAGGAGCCTCGCCATATGCGTTCTGGAGTGTTGCATCTGCCCCGAATTCTAAAAGAATTCGCACAGCTTCTGTGTTAGAATTCAAACACGCTAAGTGCAGTGCTGTGTATCTGTCTTTGTTCAAAGCCATGTCGAGTTGTGCTTGGGTCGGTTTGAAATACTCCATCAGACGGTGTAGAACTATCTCAGTAGCACGCTGATCTTGTTCCTCTTGCGGTATACTGGCGGCGGCATGTAATACGGTGAAATTGGTTTTTCTCGATACGACAAAACCGGGCTGAGCTCGAGGGTGATTGAAGAGGAAGTCTATGCAGATTATTATTGAGTTCGTTGAATGTTCCAAGAGGAGATAACCAAGCACGGTTTTCGGTTTAGCGTCTGCGAAGAACAGTCCCTCAGAATACTCGTTGTTGATATCTGCACCCCTTTCTAAGAGCAAGTCGGCAAGCTCGAAACATCGACTGCGCACTGCACAGCCCAGAGCGGTTTCATAGCCAGATGGCACATCATCAATACCCAACCCTGCGTCGATTAAAGCCTGGGCATATCTTCGGTCGTCAATGTTCAACGCTGCACAAGCGTACAAGAGGTTTGGATGGTTAGAATGTGAGATTGTAACATCGGCTTTATGCTTCAACAGAAGACGAAAGGTTTCGAAATTTCTAGAGTGAAGAGCACATCCCAAAGGAGTTAGGTACTGTTCATGGTCGGAAGGAACAGGAGATGGTGTATTGAGATGCTCGTCACACCCAATTTGTAGCAAAAACGCGACAACATCTACCTCCGCAAACAATACCCCACAGAGTAGAGCTGTAAGCCCTTTATGAGGCGGTAGATCTCCAAGGTCTATGGTGTCACCTTGCTTTAAAAGGAGTTTTATTGTCTGCTGAGCCCGCTCACGCCATAAAACGCCGTGTCGGCGAATTCTCCCGAGTAAGGACCCACGTGGAACTTGTATTGAACCTCCGGAGATGGCTAGCGCTAGCAGAGAATACCCATATCGGTCTACGGTTCGACTTGCGGTTGGAGGCTTTGAGAAGAGGAGATTTAAGATTTCTGGATATTGAAGCCTAGCCGCAAGGGAAATGGCCGGGGAGACATCAGCGCCAAGGCCCAACAAAACTTCCACTGCATGTAAACAATTCCTCAAGATAGCCCACTCCAGGGGAGTACCCTGAACCCAAGCATTCTCCGCACAGTCGGTATAAGAAAATCCGGACGCAACGGCATCGAGATTACCTCCGCGGGCAACCAAAGCACGTCCGATTGGCTCGATATCCTCAGTTTCAAACCTATGCAACCAATGTAAAGGCGTATTACCATCTTCCGAAGCTATCTTAGGATCAGCCCCGTGCTCTAGTAAGAACAATACTATGTCGCGATGACCCGAACGACATGCTTGTAGCAATGGTATTTCACCGTTTACATTCTTTGTATTTATACTATCCGGATCGCTAGCCACCAGTTTTGATAAAGTTTGCTGCCACCCACATGTGGCTGTATAATGGAGCATTGTGTCGCCCTTGTGGTTAAAGATCGAACGACAGTAAGCGGGCACAGAAGCTACAGCTTCAAGCTTCTCTTTCAACTCCCGATCGAACTTTTCGCGACCCGATTGCGTGAAGATATTGAATTTAGGATTAGTATCAGACGGAAAGTGGTCGTCATCAAACAGTTGCTTCCCTACCCCCGACTTCTGGAAACGTAGAGTTATCATCCCATAGTCGTATAGATCCTCCGTTGATAACTCAAATAAGTCTTCTGCCGCGGTGAAGTAGCCTTTGGTGACAGCCAAATAGAGCCATCCAGGAACACGGAACTGGTCTTCAACAGGGAGACTGCGTCCGAAGACTTTGTGCACTCTGTGGACAATAGCCTGTGCACGAACGTGATTTAAATTTGCAGCAGCCCTTAGCCAACTAAGACCTTCATCAATCCCGGATCTAAATTGATGTCGGACTGGGTCTGCATCTTCCGGGGCATTTGTTTGAACTCCACAATCGGAATAAAGACTCTCATTGTACCGTTCACAGTCTACCATGCCGTTGATGTACATAACAGCTAAGCCGTATTGGGCTTCTGCTGCTGATGCAGTCGAAGATTCGATATCGTACATGTTGAAGTCATGTGCGGCCCGCAGAAGCTCTTTAGTCATATATCTCAATACCGCGGGATTGACATCCCAGATACCACCGAAAGTGAACTGCATGTCATAATCAGATAGTGTCACGCAATGCAAACAGGGTAACTATTTACTTGTAATGTTTGTTCACGTAACTGGCATTGACGTCTTAAAAGACCGCCAAAGTCCGCTTGAGCTCTAGCGAAGTGTTAAGATAGACTCATCCAAGTCTGATGCGAGTATTACCTGAACTGAGCTTCTTCCGCGAGAAGAAGTGCTTTTGGGCCCTCTAGGTTCCTTTCGCGCGGATTAACTCTTATCGTAGCATCTAGTATAAGTGCCAGCTCTGTCTTGTTGATATCCGCCTTCAAACTAAGCAGCGACTTCAGGTACGGAAGAAGTTTAAGGTCGTCTTTCTTCCATAAATCTATATCGTCCTCAAAGCTGTTGGGTGCGGAGCCCTCTTTCAAATGCGTTTCGGTCCGAACTTCATCAAAATGGAAATCTCTAAAAGGGTTTCTACCGTCCACCATAACTTGTAAGATAGCAAATCCGAGACTGTATATGTCGCTATTTGGGGCATCTTCGGGTCGTATGTTTTGTTGCCATTCAGGTGCGTTCCAAGGTCGCGTCCCGCTAGGCAAACGTGCGGGACTTTTCAAATCACATACAGCTCCACCAAAGTCAGCAAGCTTGGCAATATAAGGGCGTATTTCCCGGGTTTCTGCGTTGGGATTTGAGAACATCAAAACATTGGTGAGCTTGACATCACCATGAATGATGCCACAATAGTGCAAGACTTCTAATCCAAGAAGGATATCAAGGCAGAGTGTCTTTTTGAGCCGGTAAGGCAATTCGGTAGCCGTTTCTCGTAAAAACCCCGCGAGCGTTCCTTTGTCTGCTCGTTCAATAAGCATAACAGGCCACTTCCGAAGACTTTCGCTGAGAGCTGCGCCGGTTCTCGGTTGAAGTTCAAGGGCATCCGTTTCCCAGCCCACACCCAAGAGTTGGACGATGTTTTCGTGCTTTCGTACGGGAGTATGAGTTAACACCCGTAATTCCAACATCATGGAAGCTATAATTCGTTTATCCTCGGTGTGGTCACACTTTGTCAGAGGTATACGACGCTTTAAGACCAGACGGTTTGTGCCTGGGAAGAAAGTATGGTCCAAGAACGCAGACACAAGGAATGACGAACCAATCCCTATTGTCTTCAAACACATGCTAACAACGCCAATGTCAAGCGTCCGCAACATGTAAGGGAGATGGCCTGATTCACTTGTGCTAGAATAATCATTCCCAACAGTTGCAGCTAAAGAAGCGAACTGTGAAAATAACTGATTACCTGATAAGGAAGAAGGGATTCCACTCAAGGGCACACAGACTTGCTCTTCTGTTTGCGCCCCGCCTTTGAAGGGATTTAAGGGATGCCCGGATTTGAGCAGCTCTGGAAGGAATTCGCCACGTATGGTAGAAGACCGTTCAGCTATTAGCCAGATTAACTTAATGCATAAGAGCCGGGGCACAGATATTACCGTAGTAAGCCATTGCGTTGGTGTACTCTAGCCGAACGATGTCTCCAGTGGCCAGCCGAGCGATGGGTGCAAGCACTCGGAGGTTGGGTAGTTAAAGCTTCGGGCAGCGATTGTCTGTATACTACTAGTACGCTTCAGTTGCTCATGGGTTTGGGTGAGCCTTTTGAGTTCGGTCCAATATCAGAAGGGCGCGGTTTTGAGCTCTTTATATGAATCTGCTAAGGCGACACTTCTCAGCACCGGTGATGAGCACCAGCGCCAAGGCGAGTGGAATTTCCTGCAAGGCGTCCAATGCGCATTTCGATCACTACTCCTGAGAGCAGAACCAGTGCTTTGGCCACCATAACCGGTGTCGCTGGTCATATACATATGAGAGGAGCTTAATGGGTTGTTTAATGCTCCTCAGCCCATGAACAGTTCACTGACCCTAACACCGCCGTCTTCATGTGGCGGTCTTTCGAGCAACGTCACTGAAAATGAGCTCCTTTCATTCCCTCATGGATTTGGTGAAATCGCCTATGTCAAGATTCCTCCCGAAAAGAGGTGCTTCCGTGCAGACACGCAGCGGAGACAGCCATCAACCAGATGCAAGCCATCTCTATCGATAATTCGAAGGTCAGGTTGACTTGGAGGCATGATCAGAACAGCTGTGGTCTTACGGGAGGAGATTAGTCCTTGGATAAAGAAGGGAATAACGTCGATTCGTCGTCTAAAGGTCTTGTCGGTAGTAGTGGTAGTGATACCGCCGGGACACAGAACCGGCTCGCCTCCGGACTATCCAACTCTCTATCCAACCAAGCCTTTTTACTGCGATGAAGCGCGTGTAAAAAATTTCATCATTTATTTGAAGTGCATGAGGCATCTTGTAGTAAAGTACAAAACTTGTCCTGGCCAATCTTTATATGTGAGGGCAGTGTATATCTTATGCGCCCGGCTGTGAAACACAGGTATGAAGACACAGGTGAATGCACAAAAGCGAGCACAAACACATTCAAGTGAGAGAATGATATATATATACTGATGAGTAACTCACATGTGCATATGAGGTCGAGTCGGTGGCCAAACTCCACCATGTGACCCCTGTTACTGGCTCTTTTCTGGTGGTGGAATTGAGGTATTAGGCCACCTTGTGCATGGTTTGTGAAGTGAAATCAACCATCCCATCCATCTGACCCAGGCAGACACAGTACCATTTTTTTGTCTAAGACGTGGACGATTAGAGGACTGCCAGAGCTGCTTCATGACCGTCCCTGGCTGGGGGTTGGTGGATATTGGTCAATCATTCCAGTTTAGTCTTGAATTAGACTTACATCCAGCATTTACTGTCACATCACATTATATGATCATCACCGTGATGAGTTTCACCATTGCAACTGGTAGCAATCCAACTTGCTCTATGTATTGTTCTCAAAGCAGAAGAGTTTCCCGGTTATCTTCTCCTGAATTTAATCCCAAGATTTTGTTGTGTCTGTTCTCTGGGTCTCTAGTACGAGGATCAGCCCACATGGTATTTATGTTTGGCTACAAGTTTTTGCATTATGGACAAATGATGAAAGTATTAAATGTGTGATACGCGCTTCATCGCGGCAAAAAGTCTTGGTTGGATAGTGAGTTGGATAGTCCCGAGGTGAGCCGACACAGAACGACGGCGGAGGGTGCACCGCGGAAGGCGGAAACGGAGGCACAGGAGGACAAGGGAGAAAGGAATAGAGATCGAAATGAACCTCAAGGGGCTGAGCAAAGCTTCGGTGTCACATCTTCACCAGACACCATCAAATCGTTATGTTATCAAATCTAATACTGGTCTATATCGGTCTACAGTCCGGCCGGCGGTCGACCTAGCCGCTTCAGAACACTAAGCGCTTCAAAGAGACCTAAGTCAGAAGCTATAGAAAAGATTAGCCGCGTATATAGATTCGGGATAGATTACAATAGATTTAGCGACTGCTCATGCCTTATAATATGTAGTGTCTGTCTCAATAAGAGAATACAGGAAATTAAACTTCAATACCCTAGACGCCGCAGAAAGTGAAGTACTCGAGGCCAGGGAAAAGAACTATTCTCGTAACTAGGAATTATCCAAACGCCGCATGTAATATCGGGTTAACGCGGCAGAAATTTAACCAGAAATAGCAGATTCACAGTGCAAATTTCAATTCCCGATTGGGGGGTGTCCCTGGTCCCAAATACGTCACTACTCATAGTCTAAGAACTCCGAGCCCATAGTCTCGGAGTGTGGTACTTGAGCCCATTTTCTAGCACTGTTACAGAACTCTATATTGCGGAGGACCTGAGCGCCCTGTGGAAGGTGAAAAACTAAGTTTCGGCATGGGACGAGATATTCCGTCCTAGAATTTGATCCTGGGACCAACAGGACCCTAGATGCCATGGGATTCCGCGAGTGACGGCCTGTGACTGATTCCTTAGGCCAAGAGAAATTGATCGCTGTGGCTACTGGAAGTATTATAGTACCGCTGATTGAAGAATGCTGCCAATAACCTGCTCTCGTGCCCAGACTTTTTCGCCCCGCTCAGCGAAATGAACCCGGAAAGTTTGGTATACGAGAGCACCAATAACCGCCTTAGCTACTCGAGTATGGCCACACGTTAAGCGGATGATTTTTTTGTTTGTCTATTACCTTGTATCATTTATAGGCTCTCAAAGTTTGATTCTACTTTTCTGTCGACGCCAGGTTTTTGGATGCTGGGCTGGGCTGGAAAATTCCAAGTCTACAACGGCTCAGCAGTGAATGATATTGTTGTACTGTACATCACTCAAAGTGATTTGTTATAAAAAAAAAACACCTCCGACAACACACCACACCACCTTTTAGTTTTGCCAAGACCGATTTTATCCAATCAAGTTTGACATCGCGAGAAAATTTTTGCTTCGGTTTTCAGTTGAACGA
>Ga0307515_10006411_pt1 | contig 23540 bp, 8 predicted proteins | sample 17_EM_MG_FD_194513 | JGI IMG/M metagenome (GOLD analysis project Ga0307515, IMG submission 194513) | Populus trichocarpa ectomycorrhiza microbial communities from riparian zone in the Pacific Northwest, United States - 17_EM | ecosystem: Host-associated > Plants > Roots > Unclassified | place... | reverse complement strand
ACTCCGGTTTTGATATCAAACTTAGCAATAGATTGTCTACAATAATAACTTAGAGTCCGCTCTAGCAATTAAAATAAACAATCATAGGAAAAATAAGCATAGGAGAACAAATATATTTATCATATAATCTGAAAAGAAAAGGTAAAATAAATCTCACAGTTCATGAAATCCGAAGGTTTCTGTGTCCTTGCAACCAAGAAAAAGTGTTTAGCCTTGCATGTTTGTTGAACAACTAATAAAAAAGAAGGAAGAATGCATAATTTCGAGTTTCTTAGAGGAGGGGGGCGTTTTTTTCCTCTTGGCTGGCTACCCCCCTTCTCTTCTCTCATTCTTTTTATATCCTAGGAAACCCTAGGTCTCTATTTTACAAAATAGTCCTCCATTAAGTAGACTGTTTACATTTAAGTACTTCAATAACTATTTTCCTAAAAAAGGAGAAATAGCCTTGCATGAAATCTTCAAGCTTTGACTTAGAGGAGCTAAATTGCTGAAATAAAAACTTGGATATCGGTTTAGATGCTTCGGAACGTAATTTGGACTCGTTTCTTCACGAAACCTGTTTGCTGGCAGAATTCAGATGTCATCTTTGAAAAATCATATCTCCCTCATATGACATTGTTATTGGCTGAAATTCGGAGCGTTTATAGCCCTTTGAGTCATGAATCCAAAAAAATTGATTTTGCATCAATTGGACTTCTGTAACTCTAGATATTCAAGTTGTAATGGCCGAAGGTCAACATTGGCAGATTGTGAGATTTGACTTTGAAGGCTGCGATTTCCATGCTCTTTCTTATTTTATTTTCTTGCCTTAGATGTTCAGAAAGGTATGGATGTTATCTTTTTAATGCCACTGGAATCACTTCATTCCGACCTCTAGAGCTCATGCTCTGCACAAAACATCGACTGAAGGTCAAATCTGCCAATTATCTTCAATTTACTCCCTTTTGCATCTTTCATCCAAAAGTGCCTTCAAAACATAAAACAAAGAATATTAAGGCATTTTATATATAAAACATAGGCAAAACACTAGTTAAATGTGGGTGAAACTATCGAATAATATGGTTGCATCACCTCTCTCTCTAAAGCTTGTCATTCATAGAATAGTCCGTTTATCTTATCAAATTCATTCATTAAAACCCTAAAAGTTTGAGATAGATTTTTTTATTCTTTATCAAAAAACCAATTTATTTGTTCCTCTCCCTTTGATACCACCTCTCCTTTTGATACCTTCTCTTCTTTTGCCATAATACCTCATCAGAATAAATCTGATTTTGATTGTAATACTCTCTTGCATTATTATTTTTACTCTAAGTTTTCAAACTGGACATGATACAAAAAATCCGAGCAATCCTTTTTTTTTTATAACAGACCCTAAAACATATGCTAATGACAGTAAAGAAAGTAAGAAGACACTAAGGGACTAGAGAAACTTACCCGAAACAAAAACAATGATAGAAACAAGTAGATATGACGTAGAATAAGAGAAATAAATTAAATTAATAAAAGGATATAACCTAATTAATGGAGCAAAGCTCAGATACCAAATGATGCGGACCTCTTGATTACGTGGTCAAGCAACCCACAACGAAGATGCTACAACTCCTGCGAAGCAAAGAAATTAGGTTTGATAGGAGTATGATATAATTAAAATTTGTCTCAAGGTATCAGCACTATTGAAATAAGAAACCTCTGCCCAACAAATACTAATTCGCAAACGAGAAGTATAATGAAGACAACACAGGTCAGTTATACCTTGATAAGTCAATTCGTTCTTTGTCCTAATTAAAAAAACATGTTGCATCACGCAAAACATAAGTTTATTTCATAAATCTCAAAACAAGATACCTTATCCTTGTAGGAAAATGATCTTTACCGAATAAGAAGTCCACAAGGTAAAAGAAAGTAAATAATAAAATTTATACATCCTGTTCTGACGTATATCGCAAGGCCTTCTTAAAATTTGATTGACCTAAAATTTACCCCAATATAGAACAATATTCTGGAAAACTCTGTGTAAATTTTGAACCTGATCCAATGGTCGGATTCAGAATTATGATTGTTACCGTAAAACTGGACAGTAGGCACAATTATGCTAGAATCCGAATTTCCTTGTTCAACCCTTTCTTGGATCGTATCATGACCTATTCCCAAAGAATAAAAAATATTTAATATCATAATTACAAGGTTGTTGAGAATCAGATTTACCTTTACTATCGATGAAGACTTATTTCTTAAGTCTTATCCTTTCCAATTCAACATCGCTGATGAAAAAAAACTCAAATTTTGAACTTACGGTGAACTACCTTTTCTCTTAAGTTGTAGTTCCACCTTTGTAGCCATATACATCATATCTTCTATGTAACACCCTCACATAAACAATATATGGTCACACATTAAAACCAGTGGAACACTATTATAATAGCATGAAATTGTTTTTTTTATATCCTAGAGAATACATATCCACCATTAACCCTGGTTATAACCGGTCAAGAAATTAAAAGACAATCAATTCAAATCAAATAATTGTAACATGCCACATTCCGGGATAAAAACAACAATCTCATGTCCACCGAAAAATAGAGTAACTAATTTTGTTTTTCTATATATATTCATGGTGTTCGTATTAAAGTCTACCGAAATTTCAACGGAGTCTCCCCTAAACCGGAAGATCCCAAGTTATCAACATTTAACCTATTTACACTTCTAATAACCCGCATCTCCTAACTCAATCATAACCCAATCATCCTGGGTCTCAATCCCACAAACATCATCATACACATAAACCACAATATTTATGATATACATTATATAACAAATATCATTATGGATGGATAAAAATATAAATACGCATACATGAAACATGGTTATATGAACTACAAAGTTAAGTTCATTTAATCAAGTTTAAACATTAATTATACAAATTAAGTTATACAAACATTTCCATGTTTACAAAAAATACAAGGGTATATTCCCTAGAACCTAGATTACGAGTGAACATAAGTTAGGATCTACTCCTGTCGTGCATGCGATGATCCTGAAACAAAATATATATTATTCAAAACATGAATATCACAATAAATATAATAACACAAATATCTAACAATTTAAAAAGGGCAACATGCATCATATTTTGTTCACTTCTCCCTTCTGGTTTTCATTAGAATCTCTTTCTTGTTCAACTACTAAAAACCATTTCCCCTCCCATTATCAACCTCCATTCCAGATTTTATAAGATCAATCATGATTATTTCTGCTTAACACATTACCAATACCAATTTCACTAGTATCATCATCATCACGTCGTAGGAGTCGATGCAAGGCGATCCCCTTATCCGGGATCCTAACATATACTAAATGTATGCTAGCCAGTACATGTTGATCCCCTGACCCAAGATCCTAACATACACTAAAATATATGATAGCCAATACATGGTGATCCCCTTACCCGGGATCCTAACATACATTAAATGTATGCTAGTTCACGCCCCAAATCACACTTCTCATATTTCCTTCGTCAGCGATAATTTCATCACTTGACAATTCACACAACAACCTTTCACCTTGAATACACAAACATTCAGAATACTATCTAAAATATCAACATCATTACGCAAACTTTCCTCCTTTCACCTAATATCCAACATTCGGTAATTCACATTTCATATCGGCAACATATTAAATCATGAAATTTAACTAGAAAGTATAGGTGCGATCCACCTACCTGCAATAGAAGCTCTACTTGTTCTCCCCTGCTGCTGCTGTTGCACCACACCTGTGGTCCCTTCTGCAAATCACAGGTTTATCTCATAAATTTTTCTCACTCAAGGATATGTTTTATAATAACCATATCAACAACCAATAAGTCTTTCTTTCAGTCATTTCTTTATATTTTATGTTTTTCTCATTACACTCATTAATATTGTCGTTCTTTGTCCAACCATAGTTATCATTCTTTTCTTTATATTTTAACTGTTACTGTTTAAATCTCGAACTATAACTACCCAACTGTTACTGTCTAGTCATTGGACTGTTACTGTCCAACTGTTACTAACTAGACATTAGATTGTTATTGTCCAACTGTTACTATATTGACATTGAATTGTTACTGTCCGACCTCTCCTCAGATTTTTAACTATATCTAGAGTTATAGAACTCTGTTTCAAGTGAGATTGGTCTCGTTGGAAAGCTAAGACACGAGGCTACAAGTTCTCTAAAGAAAGGATAACCCATTTCTGACCCCAAGACAGTCAAAATGGCTCATTAACGAACATTGGACTGTTATTGTCCAACAGTTACTGTCTTGACATCGAACTGTTATTGTCCGACCTCTCTTTAGATTTTTAACTATATCTAGAGTTATAGAACTCCATTTCAAGCGAGATTGGTCTCGTTGGAAAGCTAAGATAAGAGGCTACAAGTTCTCTAAAGGAAGGAGAACCCAGTTCTGCTCCCAAGACAGTCAAAATGGCTCATCAACGAACATTGGACTATTATTGTCCAACTGTTACTGTCTTGACATTGAACTGTTACTGTCTGACGTCTCCTCATATTTTTAACTATATCTAGAGTTATAGAACTCCGTTTCAAGCGAGATTGGTCTTGTTGGAAAGCTAAGACACGAGGCTACAAGTTCTCTATAGGAAGGAGAACCTAGTTCTACCCCCAAGACAGTCAAAATTGCTCATCAACGAACATTGGATTGTTACTGTCCAACTGTTACTGTCTTGACATCGGACTGTTACTGTCCGACCTCTCTTCAAATTTTTAACTATATCTAGAGTTATAGAACTCTGTTTCAAGCGAGATAGGTCTCGTTAGAAAGCTAAGACACGAGGCTACAAGTTCTTTGAAGGAACCTGATCCTAATACTTCATCCGCCTACCCGAAATCTCTCTGAAAGTCAAGAGACGAAATTGTCCAGGTTCGTCAACCTTTCCATTTACACACAACATATGAAGTTATTTAATTTAACAACTAATACTTTTTCCTCAATTCAAGTCTAAGAACCCTAATCTATAATTCAACATCCAGGTATCAATTCATAATTGACTTTGAAACGACTTATAAGACCATGTTTAGAACACCTTACCGGGTAAGAAATCAAGGTTTTGATCTTCAACTCCCTCCTTTTCTTTCTAATGACAGTTGGCCCTCCTCTCTTCTCTTCTTGTTTAAATTTTCTTGTTAATCTCTTGCCCACAAGTGTTTATTCTACCTATAACCCTTAATCTTGGATGGGTTCTTGAAATTTTGGTGTTTCTCTCTTGATTTGCAAAAATGAATATAAAAACTCTCTCTTTTCTTTCCTTATGGTTGCTGCAAATTTTTGATGAGACTAGGGCTATTTATGCTCTATAATTATTCTTATTTGCATTTAAGCCTCATTTCTTTAAGTGTATTATTCCCCCCCCTGCGCATCTTTTTTTCTTCTTATAATTAAGTTATACCTCTTTTCTTTTCTTATAATTTCACCCCACAATTTTTAGTTTAGTTTATTTTCTTTAATTTAATCTAGCCTTGATTTTTCCCGGGGTTTACAATAATATCATATAAGATCAATAAACTTAAAACATCAACATCACAAACTTAAAATAAAAAAGCAATCATAAAATCTTGTATTAACTATATAAAGTTGATGTTGTCATCATCGTTACGACTTCATAATAAAGAGAATAATATTAAACCATAATAGTTATATGATTTATTTAGTATAATACTTCAAGGTTATCAAAATAAATATAAACATGGAAATCCTAAAGCTGAACATCAAGTCAAGTTAGTTAATTTTATGGAGCATATGATGAACTTGACAAAAAAAGAAAACATACTAAGCGATAAGGATGATAGATATATTTTATAACACAATATTAATCATTCATATTCCACAATGATATTTTCTTACATATAAGTAGCCCCAAGCATAAAGGTCTACTCCGAAACCCTATTTTTTATCACCCTGTAGTGGTCTAATAAAATAACCACCAAGTAATCATTATTCATCCACATCTATGCTAAAGATGTATACTCAACATCTTATTGGTCTCCTCTCATGTGGCTGACTATTATTCAATAACATTTTATCTCCAAACCTATGGCCAATACAAGAAAATTAAAATCGAACTCCCATTCATTATAGCCGACTTGTAGTAACCATTTAGAGTCTCACTCTTGTGCCTGACTCTTATGCATAAAATACACATCTAATATGTCTTTCTATGAACCTTAATCTTAGCATCACTCATGTGGCTACCTTCCATGAATACAACCCATACATACTTATATCTTTACAACCTGTTTACAAGCTAAACCCTTCTCCGTGGTTAGCTTCCATACAATGTTTCATTAAATATGACCATTATCAAATATCAATCCCAGCCCTTCTCATGTGGCCTGCTATTATACCATAACATAATTCTCAAGATACATATCACAATAAGATGTCATCAATCTTTTACCAATGTGTTACTACATAACATGTAACTTATCATCAATGTACTATTTAAAAAATTAAAAAATGTATATTTTATTGAAACATTAAAAGGATGAGGTTACAGGCACCTATATTTTCCTCTCACTGGTTATGTCCTACTTGCTTGGGGTCCCACAACCAATGTCTCTCCTTACCAAGTAGTCTTGAAATCAATAAATTACTTCTTGACTAATTTCTCTTTTTCCTTAATTTTTCATGCTTTTCTTTAATTTTCTTGAATTCCCTTTTGCTTTTCTTGAATTCTTACTTGAGTAATGTCTCTTATTGCTAAACCCCCTCCAATGTTCTCTTAATTTTCCTGTTTTGATGTGCTCTCTCCCAGGATTAAAAGTTATAGAAGAGCTCTCCCTTCCCTTCTCTCTTATATTTGAAGTGACAGTTCCTCTCTTCTCCCAAGAGATGATGTTAATTCCCTTTTTATTTCTTTTTATTTTTTTTTATTAACTCTTTTATTAAATTCATTTTACTCCTCATTCTAATTTGTAATTCTCATTTTCAACCCTAATCCCCTATTTCCTTAACAATTTTGGTCTCTTTTTTAAAAACATTTTCGACTCTTCAAAGTAAACACTATTTATATTAAAAATATTCTTCTTATAATTAAAGCTTGAGGTTTTATATTCTAGCTCTATGTAGTGTTGTAACTCTTCAACAATCGCTATCTTACAATTCAAACCATTTAAGAATCTAGCCATTATAGCTTCTCTATCCTATTTTACATTCACCTGAATCACAGCTACCCCCATCTCTTTATGGTAGTCCTCTATACTTTTTTATAACCTTTAGTTAATCTTTGCAATTTTTTATACAAATCCTGATAATAGTGACTAGGAACAAATCTCTTTCTCTTGATCGCTTTTATCTAATCCTAAGTATCAATAAACCTCTCATGATTCCTTCTTTTACTAAAATAAGTCGATCTAACCAAATAATAACATAATGAATAAATTCAATCACAGTTAATTTTACTTTTTTATCCTCCAAATAGTTATAATAATAAAAATCATCTTCACTTTCTTTTTCTACTCTAAGTAAGTTTTTGGATTATTTCTCCCTTGGAAACTATGAATCTTCATCTTAATAATCCCAAGATTTCTGTTAAGCCATCATGAAACTCAATATCTCTATTAAATACTCTACGGTCAAAATCCCTATAATGCCAAAATCTCTTATCACTAAAAGTACCAGGTTGTCAAATTCCACCTCTTTAGTCAAATAAGGCCTGATCAAATTAATCCAAATTGTCATCCTCGTTCTCACCAACAAACTCATCTGCAGGTGTGGTAGTACGTGTTTCTAGCCTTTTGGGATGGCTACTCTCGCAAACTATAAATCATGACATCGTGTCTATCCATTTGATCCTTTACTTTTTCAAACAGCGTATTTATCTTCTCAAACTATTGTTGCATGGCTTATAAAACATAGAAAGTGTTCTCCTTCTCCTATTTAGGTGATGACTCACCTTTGGAAGACATAGTCAAATCTAAAACAATAAGTTAGTAAATAATCATCACTCACTCTTTTAGTGTTTATTCTCAAAGATGAGTCACTTCACTTGTATTTTGCTCATAATTTGGTTGTTCACGATATTATTCTCACACTTTTTACCTTTTATCTTCCTAAGTTACCCTCTTCAGTTCCTTAAGAAAAAAAATAGTATTATAACGTTCAACCAATGGATTCAAAAAGATAAAACAATCAAGAAACAAATAAGGAAACTAGGTATAAGAAAAAATCAACAAACAAATTTGAATCAATTCCAAAAACCAAATTTAATTTAGAATCAAACCAAACAAATTGATTGACAATTGAAAAGAACTCAAGAACCCAAAATCAATATAGACTCAATCAACCAAAATAAACTTGGCACTTTGAATTCAAACCGATCTCAAATCCACAATCCTAACAAGAAATTGTTTCAATAACCTATGATTTATGATTTCTATTTTTGTTTATATATATTTCAGCAGAATACTAGTTTGCTAGATAATTTTTTTTTACTAATGAAACCACAAATTAGAAATTTAAGATGAAGTCAAAACCAAAAACACATAAAAAAAGTATATAGTCAAAATCAAGAACTCAAAGAAACTTTAAAGTTGAAACAAGAACGCAAAGAAAACTAGAAATTAGGATAAAGCCAAAATCAAGAACACCAAGAAAACTAGGGTTTGACAATTTTAAGAGAAAATCAAAACTAACAACAAAAAACAAGACTCAAAACATGAATATTACTAAATTTAAAGATAGATAGAAAAAACTTGATTTTAGATTCAAGCTTTGATACCAAAAGATGCAAAAATAAATGATAATAACCCTGAAACTCATAGTCAAAATTAAACACAACCAAAGAAAACTAAAATCAAGTTGAAAAGAACATGACCCAATGATTACTTAAATCAAAGAACCATAGTTATTAGATGAAAACCCTAACCCGTTGATTATAACAAACCAATAACCGAAGTTATAAAGGTTGAAAACCACAAAGAAGACTATTTGATAAGTTTTGAATAGTTCAATGAAAAACCAAGAATAAGAGAAATCCTATCCAATATTATTTCTGAAAATCAATGGCTTACCTTAACTTACAAAACAAAGAAAATATTTATAGCTCAACAAAATAAATGATTAGTACTTAAAAGTGTATTTTTATCAAGGATTTATATCATCATTTTGCACTTGAAGTATCAATAACTCCTTAACTAAAACATGTTTTATAATAACAAGTCTGATACTATAAGATACCTTTAATTTATGGTAAATGTTCATCTTAAATGCAGGCCTATCACATAAATCAAAGGATTAATTGACGAGTTTAACTACAGAAATTGAGAAGACAAATAGAGGGGCAAGCTTAGAAAAGAGATGTTGGTTCAGTCCAAACTAGAACACTATTCGGTTATTGGATCATACCTGGAGCTATAGAACTTGGATTTAGGTCTAGTCTATATGGATGGAAAGCTAAGACATAGGCCTAAAACTTTCATGAAGAGTCTAAGATTCAAAAAGGTTGTTTTTAAGTTCAAATTGTAGCAACAACAGAGAAGTCGGAATCTATCTTGCAGCCCAGACACTGTTTAGTGTTCATCTCATATCTCGAGTTCTAGAAGTCCAAATGCGCTGATTCTTTTTTTTTTTTTGTTGGAAAGTGGATACAAGTTTCTAGAACTTTTATAAAGACTATCTGTTCAAATTCTGATGTTATAAATGACATTTTATTCAGACAAGAAGATAAGGATTGTCACCAAGTCAAGATGTGGCCACCCACTCAATAATTAGTCATCAAATCAATAGTTCTGAATTTTGGCCTATAAAAAGAGGCATTTGCCATGCATTTAGGCATCTTGGTTTTCATATCAAGATCATGTTCTTGCTCTCTCTCTTTATATTTTTGTAATGCTTAAGTTTTGCTTTCATTAATATCTTGTTTATGCCTTTCATTTCCTTTATTATACTTATATAATCATGTTCTCCTCTTGTTTATCTATGTTTCTCTTATTCATAATGTTCAACTAAATTTATTATGTCAAGGTGAAAAGGTTACACTAATGGTGTAAGAATAAGTATAGTATAAACTCAACATGGACTTTAATGTTTGATACTAACATGTTTTATTTTTGTTATCTTGTTCACTTTTAATACTTTGCTTGTTAAATGGTTAATCTAGATTTATGTTGTATAACCCTTGGTACAACAAATACTTGGCACTTTCATAGCCTAATCGTAAGGTATAACTGACACCTGTGCTATGAAAGGAACTTGATTTGTTGTTTCTCTAAGTTAAAATCATGAATACCTGACAACATTTACAAAGATTAGCATTATTAGAATAAAATAACTAATGTAATCATGTTAACAATTTATAATCCGATTGGAACCTCCTTTGTGTGTGGTTTCTAGTTGAGTAATAAAAAGAGTTTATACTATACTTGTTTGAAATACCATTAGTGGATCCTCTAACCTTGACAATTATTTTATCCTTGTTTAATCCTTATATCAATATCACATCTCAAAGCTCTCTTCAACTCCTTTTCTATTATTATCTATTTCTTTATTTATAATTTATACAGTTAACTTCCCTATGGTTCGACCCTAGTCTTGCCGGGTTATTTATTACTTCGACACTCCTACACTTGGAAGAAGACATCAACTCTTTGGTCGTGTCAACAATATCGGATAAGCATGATGGTATTAAGCATGAAATAAAAGAAATTTGACCTCAACTGATTAGATAACATTGGTATTGTGTTAGACACTTAATAAGCAACTTCAATCACAAATTCAAAGATTTGTTAGCCATAAAAAAGTTGTTTAGGATGTGTTATGAATCTTTGAAGCATAAATTTGATATATGATTTGATTGTATGGGTAATAGTCATCCAGAATGGAAAGAATGGCTTGAGTGGGTACCAAATGAAAGATGGACACTTTCTTATGATGGGGGTCACTGATATTGCAATATAACAACAAATCTTTCTAAATCTTTTAATCATGTTTTGAAAGGTGCACATGTTTTTCCTGTTTCTGCTTTAGTCCAATTGATATTTTTTAGGACTAATGCTTATTTTGTTAAACAAAAAGAGGATGCATATGACTACATTGCACAAAGAAATTATAGCCTCCTGTTGTTCAGCTAAAATTAGATGCCAAAATATTTAGATACAGAGATCATACTGTGGTACTTTTCAATGTTGATGATGAAACTTTTCAGGTGATGCAACCATATTATTTGATAGTTTCACCCATATTTAACTAGTGTTTTGCCTGTATTTTATATATAAAATGCCTTGATATTCTTTGTTTTATGTTTTGAAGGCACTTTTGGATGAAAGATGCAAAAAAGAGTAAATTGGAGGTAATTGGCAGATTTGACATTCAGTCGATGTTTTGTGCAGAGCGTGAGCTCTAGAGGTCGAAATGAAGTGATTCCAGTGGCATTAAAAAGCTAACATCCATACCTTTTTGGAAATCTAAGACAAGAAAATAAAATAAGGAAATCATGAAAATTGCAGCCTTTAAAGTCAAATCTCGCAATCAGCTAGTGTTGACCTTCGACCATTCCAACTTGAATATCTGGAGCTACAGAAGTTCAAGTGATGCAAACTCGATTGTTTTTGGATTCCTGACTCAAAGACCTATCAACGCTCCAAATTTCAGTAAAAAAATATGTCATATGAGGGAGATATGAATTTTCAAAGATGACAAATGAATTTTGCCAGCAAATAGGTTTTGTGAAGAAACGAGTTCAAATTACGTTTCGAAGCATCTAAACTGACATTCAAATTACGTTCCTCTAAGTCAAAACTTGAAGATTTCATGCAAGGCTATTTATCTTTCTTTTTTTAGGAAAATCGTTATTGAAGTACTTAAATGTAAATTGTCTACTTAAGGGAGGACTATTTTGTAAAATAGATACTAGGGTTTCCTAGGGTATAAAAAAAAGAGAGAGAAGGAAAAGAGGAGAAGAGAGGGGATGGCCAGAAGGGAGGAACACAAACCCTTTCTTTTTGGTTAGTTGTTCAATAGACATGCAAGGCTAAACTCCTTTTCTTGGTTGCAAGAACACAGAAACCTTCGGATTTCAAGAATTGTGAGATCTATTTTACTTTTTCTTTTCAGTTTATATGATGAATGACTATGTTTGTTCTCTTATGTTTATTTCCTATGATTGTTTATTTTAATTGCTAGAGCGAACTCTAAGTTATTATTATGAATAATCTATTGCTAAGTTTGCTATCAAAACCAGAGTTGTGGTATATAGACTTGTGAAGCAACTGAGATTAATAATTGTAGCGGATCCAGATTAGTAATCTTAATGAGAACATTCAATTAATCAAATCAAACATGGAGTGTGGACAATTATATTGTCTAGATTAATCAACTCATTTAGTTCTTAAGGCTGCCATTGAATTAAATTACTAGTGCGGACACTGTGGTTGTTTGATGGTTATGATTAATTATACAGCGAATCTATTAACTAATCAACATAAAAAAAAATAGATATTCAGAGTATAAATTGACATCTCGGTTCTATGATCAGTTCTGATTTCTGTAGGTGGATGTTTACTTGCGACCAATGTTTGTTTTCTTGATAAATTTATTTAAATTTCACTTGATAGTTTTCTGTTTACTTTTTGCTTTAATCTAGATAACCTCCAAATCCCCTCATTGCATATCATATAGCATAAAAATCTGAACTAGACTTTCCTCGTGGGATCGACTCCTTGTTTGCTCTATATTATCTTGTGTGTAGTGGCAGGGCCAGAGTTTTTTAAACGAGGGGGGCAAATTATATAACCTTTAATTAATTCAAAACAATCAAATCAATGCCTATTGTTCAAAATGTTGCAGGTAGTCCACTAGCATTCACCTTTAATTAATTCAAAACATTATACATATCAAACCCTTAAATTATCATAAAACCTAATATTTTTAATAACTAATTATAAAAAAATAAAACTAAAATTAAATAATAAAATAAATAGAAAAAATAAAGGAAATCTACCTAAAAATTACTTGCTTAATTATACTTGAAGAGAAATTTATATAAGGGGGAGAGGCTAAGAAGAGTAGCTAAAAAAAAATAGAAAAGCTATCGGATAGTGAGTGGAAGAAAAAGAAAGAAAAGGTAAACGTGTGGGGAAATGAGAAATGAGCTGGAATGCTGGAAGCCTAGACATATATTATATATATTATTTATTATATTAACATACAAGTCAACAATATTTACTCTGCGTCTCTGCGTGTGTCAACCCCTCACATTACTATTATATTAATATTCTAATATAAAATATATTCAAAAAATAATTAAAGGGGGCAATTGCCCCCTTTTGACCCTACGTGGCTCCGTCACTGCTTGTGTGTTGTGTTTTAAGTTAGGGTAATTAATTCGTGTGACCGCGACATCACAACATTTGTTCTCAACACTATAGTCATTGATTCTTTAAATAAGATTTGAAACTCTTTTCAGGTTTCATTCTATGTTGCGCGGGGATTTACAATCAACTATTTGAGAATGTATAAAATATGTTTTCTAAATCACTTAGGGTGATGAATTCTCTTTTAATTACTCAAATACCTTCTTATAGTTTTTGTTATACCCAATATTCACTCATTTGTTACCCTTGATTAGAACATGTATCAAGATCAAAGCATAACATTTTCTATATAAGATAATTTAGTGATTTTAAGTCTAAAAATCACTTACACAACCATCACGTGAGTTTTTTCATTGGCACAAGTGATCTTTTCATATGAAATTATCATACAGGTCAGTTCAATGTATATGTCATCTGACAAGTACTTATATATTAGTTCTAAGTATCTCTCATACCTCAACTTATGAGAAAAAATGCTTTCTTTCACAAAGAAAAAAACATACTATGCACTAGTCTCAACAACTCTAATTAATCTCCAGTCTTAATAGAGTATTGAATATGAATATTTAGAAACAAAACTTTAATGCAATAGAAAACTCATAATAACAACTATATAATGTTTTTTGCAAAACATTTTTGTCTCAGAGACTTTATCTTTACTCTAGATTCATTAATAAAATATTTGATAAATATTAAAAATAAATAAAATCTTTATTAAAAATAAATATATTTACATGAATAAAATTAATATAACATATAAGCAATCGATTGGTTGCAGAACATATATACAAATATACATATATATATATATATATACAAATATATATACATATATATATATATATATATTCTGGTTCTGTATGATTTGGAACATTGAAGATATGTAAACATTGCCTTTGCCATATAAAAAAAAGAATTGTAAGCATTCTAAAAATTTCATACCCAATAGCACAAGCAACTTGCTGGGAGAATAAAACAATAAAAAAAGAACACAACGAGAAGATAGGATGGGGAGTAGGATTTATACAAGTTATTAGTGCATTTATGGCTATGCTGATGACGTATTTTTACCAGCTTATGCCAGCAGATTCAGTTCTCTTTGAGGCGAAGTGCAGAAGCAATCTGGTCTATAGAAAAGCTCAAAGCATGAACAAGCAGCATGCCAAGCAATATATGCATTAACCTTCAATAACTTTTACGGGAGACCTGCATACCAAACCAATGAGTAAGGCTAACTGCCAAAGAAATATCAAAATCGCAGTGCACTGGGTGGGCTGCCATCACTTACCCAAAGGGGCTTTGCTTGATGGCCAGCAGTTCAACATCCAACTGCAGATTCAACAAAGAAAGTGGCAAGTTAAATTCCATGTCTATATATTTAATGCAAACAGACAGATCAGTTACATAAATTGTGCTTGTGTGGAAAGAAATAGAATAAGACTAAGAACTTGATGGCAAATCATATGGAATAGATAGCCCTTTCATTTGATTTTCCACCTTGAGCAATTTCAGAAACGGGAAACTCTCTCTAGAATGTAAAAGCCACTACCATAGAAATCAAGTTCTTGAACCGACAACAGTCCAGTATGTATCATTCAATAGAATCTCTTGCTATATGATGGAAGCCTGTTGTGATGTGGTTTGATTAATCTCTTCTATATTCAGAAGACTTGGTGGAAGAATTGATCACAGCATTCACCTGGCTTTCTTGAGAGTTTAAAAAAGTAATATTCAAAGCACTAGGTGATCAGATGAAAGAATAAACTGAAACAAGGAACTAAACAGAGGAGATGAAGATACGGCCCTTGTGAACTGGCCTTTAACCACTGAAAGGGTTATTTAGAATTTTTCAAATTTAAATTACACAAGTGAATGAAAGTAAATAGTGAAAGATATAGGTTTACTTTACTTGTGCCATTCTCAGCAGAAATCATGGTTTACACTCTACAAATTAACACGAAGACTCGCGCAAAAGGCTAGGGTACAATTAATCACATCATCTCTTTTTCATGTATATACAATCAAATGATTTTCAAGAAACTCGGATGCGGGAAATGGATTTCAAAGCTAAAAGATTTTCATGCTTTCATGTAAAAGATTTCTCCAAAAGGGAAAAACCTACAAACAATCAAGCTGCGTCCTGGGCGTTCATAAGACAACAACAAAGCATCTTGAACTATTTGCGGTTTGACCTCTGACGACAAAGGAATCACCGAGCAAGCTTTTAAATTTGGATGATGTACAGTGCTCCAATCTAAGAAATCCTAACAAGCTGAAATTACAAACACGGATGGCCAAAGATTAAGAATTTTTCCTCCTATCTTATTTGTTTAAAACCAAAAGAAGGAACATGAGTTTTCAGGATTCCTTTTCCTTTTCCTTCTATATGGTCTGCTCCAAGAAACATGCATGTCATGACTGAAGTTGGTGCACGCCATGCAATAACTGCAAGAAATATGACACTCAAGGAATTTTGTAACAGCATCCCATGGATCATACAGCTAATCAAACACCATATTCTTATAATTTGTTGAAACTACTCCCCTGTTCATCAATATGCCATGGTGGATTACAAGTTATGTTTCAGATACATGGAGACCGTAAGATTTCCCAGATGTCACTTGCATGAATATATCCTTACCCTTTACCAAAAAAGACAACTTCTTACCTCTATGGTTGCATTTGGAGGAATTTCTTGTACTCCCTTACTACCATATGCTAGCTCAGGAGGAACTACTAGCAAACGCTGCCAAAAAAGAATGAGTCATTCATCAGCACATGAAAAGAAACATTATTCAGTTGAGATTCAGCGAGCATAACTATATATAGAATGTTAGTTCAACTTTAAGCATGATAACCATGGTGCCCCGCATGCTAAAGAGCAGAAATCAATAATAAGGTGATCCACATGCAGTTATTAAATTCAGCTTATTGGTAATGAGAGTGCAAAAATACTGCATTAATTTCTTTCTTTTTTGCACTAGAATCGCTTTCTAACATATAGATTTTATATTTCAATTGATAGCATTTGAACTAAAGAGCTGAAAAGACCTACTCAACGCTGAACTATGGATATATGTAAGCTATTGCATGCCTTATCATATAGTCTGTCAAGATAGAACAAAGCTACAATACGGAAGAAACAGGAGTCACCTGGCCTCCTACACGCATGCCTTCAACCCCAAGATCTAATCCTTTAAGGACCGCTCCCCTCTCAGATTGGCCCACGTCAAATCCATAAGGCTGCAACAATTCAAGGAATATGTATTGGCCAAAAGGCAGGGAAATTTTAGGAAAGAAATTGCAGACTCGATGGTTGATACGTCAAATCATGCATGAATGATTAAAATTATGTATGAATGATGTATAACTGAAGAAGTGCACAACTCTAGTCTTACCGTTCCACCTCCAACACCGAGTCCCTGTCTACTAGTCATAAACGTGATTCCCTTCCACTTGGCAACATAGTGAACCTAAAATAAACGCAACTACATCAGCTATATTCTATATGTACTGCAAGGTAACAGATAGACCACAAAAACATAATGGCTCTGGAATTTAGATTAAAAGAGGAGTGAAATTATCTAACTTTTTCTTTCATCCATGCAAATTATTCTATGCTGAAGTATGCATTAAACATCTTGTCTCCATCAGTTAGAAATCTGAAAAGTAAATGTGGTAAAAATAATGCTGTACTATTGAAGCTACAGAAAAACATTCCTTCTTTTGAAATGAGGTTGTTCATCATGAGATCAAAGTCTTCTTCATCTTAAATGGTTTTGAAAAATCAGCAAGGTAATTCTAGTTTGTACAAGTTCGATAATCTTATAAAGGTATAGAAACTCTAGAAGTTGGGAACATGGATGTGGATGAGGATGTAGGGAAGAAACAAGTGATCTACAAGTACTGTGACAAGCACGTGAAATTAAGCCATAAGAGTTGGTGCTAATATTTGATGTATCAGTGTAATATAATAGGGTATAGTTTAAACATCAGTTAGTCAAAAAATTAAATTTAACTGGGCCACAACCGTACTGCAACCCGAGATCCCTTCACGGCCTTAGGTCCACCCCCGACCTTCAAGTCATAGTACCTGAAGAATATCTCTATCAGAATTTGCATGATTTGCCTTCAAATATATAGACAAATATATGCTTGGTATGAAATTGACAAATGAAATTGCATGTAAAAGGGCAGGTTGTGAGACTAAAAAAAGATTAATGACACAATCATTCAATATTGAATTCTCAAAATCTAACAATGTAGCTCTGTCCTTACACAGAGAGAGATACAAAAAAAAATGAAGGTTTGCATAATGGTATCACATGATAGGCTCTAGCTTTCTGGTGAATTTACTAACAAGTGGCTATTCAATTATTTGAGAGAAGCAAATAAAGGTAATTTTCCAATGTCTATATTAGATAGGAAGGGTAAAAACCGGATCAAAGAAAAGAATTCACATTAATTAAACTTTAATGTACTAACTTCAGACCATTGGAGAGGGTTGTGAAGTCACTCTCCGGTATTTTTGATGCTCTAAGCTGCACAGAACAAAAAGATTTGCAGAATTTGTGCAACTTTAGTACCCATTTGAAAGTAAAATATACATAACTTAAGAGACAAAAAATATCCCATATAGAAAGAAAGAAACTTACAGCTCTTCTACTCGTGCTAGCAGCCTCGGCCACATCACAGACATAAATCCCAACAGCTAAGTCACAGTTAAAAGAAGAAGAAGTAATGGAACGTCAAATCTCACCATTAATTAAAGAACCATCATATGAGAATATCATTGATGGAATAGAACTAACCAGTTGAAAGGAGAGAAGCAACGAGTGCCCTCCTTCCCTCCTGGTGCAAAGATAGTGGGGTTGGTTTTGTAGTCTCATCATCAGAGGAAGACGGTGAGGAGCGACATTTCAACGCACCTGAATTTCCGTTGGACAGCCTCCTCTCTGCCAATTCAAACAAATTTTGTAAACATTTGTAAGTGGTATTATTATTAGTACCAGTAGTCGTCGTCGTCGTCGTCATAGCAAGTAAGAATCCAAACATATATATAAAAAAAGGTGATTTATAAAATGAGAGAGATAGATCACTTGTGATGGGAATGGAGAGGAGAGGCTCGCGGAGTAGAATGGCAGTGGGGTTTTGATGATAGCTAGGGAAGAGGGAGATCAGTTCCATTTAGGTCTGGTTATTGCTTATTAGTGAAGAATGCCAGGCAGTGGCAGGAACTGCAACTGGAATCCGAACTGTAACTGTAGCCGAGGAGGCAAGCTTAGTTGTCTTTGTTTTTGTTTGGTAAATTGTATTTTTCAAAGTGGAAGAGGGAAAGAGAGGATAAGATTTGTCAGCGCATTACCATCCACATATCATCATTCATTTAACATTAATCACAAACTAACTGAACTTAACTTGGCAGACCATACTACTGGCAAATTTGACCTGTGAATAAGATTAATGATCTTCATTTTCTGTTCCATGTTTATACTTCATGCAGCAAGCTTTGTCATTATTTATTTTTGTGATATCACCGTGATTTTAAAAAATTTAAGATTTTTTTATTTTAAATTAATTTTTTAATATTTTTTATTATTTTAATATATTGATATTAAAAATAAATTTTAAAAAAATAAAAATAAAATATTATTTTAATATATTTTTAAATAAAAAAATAATTTAAAAAATAAATACTATCATAATATTAAATACAACAAAAAAAAAAAGTACACCACATCAAAGTAGTAGTTCGTTCAATTAAGAAATGAGACCAAGAGGTTTGCTCCCTCTGTGGTCTCAGGTTCGAACCCTGTGGTTACTCATTGATGGCTACTGGAGGCTTACATGGTCGTTAACTTCAGGGCCCGTGGGATTAGTCGAGGTACGCGCAAGCTGGCCCGGACACCCACGTTAAACTAAAAAAAAACTAAAAAAAAAGAAATAACTAAAGAGATGGCTTGCTTTATGCCGTTAATTTTCTAAAAAAAAATAAAAATACCCAAGCAATTATAGTATTTTAAAAGGAGCAAGAAAAATTTGACGCCTAGATTATTTATTTAAATAGATTTAATAAGTTCAGTTAATTTAATAATATAATTATTTAAAAATAAAATAAAATAATGACTAGTCAAAAAAATAAATGTTTGTTAAATATTATGAAAAGATACCCTCTAAATTTTTTTAAAAGATCATAACGATCTTATTTAATAACAAAACAAAAATTAAATGAGAATAGATTGAATGAGAATAGAATAATCTCATAAAAAGAAAAACGAAAGAAATTTGAAACTTAATTACCAACAAAGTAAATGTTAAAAGATAAAATAAAAAAAATTATTCAAGTCAATATGCCAAATTCACAACTCGATCGTGAGACCGTGATAAGCCCACACATAAAAAAGTGAATAAAACAATTGAGATCAACTCTCAACCAAACTAAATGATGAAAGGTGAAACTAAAAAAAAATCAATTTAAAAAAAAAACTTGAGTTGACACAAGTTAACATTGAAAGATGAACTAAAAAAATCTTAAAAAAGGATAAAAAAAAAAAAACATTACTTTGAGTTAGCATGTTAAATTTACAGTCTAGTTGTTAGACTGGGATAAGCCCATAAAGAAAAAATTGAATAAAACAATGGAGTTCAAGAAAACTCAATGACCAAAGGCAAAACTGGAGTAAGCTCAGATTAACTCGACTAACCCACGATCTAGAATATGAGATTGGGATAACCTCACATAAAAAAAATAAAAAGCTAAAAAAATCACAAAGCTCAAGGTTCAATAACCTAAAGTCGAGTAATGAAATTAAAAAAAAATCAATTTAAAAAAATAACCTAAAAAAACCAAAGTTAAATTGGGCTAGTTTCTTAAACTCATGACCCGGCTCATGAGACGAGAATTACTCCATAAAAGGCAAACATGAAAAAATTATGAAGCAAAATTCATAATCATCCAAAATTAAAAAAACAAAAACAAAACAAATAGTAATCAAAAGAATGAGAAACAAACTAGATACAAAAATTAAATGAAATAAAATGCCGAGAGATGAAATTGAAAAAAAAATAAAACTCAAAAAGCCTTAAAATAAAAATATAGAAATTTTAAAAATGAAGACCAAAATTGACTTAAATATAAAATGACATGAAATCATATTTGATTTTTGAAAAAGATGACGCCAAATCCGAGGCGATGAGAGAGAAAAGAGAGAGGAAAAGAAAAAAAAGGTAATCAAAGCCTAACCTCTTCCCCTTCGTTCATACACGTTTGACCACTAGGAAGAGGATGATGCAACCCTTCCAACATGTTTGGGGGCATTTGACGACCAAAAGGCACCACATATGTCGTCCAAAGAGCATAACGCCTCTCACTCACTACTGCATATTACACACGTTCCAACCACTTTTACATTTTTAATTATATTTATATTTATTAAAAAAAAACTAAATCACCCCTTATTCGGATTGATTATAGCTAAAAAAACCACAATCAAACGATGAAAATGCCCCTAGATGTTAGTTATAACTTTTTTACTTTTAAGGACAATTCAGTAATTTCAATATGCAATTAAGATGTCAAAAGACTAAAATGTCCATGCCTGATAATTTGATTTTTTCCTACTTTTAAATGTAATTAAATCATTCTATTGTGCTACAAAAGCAAGAAGGCCGATTTACCTTTATCTAATTTGATAATGTTAATTGAATCTCGTGAAAAGACTATTTTACCTTTATAAATCACTCATTAGCTTTTTTTAAGGCAATAACATCATTATACTATAGCAATATACAATATAGTCCATAATAAAACAATTGATACCTTTTTGTTTTTTCTTTAGTAATGACATGCAGTTAGTATTATATTTTTTGTTGGATGGTAAAGGATATATTCTTGGATGAACTTATTACGTATTGATTTGATATATTTAAAAGTTTTTTTTCAAATACTATTCTTAAAATTCGAAGCCAACAAATCAAGAAAAAAATAATATCATTTTAATAATAAAGTCATCTCCTTAAAATTAATATAACGTGAATGGTTATATGAAAAAAAAAAAACTTAGGTAATTCCAAATATCATTCTCTTTCTATTTTCGGGGAGTTAATGCACCAATAGATAATTCAATATGTTATTCTACTGATTATTTTTTTTTTCCTTTTAACAAGTGGCTCTACCAATTTTACGTGGGTTATATTTTGTCTGTCTCTCGAGCATACATCCGATGAATGTAAACATGAGATACATGATATGTTAATAAGATGATAGTGTCATATTTTTAATTTTTTTAAAAAATATTTTTAATCACAAAAGAGATAATATAATATTAAAAAACTAAAAAAAAATGAATAGGATGAAGGTTGAGTTTACAGTAATGTAATACAAAAAAAAACCACTTTTATGTCAAATTTGTTAAAAAAAAATAATAAAGTTAAATATTATTGATTATTTCATAATCAATAAAAAAAGATCAAGTATTTGAACAACTTTAAGCAATTAAAAAATTATTTCAATCATCTAATCAAAGAAAATAATCAAGCATATTTTTTTATAATTTATTTTATTATATTTAATTACGTATCTTGTTATATAACTATATAAACTCTACATGAGTTAATGTAATACCCATCAAATTATCGAATAATAACTTTCTCTACTATTTTAATTTTCTTCTAAAATACCCTTGATATTTTTATAATGCCTCCATCGTCCATAGTAAGAAAATTTTACAATATTAAAGAAGTTTAGAATTTTAAAAAAGGTTTTTGTAATATCTTTAAAACTTTAGATAGTTTCGTTAATTTAAAAACTCATAATTATAACCATTGAATAAGATTTTATATATCTATAACTATAACCATCAATTATCGGTTATCTATTCAATGAACCATTAACCATATGTTTATTTTAAAAAAAAAATTTCCTTGAATAAAACGCTAAATTACAACAACTCCTCTTAAATACCTTAAAATTATATAAATTATCCAAAAACTAAAGAAAGTGATGGTTGTGCACCACCATCAACAACGTCGACACATTTGACACGCCTATCCAGTGCCTGATGAACTAGGCCAGGTTTCCACTAGTGACAAAGACAACAACCATGGCTACTACCTCCCCTCCGCCATAATAGTGCCAACATGTTTGGTGTTGCTGTTGTCCAGCACGGGTTGCCTCGTGCTAGAGGAGTCGACCTAGTCACCCAACGTTAGGCTGCTGCCTCGAGCTGGAGGTGGTGTAGTGCGAGGGTAGCCCCTCGAGCTATGCAAAACTCATGAAAGCAATGCTGCCACTATTAAGGTGGCCACCAGCACAAAGGCAATCCCTCACAATGTAGCAAACCCAGCGGCAACAAAGACTGCCTCTGTTTAGATTGTCACCAGCGGTGAGCAGTAGATCCATTTAAATTATGTTTTCATTGACGAGGGGCTAAAAGAGCTGAGAAGTGCCTATGCATTGTATTTTCATTAGTTGTGCATGCAATACATGGTGACTTTTTAATGCATAGATCACGCATGTAATACATGGATGACAAAAAGGTTGCGCATGTATTATATGCACGACCAATATACAAGCATATAATACAAGCACATCTCAATAGTTTATGCATGGGCTACACGCGTGACTTTCCTAACTATGCTAGATAGTGAAACATTGTTCCAAGTATGATAGTTTGAAAAATACTTTTGTCTATTATGCTAATATGGGGAGAAAAAAAAAACACATTTATTCATGATTTTTGCTAGCACATTTAGTCCTCCAAAATTGTTTTATAAAAAATACACCTTAATAAAAAAATCCAAATAATAATAATAATAATAATAATAATAAAATTTGAAAACAAAAAATATATTATTTTCGAGATATGAGATAAGTCCTTGAGATGCAACATATCAAAATGTCAAAAGAATAGAAGAATTAATTAAGTTTAAGGACTCAATTAATCTTCTAGTAGGTATAATTGACTTAATAAAAGACTTAATTGAAGCAAAAATAAAGTTTGGAAGTCAATTTTGTAAAAATAAAAAGAATTAATTAAGTTTGGAATTAATTGAAAGAAGTTTAAAGTTTAATTAAGGACCTATATCCCAAACTTCAAAATCAAGAACCAAAGTGCAAAGGGCGTGGAAATCCAGGGACTAAAATTGATCAAACCAGGGTCAATTTAAGAAAA
>Ga0307515_10006410_pt1 | contig 23542 bp, 29 predicted proteins | sample 17_EM_MG_FD_194513 | JGI IMG/M metagenome (GOLD analysis project Ga0307515, IMG submission 194513) | Populus trichocarpa ectomycorrhiza microbial communities from riparian zone in the Pacific Northwest, United States - 17_EM | ecosystem: Host-associated > Plants > Roots > Unclassified | place... | reverse complement strand
GATCCCAGTCCAAAAAATTTCTTGGACTGGACCTGGACTGGACTGGACGGTTCCGGTCTGGACTGATCCATTGCTGGACTGGTGGAATCATTGATGCTTACTACTGATTGAGAGTCTAGAAATATAGATAAACCTATTTATATCTTGTGCCGCACGCTCTACAGTTACAGTATATGTATCAATAGTAACCGCCCGATGTCGGCCGACCTGCCGTCCTCAGCGGGCGAGGACGGGACGGACGGCCTTGGCACCGCCCCGTCCGTCCTGCAGATATTGCGGACGGACGGGACGGTTGACAACACTGACGATTGGCGGCTAGAGATGGACCTAAACCTGTTGTTACCGCCAGGAGTCTTCGCTGTTTTACCGATCACACCATCGCTGTGAGTCCACTTTACAGCCCGCTGGCACTTGAGAGCCTGCTTGAAAGCCTGCTTGATAGCCTTCTTGGAAGCCTGCTCGAGAGAGCCGCACTTGATAAAGCCACGCATCGGGAGGAGTAGAGTTTTCCACGGGAAGCTTTGGCCAATAGATGGCTTGAACTCTGTTAATGCTTTCACATTGATGTTGACGTAGCCAACCTACTCGACTAAGTGCTTTTGGTACCATCGCCATCACCATCACCATTACCATCACCATCATAACCATCAGGCCCGGATTCAATGAGCGAATATACGCCCAATATCGACGGGAAACCGACTGCAGATTCCGCTGAGCAAACTGAGTCGGAGATCTGCTCTCCCCGCGATCCAATTGTCTACCTTTGTTGCACAATCTAAGGCTGCAATTGTCAACACCATGACCTTAAGGCATCGTGAGATCTTGTCATGGTGGCCGCGCTAAAGATACGATTCAGACTACCATATCAACCGACGTCATGATTTCGGCCAACACACGCTGCCTGGCACCTGCCACATGCCATACGCTACATGCCACCTGCCAAACACTGCCTGCCATACCCCACCAACCTCACGGCTCCCAGTCCCTGGCGTCTGCAACTCAGCAAGTTTCTGGATCGAATATGCAGGAACATACATGGGAGCATATAGTCAAGTGAGATTGGGAGTATCTTCCCTCTTGAGAGTGTACTTGGGAGCGTATAGCCCAGTAGGCTGGGAGTGTACCATCGAGTGCAATTGGGAGTATATTTGAGAGCGTGCTCGGCAGTGTGCTTGTGAGCATCTTGAGAGCTTACTTGAGAGCGTACAGTCAAGCAGGCTGGCAGTGTACCATCGAGTGCAATTGGGGGCAGCATGGAGAGCATGGCCGGGAGTGTACTTGAGAATGTACTCGGAGGTGTACTTGGGAGCATACTCAGAGTGTACTTGGGAGCATCTTGAGAGCTTACTTGGCAGCGTATAGTCAAGCAGGCTGGGAGTGTGTCATCGAGTACAATTAGGAGTGTATTTGAGAGCATGCTTGGGAGTGTGCTTGAGAGCGTCTTGAGAGCTTACTTGAAAGCGTACAGTCAAGCAGGCTGGCAGTGTGCCATCGAGTGCAATTGGGAGCATCCTTGAAAGTGTTCTCGGGAGTGTACTTGAGAGCATCTTGTGAGCTTACTTGGGAGCGTATAGTCAAGCAGGCCGGGAGTTTGCCATCAAGTGCAATTGGGATTCTATTTGAGAGCATCCTCGGGAGTGTACTTGAGAGCATTTTGAAAGCTTACATGGGAGCATACATTCAAGCAGGCTAGGAGTGTGCCATCGAGTGTAATCAGGAGTGTACTTCAGAGCGTACTTCGGAGCGTCCAATGAAGTACATCTGGCAGCCTGTTTTCAAATTTGATGTTTGCGGCGTGATGTATAGTATGCAGCGTGATGTATAGTAGCCAGCGCACATAATTGCATGCGTATCATAGTAACTGTAACGACGACACGTGACCCGAGGCAGGGTAAGCGCCAGTGTATATAGGTCGCCGCTACAGCACTTAGATCTGTATCGAATATCTTACTACTATACTCTCCATATATACTCACTCGCTCTCGTGTGCAACCGTATCTCTATATCATACGTCTGCGGTCAGGCGTAGGCGTACGTGCCTTTACAGTATATTCGATTTTTTCAGTTATCGGATACGTTTCGCTCACGAGGATATACGAGTTTTACCCCTATTGTCAAAGAACGACACAATCGACAGAAAACGAACAGCTTGCGCGTCAATTCTACCGTCAATCGTCTACTATGCCTCCTGAGAAAGCTGCCAGATGTCAATTGCGCTTGGCTAGTATCCCCTGGATCGTAACTTTGGCATTCCCGGCCCGTTTGGGCATGGCAACCGACTCCCCACCCGCAAATATTTAGCGACACAACCACAACTCTGTGGGGGTGGCCTGGGAGCATTATAAACTTACTTTCTTATGTCTTGAGAGTATTTTGGCAAAAATTAAGGACTGTACAGGAATGGGATGCCGATAAAAAGGGCAGTTTTTGTTGGGAGGGTTGTCTCAAGATCAGCCCCCCAAAAACTCGAAAATGTCACCCCCAGATGGACAACTCTGCCCATAACACCCCAAAATACCCTTCAAGCTTGGTGCTAAGAACATGCCCTGAAGTCCCAATATCATTACACACCAGGAATTCCATTTGCAATGTGCACCAGAGTTGAGGCTCAGAGGGGGGATACCAGTATCCATCGCACAGCTCTCATAGTGAACAAGGCTGAAACCAACATCTTTGGACATCAAAGAGCGCATATCTGTACACCTCAGCCAGAGGTGGAGCCACGGGCCATTTTCAGTCCACCTTGAGAAGGGAAAGTAGCTGGGATGGAGGCTTTGCCAACAGGAAAGCCCAGTCAGAAATACCAAATCTCCACCCACACTTTGCTTAGCATGTTCAAACTGCAAGTAACTGTGGCATCTCAATAATAAAATGCATTGTTTTGTGGAATTCAATCACCTGTAAAGGAGAAAGGTGGGTAGTGGTTCATAGACATGGGGTGGGGTTGCCAGTTCAGACAGTGGATTTTGGAGGGGCAGTAAGACTTACAAAGTCACACCACATCTAATATAAAGTTCACTTGGATAGAAAGTATTATTTGCTATTAAAGCAGAGTTGATAACAAGGAGGGCCACTGACGACCATTTATGGATGTGTGGCCAGGTAGTCGCGGCGGCGGGCCGTATGAGCTGGGAACCGGCTACAATCCAGGGGATACTTTCGACGTCAGCAAACCTACAATCTCATGTCGGCTGAGTACCGCCTATTCTCAGTCGACTTGCCTCCGTACTTCCAGAGGTTGATGTCCACAACGAGAGTGATGACAACGATGAGAGAAATCTCCACAACCAGAGAGATCACAACTATGAGAGTTATAACAACAACAAAGACATTGCGGGCAACATGCAAGATGACCTGAGGGATGGCCTGGGTGAAAACCAGAGCGACGGTCTGCGTGACAACTCGAGTGAGCCCGAGCTTACTATGCAATCTGAGATCCCATCGCTGGGAGAGATCATGCAGGCACCGAGAGATATGCTCATCAATGCCATCCAACAGAATACTGAACTACATGCGCAGAATGCTGAACCAATGGAAGGAAACCGGGAATACCCCAGAGAGTGAATTCAACCAGATGCAACAAAAATGAAAATCTTCGATATGACCGATCCAGAGCGGCACTGTGGTGAAGCAAAGACGCTCGTTAACTTCCTGGCCGCATTGAGATCTAACCTCCAATCCCATGGGCAATCATTCGACCACTGAGAACCTGACAAGGTTGAATATGCTGCGAGCCTTCTCACCAGATGGAACAATCGTCCGAACGAGCAACAGAGACATATACAGATGACTGCTCTGGTAGAGTGGATTTGAAACCTTCACAGTGACTCAGATCGCTGGGTGGGAGAAATCGCAGCCCTGTTGAAAGGAATACCGAAGATGTACGGTGACAAGGACAGAACAGTCACAGCGGGAATGTAGTGTATGACTAACTTCCACCAAGGAGCAAACAATCATGTGAGAGTCTACCACAATCAAAAAAAAGCAAATTGGAGAGCAGCAGGAAGGCTCCCACAGGATAACAAGAACCTTTACAAAATCTCTTGAAGCAAACGACAACCAGGACTTGCATTCGGGATCATGCCGGTGTCATGAAAGATTTGAACACATGACACCGTGGAAGAGATTTTTGAAAATGCGACCGATTCAGATTTCCCACCAGGTGGCAAAAACCCCCGCCAGCAGTATTCACATCAACAGCTCAAGGAGTCAAGTGATGTGTGTCCACTGGTAGTGTTAGCAAAGGTTCCGGACGGTCACTGCGGGTCCGGGCCTACGTCCAAACCGAACTGTTGCCAAACTGGCAGTCCGGGTGGTGAATAAACCCGAACTGCCCACTAAGGTACGGTTCCATGGTAAACTCCCAACCAGTCTGAATTGGGCGGGTGGTCAGCGGGTCGCCCAGCGGGTCCATCTATAGATTCATATAAGGCTGTTGTATTTGCAGTGTGTTGATATTATCTTATCAAAATCACGTTTTCAGCAACCAACAATGTGCTTCTGCTTGTTGAGCAGTGTGCAATATTGATTAATTTGGTATCTGTGTTTCACCATCGATATATACTATTTTTGATTAGCAAGGCAGTCAATAATACAGATACACACGCGAAGATCCACACGATGCCTTGATTACGAAATATACAAGTGCTGAAACCGTGAATGCTCGGTTGACACTCATTTTCAAGATGCCGCAGTCAGCATCTCCCTGCTGATTTTGCCTGTAAAGGCTGCCAACCTCCCATAAATGGATGTCTACAACCAATCGGAACATTACTTACCCAAGATGCAAATCTAAAAATCGTTGACGCTCCATTGACGCTCATTTTTAGGACATAGTAGCGTTGTCGTCGCTACTGTTTTTGCCTAGAAAGGTAGGCAAAAATCTGATTATGGCTTAATCTCGCCGCACAACACTAGGATTTTCCATGATACAAGGCCCAATGTTGTTGACGCTCGGTTGACGCTCATTTTTAGGATATAGTAGTGATGTTGTTGCAAGAGGTTTTGCCTAGAAAGGAGGCCGATAGGACGATCATTGCGTAACATCGCTTCGCAGCCCATTCAATTTCCATGATGCAAGGCCAAAAGTCGTTGACACTCTATTGATGCTTATTTTAATGTATTGTCCATTCAACATCTGCTGCTGTCGATAATTGTTTTCATCCTGATTTGACTTGATCGGCTGTTATTCCGTCTCATGGAGACTCAGCCCTGTGGCAAAGCTGAGTGGCGTCATAATCTTGCACTGTTCACTCTCACATGACTAAAAATGATGTATCATGCCAAAAGATTCATTACGCCTGCTATACATCAATTTATGAACCGATATTCACGATCTACTTCTTACCATTCACCCATACTATAGCTCTCACTGTAACTCCCAGTCAAGCTACATTCAGCTGGTGAACCATGGATGCAATCTGTCCTACTTTTCCTTCCCTCCTTTATTTCTCCGTGTTTCAACTGCATTGACCGTCACTAACACCTTTTCAGCCTGTGTCTTTGACTTCTGTGTTGCCCGAACCAATCCAGGCACATTTAGCATTGCGCACACATCCTGCTGTTCCGGAAATTCCGGATCCTCAATGCCGTTGTTCAGGCCTAGATCGGATGCATCGTTTGATGCGCAATCATCTTCGCTGTCATTTGGATTATCCAAGTCGCCATTCCAGTTCAGCCAATCATGGGTGTCTGAAATGCTGTCAGGTGTCCTAATGTCGCTGCGTTTGACTGGATGACGGTTGATTGTCCGGATTCAGTCGACATTCAGCATCTCAGTTTGTCCTCCTGGGAGGTCCTTTGCAGACAAAGCTGGTGGCAAAGGTGATCTTTCTGACAATTTGAATGCAGCCGCACCTTCCTGATGAAAGAGTGACCAGGATGCTTTGATGATCTCTTCAGTGTCCGAAATGTATCCTACGGCAGTCATCTGCTTGTTTTGAGCGCGAGATTCTTTCTGGGTAGCATGTAGGTTTCGGCTGCCCTGCGACATCTCCAAAAAGTTGTGAACCTTGGCCATTCTGTGCAATTTCCTTTCCTCTGCCCCTTTCTTCATTTCCGAGTCATTTTCTGTTTGTGGAGTATCCAATTCTGGGTCAGTGCCTGCCAAAATGCCGCCATTGGCTCGAGCAAACTGCCTGACAACAACTTTTTCGCAAAGGCTCGAGCCTGTGGTTTTTGACTGCCTCCATCCAATGACATCTCGGCGAAGGGAAAAACTGGCCTCCACTCTGACACCAGGTGGTATGATAGAGAATATGTCGCAACCCACATCGGAGAGATCGGCGTACTTTGAGTGCGTTTTCTCTTGTTGGTGCCACCAATCAGTTATTTCCGGTATCCAAAATGTACTGCTAATCACCATTGGGCCGGAGTGGTAATTGTTGAGATTAGGATCAATTTGTCTGCAGTGCTTTGGCGCTTCAGGCTGCGAATTCGGATAGAGCCGGGCGGCGGTCAATCAGAGGGCTATGCGATCGCTTCGTCCGGGTGTCGTCTCAGCCACATTGTTAGGCGTTACGTATTCTTCATCATTGCTGGACAAATCATATGGACCAAAGGATAATTGATAGCACCCTGATGCCGTTGCAGAGGGGAGGAGATTGTTGCTCGGTACGGTTTCGAGTTCATTGACAGGCTCATGTTGATTTTTGGGACAATATCCATTCTCCACATCCTTCAGAGAGGCCTCTTGGTATTGTGTACTGCAAGATGTCTCGTCCTCAGGATTAATATCCATTTGTTTGTCCGATTTTCTCAACGATTGCAACTTCTGGGACGGATCAGCAATTTGTGCCGAAATCAGCAGCATGCCCATCATTGGTGTCACTTCAGCGTAGTATTTGGAAAGCTTCTGCCGAGCTAACTTCACAGCCAAGAACTAGTCTTCCATCCATTGAGCCTTCTTCTAAGCCAAAGCCCGCATCACGCCATCCATGTGATCGAACATGTCATTGTACACTGTCATAACATGATGCAATGTGACTGTATGCCTCTTCAACATCCAAAGGGTCCAATATCAAAATGGCCTCAACACTTCCCTGACATACTTGATAATCATCCATTCATCCTGAGTTGTAAACAATGGCCGATATTCAGCGTATTTTGGGTTCCGGAGCCACTCTTGGGTGAATTCCTGTATGCGGTAGGCGAGCTCGAGTAACTCCAGTGCAGAGTTCCAACGTGTCTTCACATCCATAATAGGAAATACCGCAATGCTGACTTTGGCTTTCTGACAGTCAATGAACTTGTTTTGGTGACCAGGTGTTAGCGCAATTAATACAGCAAGCATACTCTGCTATATGAAGGTCAGCTTCAGGACTTTCAAAATATCATGAAATGCATACTTTCCCAATTATCTTTGCTAAACCACGTTTCATGGCTGCCACCTTGTTGATTCTAGCATTGCCCTCTTTTCGAAGTCTTTGACTCTTCCTAATGTCTATGCTTTCATTCTCTCTAAATTGCTGATCGCGCACATGGGCTTCCCAAGGCTTGGTGCGGCCTTTCACACCGAGACTGCTCATGAATACCCCAAAAGCCTGCTGTATGACATGCGCCATGCATGGTTTGTGGTTCCTCAATGCCAGCCATACGATTCCAGAGGCCTCGAGTGTCTATTGCAGGTCGCGTGTCATCAGGTAGTTGGACGAAGCATTATCAGTTGTAATACCAAGCAAGCGGCCATCGGTAAGCTCAATACAATCAAGCACTTCCTTCCAATGTACGGCTAACCTTGCTCCAGTATGTTGGCCCTTGACCCATCATCTTTGATTAGCTTTCAAAACGGGAACCGAACAGATGATCAACCTCATCGAAAGCGAGTTGAACTTCACGCAATACCCAATCTCAATCCATATTGTAAGCAATGACCGACGGTATTGCTTGTTTGTTTGTTGATGTCCATCCGTCCAAAGCTAAACTAACTTTATTTTGTGTCGGCAATTGCTTCTCAATTGCATCCACACTCCGTGCATAGTCCCTCCGGCAAATGTTACTAAGGGTCGTAGTGGACGGTAGGACTACATCATTGCGTCATGCTTTCTATGACGGTCATAGCTCGAGATTTGATATAGCGTTCCATGGAATATGTGCCCAAACAAATCCTAACATGAGGTAGCGATTCCACGTGTCTTGGTGAAATTCGGAACTTTCAATGTCCTTATCTGGCAGTTTGGTCCGTTTTGTCTGTCATTTCAGTCAGTATGGATTTAATTGGATATCAAATATCATTTTTCTCGGCACACTTACTATTGTGAGTCCACAACTTCCTTGTCTCTTCAGGATGGCCAAAGCTGTTTCATCCGCCGTCGAACTCGTCAATTCAGTGACCCCTTACTCTGTTATTTTGTTCAACATTGCGATGTGAGCTATTCCCAGCAAGTGTTTCCCCATTGAGCTGGTCCCATGTTCTGATGGATGGCGAAGAACTTGATGACACACGATATATATGATGCTAGGGCTGCCAGTCTCCTCAATTCCGCTGTTCAAATAGAATCTCCACGAAGGCACATGTCTAGAATTCTTCGATGGAATAGGCAGCTTCGAGACCACATTCATTGAAGCCCACCAAGCATCGAAGATGATTTGCAATGTAAGGTCGCTCAAATTACAATTAAAGACACATTCATTTTGAGATCATAACCTTGAGCAATGAGGTTTTCCAAGATCGTGTATCCGACATGGTGGTAGAAATTGGAAAGCTGCATATTCCGACTTGAGAGACTGCCGAAAATAACTATACAGTAACCCAGAATGCGGGTTCTCAAATATTGACTCTACTGCTACAGGGAAAATAATCAGATAAGTAAGACATTGCATGCATATTTGTGAAGATGAATACAAGGACAGATTGCAATGACTGACCGCGTAAAACGCCATTTAGGAACAGCATAATGCAGTTTATTGCGGTGTAGCATTCGGAGCCTTGACGCACCGTGGGCACTCAATTGTAGGAGGCAGACGCGATATCGTCACTAGCATTGTTGCCCCCAAAGGCTGCCGATAGGTTAATTGTGGTTGATCTCCGCTCCATTCCACTAAGATTATTGAAGATCCCAGCTGACCAATCGTTGACGCTCCATTGACACTCATTTTGGGATATGGTTACGAACTTGTCGTAAGCATATTTGATTGGAAAGGCAGCTGATAGTATGATCATAGATCATTGTGGTCTCATGGCCCATTGATTTTCCAAGATGGAACACCTCAAATTGTTGACTCTCCGGTGACGTTCATCATCGGGGCATTGTAACGATGACGTACAAAGCAATATGTCTTAGAATGATGGACAACAGTTCGATCACGTGTTAATGTCGCTGCACTGCCACCGGATTTTTCAAGATGCATGGGGAAAGGTCGTTGGCGCGCCGTTGACGCTCATTGAGAAGACATAGTAGCAATGTCGTCGGAACTGTTTTTGGCTAGAAAGGCAGCCGATAACCTGATCATGACATAATATTGCCGCACAGCGCTTGGATTTTCCGTGATACAAGGCCCAAAGTTGTTGACGTTCCGGTGATGCTCATTTTTGGGGCATAGTAGCGATATCGTCGCAACTGTTGTTGACTTGAAAGGCAGCCGATAATCTGATTGTGACTTAAGGTCGCCGCACAGCCACAGGATCTTCCGTGATACAAGGCCCAAAGTTGTTGACGCTCCGTTGATGCACATTGTTAGGACTTTGTAGCGATATCGTCGCAACTGTTTTTGCCTAGAAAGGCAGCCGATGATCTGATTATAGCTTGATGTCGCTGAACAGCCCTGGGATTTTCGGTGATACAAGGCCCAAAGTTGTTGACGCTCCATTGACGCTCAGTTGAAGGACGTGGTAGCAATATCGTCGCCACTGTTTTTGCCAAGAATGGCGGCCGATTATCTGATTATAGCTTAATGTTACCGCACAGCTATACAATTTTCCATGATACCAGGCCCAAAGTTGTTGACGCTCCGTATACACTCATTTTTAGGAAATGGTAGCGATGTCGTCAGTGCTGTTTCTGCCTGGAAAGGCAGCTGATAATCTGATCGTGGCCTAATGTTGCCGCACAACACTAGGATTTTCCATGATACATGGCCCAAACTCGTTGACGCTCCATAGACGCTCATTTTTAGGACACAGTAGCGATGTTATTGTAAGAGGTTCTGCCCAGAAAGGCGGCCAATAGCATGATTTTGGCATAACGTCGCCGCACAGCCCGCGGAATTTCCAAGGTGCATGGCCAAAAATTGTTGATGCTCTGTTGACGCTCATTTTTAAGACATAGTAGGAATGTTGCCACCACCATTGTTCAATAGAATGGTGGCCGATAGTCTGATTATGACATACTGTACCTGCACAGCCAACTGGATATGTCATGATGCAATGCCAAAAATCATTGACGCTCCGTTGACGCTCATTTTTAGGATTTGGCAACGACCGAATCATTTCCTTCTTTTGCAATAAAGCCGACCTATACATTTGCTTTGGAAGCATGGGACAATGCAGCCCATTGATTGCTGAATGTGTAAGATTTAACATTGTTGACATGCTGTTGACGCGCACATTGATCACATCGAAACAGCCTTTGTACACTCAACAATTGTATGCAACGAATCATATACACATTTTTGACATGCAATATTGCATTTGTATGTATTATCGTCTGCATCCAGGAGTTCTGTTACCTCTCAACTTCTGATCAAATCTATCTACACTATCTGGCTGTGAAATGACGTGGACCTATTACATTCCTGCGCTTTCAGCCGGCAATTGACGGCATGTAGATCATTTCACTAGTTTTTGGTTACTGTAGCTCGACTTTCTCAACATTCCTTATCCAGCTCCTTCTCCTCGATTTCCATGACGTACCACAACTAATTTCAAATATCTCAACCATGTGCACCAGGTCTGTGCGAAGAGTTATGCAGTTGGATACATGGATGAATGTAGCATGAAGTTGTCGTTCAGATCGATTCGTCCTGCGCACTGACCGCTTTTTCCATGACACGTAGGACATCACTCACTTAAATTCTGTTAGCACATTTCGCCACTAATATTGCTTTTGTTTCGTCACTTAACAGTTACTTGGGGGATGAAACAGAACATTTTGGCCGTCTTACAGTGCGATTTGGATTCTACAATATTCACATGGTGCATTCGACTCTTGCACATGCACTGACGAATTATCGTATCTCACAATGTGGTGACTGAAATCAAGAAAAAGTTGACGCATCACGAAATTGGTTGTAATGGCACGGTCTCACGTGACGTGTCCAGGGCTGGGTAAACCCCATTCCATATAGTCGGCGCGCCACAAGCCTTAGATCTCTAGCGATAATCTTACATATACATCTACACGTCTACATATATAGTCACTCGAGTCCACGTTTGCAAACATATCCCTATGCAGCCGGACGCTGGCGTATGCATCCTTACATTGGTAAACAACTTGCTTTTCCCCGTGAACAGACATCAAACAATACAGTTTACATATCAATTCTTCCGCAGACACAGGAGCCGTCACCATCTCTTCGTCAGAATCCGATATCAATATTGTAATTATCTTGAGGCCATATGCAGGGGTCAAAGCTTACTGGTTCAACTGGCTTCACTTTCAGCAATGGTGACGAATCGGGCTCTGCAGCTGGCTCACTACTAGGTATGCTCGATTCTGATTGCGGCTTCACCGAACTTAGCCTGATATGACTACTTCCTCGCCAACAAGTCCCTTGCAATATTCCGGGGACAATGTCAAGACTCTCCATAAGCTCGGCAAATGTTGTCAGTGGATGCGGCGGGGCATCGTCATTTGTTTGCGGCAGAGCGACTGCCAGAACCCGCAATTTGGATGTGCCGTACTCCTGATCTCGTTCACAGAAGTAGTCAGCTGCATCCTCCCATCCTGGTTGAGTAAATTTGTCGAACTTCATCAGCATCTGCCGAAACCTCTCCATGCGCTGCTGTACAGTTTTAGTGATTGTGCCCATCACCCAGCTGGGTTCGTCATCTTCGCTCAGCTTGCCCTGCTCAGTCTCTTCTTCTTGCTCATCTTCCCCATCTTCCCCAGCGTCGGAACTGGCAACATCACTCAGACTGTCTCCGATAGCAACCAGCATCTCCTCAAACCTCTGTTCGGGCTGTCAGGATGTCAATCCCGCGAGTCCAGCATGTGTCATATCGTCCTGCTCTTGCTGAACCGCTGCCGCTGCGTCTTCAACTCGGTTTCTTGCCCCAGCGGTCTCTCTCTCAACAAAATCCTGAATCCATTTCTCTTGCTCTTCATTGCCTAGGAAGTGCGTTTCACGTGGTGTCACCGCTGCAAGCTTCTTTTTGGATCTCAAGTTGCGCGATGCTCCAAGGGCTCGGACTCTCTCTGGCTTGAAGCCGCTCTTGCCTTCATTCACTTGATGAGGTTGTTGGGTTGACTGCTATGTCGATTTCCCATTTCTGCCAGCCGGCAGTGGCGAAAAGTTCATTTTCAGAGCATTGACCATTGTAGTTTGTGTGGACTGTGTTGTTCGGCGAGATGTTGGATGTTGCAAGTTATAGACAATGTGGAGGCAAGCTGCGTCTTTTATGTCAAAGTTGATATGTTTACTCATCTTGAACAAAGCAAAATCTTCCTCCTGACTGTCAATAAATCAGGAATAGTGATGCTAACCATACAACATGACCTGATTGTTAGCGTCATTGTCATGTAATATCCCGGGGATTATTTGAGACAAACATCCGCAGACGTTCTTTCCCTCGAACTACATCCTATTTATGTCACGAGATTAGGCGATTCCGGCGGTCGTACACCACAATTTATCCTTGTTCCCAAACAAAAACCCTCAGACTGACTGAGTGCTAATTGCGGGGCGGTGGGAAACCCCTGCAAGTTGCAGCCATACTCAGCAGGATTCATCGTGAGCATAACAGTCATGTTAGCTGCTACTTATTCCATTCTGACAAGATGCTAACTATATAGTTCTCAGGGCTTCCCACTTCCTGTTGTTATCATCTTCTTCTCCTAATCCACACCAGCACGTGATGGATACACAACCACCCCCACCAGGTGAGAGCGGATGGAATACCAGCCAATTGGCGGGCACCACATCGAATACGGAAATTCTCGGCACACAACTAGACTGCAGACACATGTTTGTTCACCGCAACGCTGCCAATGCAGCAACCAAACATATGACTCAGGACGCACATTTAAAAATCGTCCACAAGACTGGACGCAGCAAAAATACGAAGGAGCATGCAGTATAATGTGAGTATATCCATACGGAGGCAAACGGCGGTCAATTGACTGTGTCATATACAGCTGGTGTCAGTGGAAAGCTACGCAACAAATTTATCGCTGCCCGTAACAGGAAACCTCCATGGTCGACAACAGCATTTGTCCACACATTCCACGAAATCAAACGTCATGATGTTCTCAGCTCTGGGATTTTTGCATATCAATTTCCTGATAAGCGTCCCCGTGAGTGGACGAAACAGAATCTAATCATGGTAGAGGAGGCTACGGCAGGGTATATGGTGGAGGTAACAGCCGAATTTCATTGTTAGAAGCAACAACCAATGTCTTGTAGGTTTTCAACATGTGCGCAACTGTGGCAAGGCAAGGAGGTTGGGTACAGCTGGAACAGTCCGACATGCGCCTGGCGTTGAATATGGCCAAAATGACCAAAAGGGCTTTTCGCGCGGCTCAATTGATGAACGAAATATCTCATAAGCAAACCACACGCCGAGGTCCAAGAAGAAAAGCAGCGGGGTGTTGAGTCCCCTGGGCACAAACAGGTGAAGGTTGTGATACAAAGACACCCGGTAATGCTTCGTCAAAATCAAATGTCTGGCTGCCTTCCTTGCTACAATAGCACCGTGAATAATCCACAGACAGGCCGGACACCCAAAAGCAACAGGTGCACCTCCACCCACCCGACGCAGGGAGCACGTTCCAGAGCCGACACCACCTCCGGCAGGCACGCCACCCAGCCCAACCTGTAACACATCCGGAGCGCAACGTGCTGAAATCGTCAATTTGCCGGCCAGATATACATATTGACACACAGCTCTTCCATTGACGGAATTTTTCGAAGACGATGAGAATACCGATCACGATACTGATTTTGATCCAGATATGCTGACTGATGTAGATTAGTACACTCTCTGTTGTGTGGTAATGCAGCTAAGATTCATTTTGAAGACAAGAGCAGTGGATTGAGCGATCCTGCAACTGTTGACGAGCATTGACCGAAAGACACAAGATTTTGGAGATTATCATTATATATATCTATATATTATTAAAGAACAATGTAGTTATCAAGAAGAATGTAAATGAAAACGCAAGAAAGGCAGCCAAAACAATCTGAATGATTAACTGTGCCAAATTCAATGATTGCATATTGTGGATACAGCCATGGCAAAATGAGGGTCAACAGAGCATCAACAATTTTTGGTCATGCGTCCTGGGAAATCACACCTCAGATAAGTTGTCGTGAGTCATAAAGGAATTTTTGACTGCCTTTATAGGCAAAACAGATTGCAATACCCTCCCTGCCCCATCATGAAAATGAGAGTCAGTGGAGCGTCAACAATTTGTGGTCATGCGTCCTGGGAAATCACACCTCCGATAGGTTGTAGTTAGTCATAAAGGAATTTTTCACGGCCTTGATAGGCAACACAGATTGCAATACCCTCCATGCCCCATCATGAAAATGAGCGTCAACAGAGCGTCAATGATTTGTGGTCATGCATCCTGGGAAATCACACCTCCGATAGGTTGTAGTCAGTCACTAAGGAATTTTTGCCGGCCTTTATAGGCAAAACAGATAGCAATACCCTCGCTGCCCCATCAGGAAAATGAGAGTCAATGGAGCATAAATGATTTGTGGTCATGAGTGCTGGGAAATCTCACCTCCAATAGGTTGTAGTCAGTCACAAAGGTATTTTTGGCGGCCTTGATAGGCAAAACAGATGGGAATACCCTCCCCGCCCCATCATCAAAATGAGCGTCAACGGAGCGCCAACAATTTTTGTTCATGAGTCCTGGGAAATCACACCTCCGATAGGCTGTAGTTAGTCATAAAAGAATTTTTGGCTCCCTTCATCGGCACAACCTGTTGCAATACCCTCCCTGCCCCATCATGAAAATGAGCGTCAACAGAGCGTCAATGATTCTTGGTCAGGTATCATGCTTAATCACAGCACGATGTGGCGGTTATAGTTTATATACATCATTTTGACTGTCATCATATGCTAAAAGGCTCAAGAATACTTACTGGTAGCTGTGTAAATGAAATAACTTGTTACTGTCCCAGAGGATGGGGCTAGAATATCCTGTACATATCTGCCTATAAAGGCTGCCATATCCCTCGTTGTAGATGCTTTTGATCAAGCACCACTCATATTACCGAAGATGCAAGACCAAATATTGTTGATGCTCTCTTGACGCTCTGTGGACGCTCATTTTCAGAATGTGGTTGAGCATGTCAGTATCCGTGTTTTGCACATCAAGGCGGCTAATATGCCGAAAATGAACTGTGACATACCAATGTCAATACTTTACTATTAACAGTAGCATATCTGAATGCGACCATACATGTGAAACCCGAAACGCAGAACCGAAGATTGGACCCGACAGGTCTAGCCAAACCCGGTGAAACCTGCGGATTGATAAGTACGGGTCCAGGTTTGGCCCTCCAAGAGTCGGCAGGACAGGATTTTGGCCGGGTGTGGAACTGGACCGACCCCTTTTTGTGGTCCAAACCTGGACCGCTGGCGGGTTACCTGGACCCGTTGCTAACACTATTCACAGGGTGGCAATGAATGCTGCTTCCGACCATCCACATCAGAGCCAGCCAACACACCGAAGCCCGATAAGTCAGTGCTGGCCATGTATGATACACACAATCCCACACCTTTGGTCTCACAATAGCTCCATGAATCTCAGAAGTCAGAGAGAAAATGCAAATACTGTGGCAGACCAAGTGTAAACAATGGGTCCGGGTCGCCAGCCAGCAGTCCGGGTTTCAACCGGCGGGTCGGTTCGGTCCGGTTCCAAACCCGGCCAAAAACCCAACCCACTTTGTGTTGGCAGGGTTGTTACCTGGACCGGACAGAAATCCGCATTTTCTTGGCCAGGTATATCATGCAGCAGAGACTCGTTTTTGCGAAATGAGAGCTTCGGCTCCGATTAAGGATTTCAGTTGTGATTGGATCAAAATACGATATATACGTAAAGAAACAGTTTTAGATGCTCTTTCACCTCCGAGTGTCCAAATTGCGATCCGATCTTTATTCATTGAGTTGCTGTGAAATAACTTCGAACATCTGGCGTTTTTCAAGGCAACTCAACGAACTGTGATCAGTTCGCAATTTGCAGAATGGGATGCGAACGAACATCCAACAATGTATCTTTTACGTATATATCAGATTGTGATACAATCACAACTCAAATACTGAACTGGAGCCAAAGTTTTGAGTTAGCGAAAATGAGGCACCAGCCAAAGAACCGCGGGTTTGGTGTGGGTCGGCGTTTTGATGGGGTGAAACCCGTTGTAACGGTTCCAGTTCGGTTCCAACCCGGACCCGGAACCGAACCACCAATCTGGAACCGTTGCCAACACTTGCCTCACCCTGACCTAAAACATTCCAGTGCACAAAATTTACACAGGCCAACTTCCCAGAAGCCCTTCCCTCTCCAAGAGAAGGAAAACGAATCACAGGCCAACACTCCTTCGACAGTAAGCAAACAAAGAAGAAATCTTATGTCTCTCAGGACATAGGGCGGTTGGGGAGTATGGGCGAATTCAAGCTTGGATTGCAGTCATTGGGTGAACCTGTGTGGATGGCAACAGCACAGGACATTCAACTGGATTGGATTTCATTAAAGCCGAGAGTTGTCTTACAGAGCCCAAAAGCTCTCATGTCAAGTCGATCTTTGTGTGGAATGGCAAGACATGATTCATCGCACAGTGTCCACAAATTCCAGGATTGAGTTCAACACTGCGAATTGCAATGGATCCGAGGTCTTGTTGACTACGGTGCTACAAGCATCTTCGTGTCTCCACACTATCACAATAGCCTCAAAATACCCCACAAAGCAGCGCACATAACAACTCAAGGCCTTCATGGGCAGGTGATCGCCCAAGTGAGGAAGAGCCTGAAGATGGGGATGACGGTCCGATATATGGATCACTGAGCCCAGGTCCGCAGACCGGAGGTGCTTGTCATCCCAGTGAGGGCGTACAATTCTGAACTGGGATTAGAATAGTTCAAAACCTACATGCCAGCGATCGATTGGGCTACCACTCGATTAACTTCCTTTAATACCGCAGGTGACCAAGGAGAAGCATTCACATCAGGTATGAAAGTGCGGTGGTACGAAGGTTGGGATGGCGAAAGTATCAATGTCTAGCTGCCAGTCATTGGCATGAGTACGCCAATGATCAACTCGACATCGGAGATCTCTTTGGACCAAGATGGAAAACCAAGGGAGAGCAGTGCTGACAGTCCTCGTAAAGATATTGAAATGTTCGGAGCAGCCGCATACAGCGATCCCTTAGTTAGTGAAAAGAGCATGGAGACATTCGCCCTATGAATTGGGGAATACAGTGGACTGCTTGGTGCAACTATGGTGGTCACCACTTTGGACGATCAGGGTGATATTGAGACTATCAACCCAGACTCTGGACGAGCGAGCAGGGAAGGGAGCAGCGGCAGTAGTTGAGGCTCAGGAGTGACCTCAGATGCCTGAATGACTGCGACAGGCTCACCCAGTCACTATGAGTGTAATGGATTGGCGGGGCTTGGCATGTTCCTGCGCGAACCGCTCGACCTGTCAATTCCCTGGTCTCCCTTCCCCAGTGTCCCAAATCCCAAGTCTGAGATAATGGCTGACACCTTGTTGGCAAAGGTTCCGGGTTGCCCAGCGGCGGTCCGGAAGTTGAAGCAGACCTAAGCTCCAGTCAAGGTAAGATACCCGGACCACACACAAAACCACCGGGTTCAGGGCGGGTTTGAACCGGACATTGGTTCCATTTCACGCGTTCTACAACATTCACCCTGATTCAGTATATCAATTGTCATCATTTCGCGACATAATCTATACGTGAAATATGCGGTTTGATGACCTCTTGTATCTCCTATTCTCCGATTTACGATTGAGGCAATATTCGAAGAGTCGCTGTCAAATTACGCCAAAAATCACCCCAAAATGACCAGATTTCCATAGCAACTCAACCAATATTGATCCGATTGCAAATTGGAGCACGGAAGATGATTTAGGGAATCGCACTGCATATGTCATGTATTAATTATGTCACGATACGATGAGAACTCAAATACTTAATTGCCGCAAGAAATGCTGACTTTTGGCAAGAGGGTTTTGTTTAGAAACCCGGTGGAACGGTCCAGTCCCGGGTCGGAACCTGACCCGCAACCGAACCGGTGATTTGGACCCATTCCTATCACTTGCTAATGCACTAATGCCGGCACAGGTACTGTACCTACTGATGATGGAGGTTGTATCTCTGTGAGATACAAGGACTCTGTGGACGTATTCAGCAAAGATATGACACAGACTCTTACACTGCACCAGCCGATGAACCACACCATTTTTGTGGAACCAGGTTCAAATTAAGCATATTGTCAAATGTATGACCATGTGGAAGTCAAGTTGGAAACTCTCAAGGCCGACATCAAAACAACCTTGGGGAATGGATTCGTTCAGCTCTCGTCATTACCCATGGCAGCTCCAATCTTATTTGCAAAGATGAAGGACGGCAGCCTACCACTGTTCTTTGGCTCCCCAGCCCTGAATAGAGCCATGTTGAATTACTGATACCCTCTCCGACTTGTCTCAGAGATGCTCGACATGTTGAAGGGAGCTCAAATCTTCACACATCTCGACCTTGGGAATCCCTGTCACCTCATCAACAGTGAGGATGGCACCGAGTACAAGATTGCTTTTCGCTCCCAGTACAGGTATTTCTAATTCCCAGTCATGACGTTTCAATTGACAAATGCACAAACTACATTCCAACCATATATCGACAACTGTTCACGGCCTTCCATTGACTACTTTCCAGTATGCTACCTCGATGATATACTAATATACTAGACCAATGCGGAGGAGTGCGAAGGACAGGTACGAAAAGTGTGGCAATGGCCACAAGAATGTTTTCTTCACTCGACAGCCGAGGTGCCCCATTTTGGTATCTCAAAAGTCAGCTTCAATGTAATTGTCATATGCCCCATTGGGATAGGCATGGAATTGAACCATATATCCATGAACAAGGATTGGCCTATCATGGAGTTCATTTGGGACATGGAGGTGCTTCTTGGATTCACAACTTCTACCAGCTGTTCATCAGGAAATATGCAAAGTTAACAACCCCTATATCAGGCCTGCTAAAGACTGCAGAGACTTCCAGGATGCCTAAACAGATCAAATGGGAATGGACTCGGGATATTGAAGTAGCGTTTTGGAAGTTGAACAGGGACTTCACTGATGCACCCATCGACAGCCATTGTGATCTGGGACAGCTGAATTGTCTGCTGACCGATCATAGCGGCTTTGCCATTGCTGACATTCTCAACCAGTTGGACAGTGTCAGGATTCTGATAGCTGTCAACTCCTACTATCGAAAATCCTCAGGTATAGGACAGAACTACAACACATATGGTCGGGAGCTATTGGCCATTGTGGAAACTATTAAGTAATCACATCACTACCTCGAGGGAGCGAAACATAAGGTCCTTACACAATGACACCACAAGAACCTCGAGTTTTTCCAAATGTCAAATGTGCTCTCCCTGTGACTGGCTCGATGGGTGCAGATCCTCTCTTAATATGACATCATGATCAAACACCTGGAAGCCAAGAAGATCCTTGTAGAGGGACCATCCAGAGGACCTGACTCTGAGATCGGCTCTGATAATACTACTGCCAGGCTCCAGACCAGGCTCCAGGTCAGCGTAGCTGCAACCACCATCACCAAATCACATGCTGACCTTCTGCCACGTATCAAAGTAGCCCAGGAGATGAACTTTTTAGCCTCAAAAATAGATCCAACCTTGGACGATGTTTCAATCGCAGATGTGATTGAATTGAGATCAATTGACTTAGCTATAACTAAAGAGAGGAGAATATATGTGCCTGCGGAACTCCGCAGTTAAGTGGCCAGCTGTTCTTATGACATCCCCAAATCGAGTCGCTTTGGAGCCCTGAAGACTGCTGAGCTCGTATCACAACATGTTGATTGACTTGCGATGAAGTTAGAGATACGGAACTACATCGCCAGCTGAGAGTAGTGCCACCCAATCAATTCACCGAGTCATGCACGCCATGGACTCAAAATGCCACCGCTGCCACATTCTCGTCAATTGGAGGGACTTACAATGGATTTCTTGCCAAACTTCCCAGAGTCAATGGAGTCAGGATCCACAGGGATCTTGATAATCGTCGACAGTTTCACTAACATGGAGAACTAGATCGACATCAGGCAGGACGGTGACTCGACAGAGCTAGCACGAAGGTTTTTCAAATACGTGATCTGCAAATGTGGTGTACCTGCCAATATCACCGCCAATTCCAGCAAACAGTTTACCAGTTGATTTTTCTACATAGTTTGCTCCCACCTCCATATCAATCACTGTCTCTACACAGCATGCCGCCCGCATGTAAAGGGACGTACGCCTACGCTTGACCGCAGACGTATGGTGTAGTGGTATACGGTTGCACACGAGAGCGAGTGAGTATATATGGAGAGTATAGTGGTAAGATATTCGATACAGATCTAAGTGCCGTAGCGGCGACCTATATACATTGGCGCTTACCCGGCCTCGGGTCACGTGTCGCCGTTACATTATCCCCCTCTTTAGGCGCAGACCTCCTGGGCTGCCAAAGCCAGTATAAGAGAAGAGAAGGAAAGGGAAACAAGGAATGAAACAATCACCCTACGTACGCAATCGTACGAACCCATAAGTCCCACAACCGATCGGTACAGCTCAATGGCGACCTTTCGGTGGATCCGGCGCACGGGGAAACTCCACCTCCAGTGGTAGGTGGTAAAAACCCATGCCGACGCCATTTGTACCGGGCCGAGATCCAAAGAAGAAATAAAGAGCAGAGAAGAGAAGGAAACAAAGGAACAAAAGGAAACGGCTGAACTGCTTCCATATCCTCCGCACCGCCACTTCCGAACTCATACTCCACCGACCATCCATATCCGTAGCTCGTATATCTCGGCGTAGGTCGTTGTCGGAATCATCAGGGTGGCAGAGAGCTTCCGCTCATGACTTAGCATCGAGGGGAGCTTTTGCTCGCGACTCGGCATCGATGGGAGCCTCCGCTGCCGGCATCGTTCGTAGCCTTCGGTAATCATCGATCGTATACGTCAATTGCGTGTAGTCTCATTCGTAGACACCTAACACGTAAGTTTCTCTAAAGATGGTTATACTTACCAAGTTCAAGCGCGCTCGCGCTGTCTGAGCGCTCTGCGGTGCTTCCGCATGCTCTGAGAATGTTGCAGCCAGTAGTCATCAGTACTCGGCATTCACTCGTAGATGCTGTTTGACTAGGTAGTTGTCTTTGGAAGTCCGCTTCGGTGACCATCCGGTCGACTTCGTAGATGCGTTCTCGAAAGGCGGCTTCAATAGAATCTTGGTCGACTTGGTAGACATTGCTGGTCGACTTCTCGGTGCGTGTCTCGGTGGAATGCATCTTCGACACGGTCATCCCCCCTTTTGAAGTTCGTTGCTCCGTCGACGACTTAGACTCAAATCGGTTGTTGATTGCCATCGTGGCTCCGTAGACTTATGCTTCGGTAGACTTTGCGTGATCCTGTTCGGTACGTCTCTGTGTTGACTGATGCGTCATTTCGAATCCTTCGTCTCTGGATTTCGGAGGTCTTCGACTTCGCTTGTCTCTTGGCCTGCTTCGTCTCATTTTTCCACTTGCTTTGTCCTTTCTTTGACTCGCTCTGATTGTTGACTTGCTTTGTGTTTCGACTTGCTTTCCGCCTTTTCGGACTTCGCTTGGTCTGATCTCGTTGTCTCTGTCTTTGGGCTCTGGCGTGAATTCTCTAGGTGGGCTTATCATCTTCCGGATGCTAGGTGCGTATGTTGATTCTTCTGGTACGCTTATCCCCGCTCTCCGGGTGCCGCTGGACTTTTCTGTCGTTAAGTGCACTCTGGTCCATCATTCCGGCACCTCCGGTAGGGTCATCGTATGTGAGGGTTTTCGGTTCCGGTAGGCTCATCCCTATCTTTAAAGGTCGTTGCTCTGCCGACGACTTATCTCCTCTAATTGGCATTGTAGCTTGGTAGTACTCGTCGCCTTCCTTGATTTGGATGAGGTGATAGGCATTACTGGGGTCCTGTTGAGCATCTCCGAGATCAGTGGGAGAGGATATCGGTTCATCACCGGGGCTTTATTGAGAGCTCGGTAGTTAACACACAGCCGCAGTCCGCCGTCCTTCTTCGCAAATGAGATCGGTGCTGCCGCAGCCGCTGTCTATCTTTCCCAGCTCTTGGTCTCACACGCTGTTTCTGAGATTTCGTAGATCCACGCAATTTGTGTGGTTTCTCACAGCCGGGTACCCTGTCATTTCCTCTCACCCTCTTCCTACGCTCCTCGAGCAAGAACCGCTCTTCCTCACGAATTCCCTTTGGATGCCTTGAAAGGTGCGGTGCGAGAGTTGCCGTATCTTTTGCTGCATACGTCCACATAGTCCTTGTATCTCACGGGGATACGACCTCCATCATCAGTAGGTACATTACCTGTTCCAGCATCTGTGCATTAGCCTCTATCTCCGACTTCGGATTTGGAAAGATGATGGGGAAAGGAAACCAGGGACCTGCGGATCAAGCGGTTCGCCCAGGAACGAGCCAAACCCCGCTAGTCCACAACCTCCCATCGTGACTCGGCGAGCCGGTAGCAGTCATTCAAGTATACCTGAGTGAGGTTCCTCTTCTGCCACAACTACCGCCGCTGCTCCCTGCTCGCTCGTCCAGCGCTTGGGTTGATAATCTCAATCTCACCTGGATCTTCCAAAGTGGAGACCTCCATAGTCGCTCCCAGCAGCCACTGCATTCCTCATTCGTTGAGAGAATGTCAGAACAACCTCTTGCATGCTTTCAGTTGTCCTTTATATGCGGTATACCGATAAGTTTCGGAGGAGAAAATGACCTCACCGCACTCCACGAGGCCGCTTGCAACATACCTGGGTGTCCTCGGTGGTGCGTCTGCTGCCACCGATGCACTGTCGCCATCTCGTGGCCTTCGTGCTGCACTGTCGTCATCATGTGACCTCCGTGCTGCACTTTCGTCATTACGTGACCTTCGTGCCTCTCCGTCGACTGGAGTTTGTAGAGATTAGACGACCTGCAGTTGCCAAGTCGACCTCCGAAATATGGGATATACAGCCTCCAGATTTTGTATAATCTGCATAGAGGGGCTCTTTATAAGTGTGGCTATCACCTCCGATCTAAGACCGGGAATCAATCATTCAGCATATCAGGTTCGTCAACCCAAACGGCTGCAGCACATCGAGTTCGTCAACCGTGGCT
>Ga0307515_10006409_pt1 | contig 23543 bp, 5 predicted proteins | sample 17_EM_MG_FD_194513 | JGI IMG/M metagenome (GOLD analysis project Ga0307515, IMG submission 194513) | Populus trichocarpa ectomycorrhiza microbial communities from riparian zone in the Pacific Northwest, United States - 17_EM | ecosystem: Host-associated > Plants > Roots > Unclassified | place... | reverse complement strand
ATAGGAGCTATAGAGTATATATAAAAGCCTAAATCTAAATTATTAGAATTTATTATTAAGTGGTTGTTAAGATATTAAGGTGCGATTTTTCCAATTTTTGGTGAGTTTTTGAGGTGGGCCACTTGCCCGCGTGGGCCACTTGCCCGCAGACTACGTTACCTTATCGTTATAGAATGTTTCGCCTATGTTAAATTTATTATCCTTAATATCCGATTTGCGAACTAGTTTATTAGTCCCTCTATACTCTAAGGATTTTAGCTCCTATAGCCAATAGCTTACGCCATACTTAGCGTCTTTATAAATTCGGCATGCGTTATTATAACAGAACATAAAACTCCTAATTAAATACTCTTTTGTTCCTTATAGTATACTATTATCCCTCTATATATATATATCTTCTACTACTAGTCTAGTTCCCTTTATTATATAGTAACTCTAACCATCTTTATAATCCCTTATAAAGTAACTTTATTTTCCGCAATTTATATAAGCTCTATCTTTAAACCATTAACTTTGCTATAGAGTCCGCCTAAATATCTTCTGCTGTTAAGATCCCTAGTTTAGCCTCTACTCCTTAGTCCTATAATTACTAAATCCTTAACCTCTAAGTTTCTATAATTTCTTACTCCATCTCTTATAGGCTTCTTTAGTACTACTTAGGTCCATTAGCTCTGCGCTATACTATAGTTTCTAACTTAGCTTTAGTTAATACGTACTCTGCGCCTTATACAACTATAAAACTCTATCTTAACCTCTTTTAGCCTATTCCCTTTAGTAGATCTAATTATTGATCTTAATCGCTTAATCTATTAACTCCCTTAAGGTATCCACATCTTCCATTAGGATAATTACGTCTTAGACTTTAACCTTAAGTCCTTACTTATGCTGTGCTATAAGCGCCCTATTATTCTACTTAACTTATATTACTAACGTCTAGAACTGCGTTATATACTTAATTACTAAGGTTTACTACATAATGTCTTAGAGTTTTCTTTCCGCCGTAGTTACTAATTCCGGGTCTCTAAATATTTATATAAGTTACTCTGCGAATCCTTTCTAGCTTAAGAATATATACCGCACCTTTTAATTAGTGGTTATTATTCCGTTTACTTATATCTCTATAAGGTAAGGCTTAAACTATTTAAATACTCTTCCTAATAGGAATAGTCCCGTATAGGCTATTCGATCTATAGGTGTCGGTAGCTTCGCCCCTTCTTATATAACTTTAAAGTACATTTATATAAGGAATCCTTTAAGCTTAAATCTCTCTCCTAAGTACCTCTTAATCGATAGTAACTTAACCTTTACTGCTCCTATCCTATTAACCCTTTCTTCTAGTGCCGCATTATTTATTGTTAACTAGTTAATTACCTCTTATAATTGTCTAACCGTTATAGGTTGTTGTAAGTTAGTATCTGCCATACTAGTATTACCTAACCTTAAAGTAGTTGCCGCCGTCAATAGCGTCGTAGTGGCTGCTTTTAGTGGCATATTATTCGACTTTCTATTCTTAATACTATAACTAGGTAGTAATTATATAACGGAACCTTGTAGTAGGAAGTACAATAGGCTTATTATTAGGCTAGGTGTATAGGTAATACAAGGTAAAGTTAACAACGTAATAATAACTAGTAGAGTAGTTGCCTAATAGATTAACTCTAATTATATTCTAAGAATCACTATAAGGAAGGAACTATTTAGGTAGGGACTATGGTCCTTTAAATACACAACCGTACTCCTATAAAATCCTTCTTGTATATAATATACGTGTTATACGTATTGTACGTACATTCCCCTCGTACACTGCGTATACTGCGTACAATATTATATGACTTCGGTTACTATTCCTCGTCACATAGCTCTACCGGCTCCATCCTAGACCGTGCCTAAATTAACTAACTAGCTTCTTCCAACTCTTCCCCAAGTAGTCGTAATATTGTACTTAAAGCGTCCGTAATAAAAATAGATAAAGTTAATTTTATACTTCTTATAAAGGGTTTAAATAGGAAGAAAGGGGTATATATTATTAATTTAGTTGCTAAATTAATAAGTACCATACTATATACTATCGCGGTCCTAACGGAATTTAATAAAATTTTATAGACTTAGTAGAATACAGCAGAAACGGTAAATTGCAGTAGATTATGGTCTTATAACTAAGCCTCTAGCGCCTAATCTTCTAATTAGCATAAGTAGGGCTAAAGGGGGTTTAGCTACTTTTTAGTAGCGTTACGGCCGTTATAGAAAGTGTTTGCGTTTTCCTTAGCGTTATTAGTAACCGTAAGTATATAAGAGTCTTCAAGCTCCTAGCGTATTTAGGTATTAGAGCTTATTTAACTATTTTGCGTAGAGATTTATATTATTATAATCTTTTACTATTAGAGGGATCTTTCTACTTTAACGTAATAGCTTTCTATAGGATATCTTTAGAGTCTTTATTTAGGTTGTTGCGAGGTTTTAAGGGAGGAATAGTAGATATAAATAAAAAATATAAATAAATAATCTAGTCCTCAAAGCTAGCTACCCTTCTAAAACAGCGTGGTTTTTAATAAGCGAAATTCCAGCTAATAAAATATTGGCATTTGCTAATATTTGCAGCGTCAATATTGGAATATTAGCAACAATTTAGATAAAATTATTATAATAGAAGTATACTTACTCTAAAATAAAGATTATATAAATTATTAGCATAGATGGGCAGTTTTATAATATATTTATACGTATAAAAGTATTTACATAGTATAAAATGTCTTGGCATACGCTCCCTTACTAAAATTAATTAATTTAAATATTAACTACCCCTAACTGCACCACAACTATATGCAATTAAAGCTCTATATGTCTAATATAGCCTCTTTACTCTGCTATCTATATTATCTATAAGTAGCTAGTTATATAATAGCTTTATAGTGGCGCAGTAGAAGGGTAGTTAGATTTTTTACGACCGTATACGTCCTACTAAAGCTCTGCAAAAGCTCTGCACGAAGCTCTACTTAAAGCTCTACTTAGAGCTCTACTTAAAGCTCTGCTTAAAGCCCTATATAGAGCTCTAAAGCTCTACTAACACGCAGCACTAATATACTAGGAAGGTTCTACAATCGGCTGTATAAACGCCTATATAATTAGTCGCCATCCAATCGTCTCTACGCACGGCTCTATAGATGTCGCACGATTACCAGTACGAACCCCTATACAATTAATCGATTGATTAATTAATTGCCTATATAAACGGCCCGTATAAACGCCCATATAATTATCTATACAAACGTCTCTACAAACGTCTCTATCCTATACGCCGTTGAGGTGCTCCTTTAAATGTGGCCCGTGCGCGAACACCAAAATGACGTCCAGACTTGCGGCTGATAGAATATCCTATCAAACCTGTTAAACAGACAGGGTGTTAGCTGACAGGGCTGTCTGTCAGACAGCTGTCGTAACAGGGCTTGGCAATCTAAAATTTTCTAACATAGATTTCCCTGTCGTACGACCTTATTAATATAGCCTACCTTAGTAAAATTCTATCTAATAATCTTTACAGTAATAACTCCTTTAAAAGTAATATACCTTCTACTCTTTTAAGCCCTATTAAAGCTAATGCTAATATAGGCTTAATCTTAACACGCTAAACGACCACGTTCTCTAAATCCCACACCTTAATCTATAAATATACTTGTGTAATAATAGCAGAAGAAAAGAAGCGAATAAAAAAGAATTACTTCTATAAATATTGCTCTTCTAAAGATCTAAAAGGACATCACGCCTTAACGTAAGGACTATAACTTTATCTTAAGAAATATAAGGTTTAATAGAGTCCGGAGGAGAATAATCCACATATAATAACAAAAGATAAGGCAGAAAGTTCTATTTAATAACTATATAAAAGACTTTTAGCAAAGGGAGAAATATAAGGTCTTAAGGGCGAGGTTCTAAAATGTATAGTATAGAAAAATACTATAAAATAAGCACTTTTAGATCTCATTATTATATAATGGCTTCTATTCTTATATATAGAATAAAAGGAGTTTTATACTTTTATTAAAGCATTAAATTAAGAAGCACTTTTATTTGTCCCTAAATATTATTTAATAATATTAGACTAGATCTCTAAGTACTTTATTAAAAGTTAGGATATTATATAAAGAGCGCTTTAATCTATAAAGACAAATATCTATAAGGTGAGGATGTGGATAGGAAGTCCAATGGTGGAACAATAGGTATATTGTATAGACAGAGACGAATCCTTAAGGGAAAAAGGAGGAGTCTGTGTGCGAGGTAGGAAGGGTTTTCCCTAGGCACGTGCTCTGCACGTGCCTCATGGGCGAGTCACCCCTGGGTTACCCCAGGGTCGCCCATACCTTACGGCTATATAACTATCTACTTAGGTTTTACCTAACAATGCCCCCCCCTTTAAAAAGGGTCGTCCCCAATCCTTTATATACTCAAGCCTTAATAAAACCCTATAAAAAACCTTAGTAAGGAAAAAATTTAGAAAAGAAAGAGCGTCTTAATTTTGCGCATAGAGAGACGGGTAGTACATATACGCGGCGTAAAGATGTTAAGGAACTTTAACCGGCGGTTAAAGTTATCTAATTAGTTAGATTTGCCTTGCTAAAACTCCCCCGTATTTAACCAAGCTAGTAATAATTTTATATACCCGGTATAGAAAATCCTAATTAGTCCATTTAACAGGTAGAGCTAGTGGAGCTTAATACCGTCGCCTGAATTTAGTAGACCAGAAATATTCCAAAGCTTACTTATATAGGTAGGTCGCTGGTACTTTATGGGTAAGTTATAGGTTATTTACATGCAGCCAGATTCGTGGACGGTAAGGCTATATACCTATTAAATCCGCTACTAACCCTATTTTAGCCTTACGCTATACCGGTATAGCGCCGTATATACTTCGCGGGTAGGTTATAGGTTATTTATATGCAGCCAGATTAGGACAGTAAGGCTATATACCCGTTAAACCCGCCGCTAACCCATGTTTTAGCCTTATACGTTATTTACGTAGTATATATATAGAATAGTATAAGTTGTTAGTACAGGTTACTACTAGCGGGTTACTAGTAGGTTATAAACCCTAGTTAAATAGACCTATTCTCTAATATATAAACAATCTGCTTAGCTAGTATAGAGTAACGGACTAGGTTTAGGAAGGGTGCTTTCTAAATTAAGCTTTGTTGCCGGCATACGCCGTGGCCTCGCCTATAAGTTACAGCAATTACTACTTATTCTTTAATCCCTTAGGATATCCTCTGTTCCGCTTTAATGCAGGTTATATTTTAACAGCGGCGCTTGCTTTTCGCCTACGCTTCGGCTATAAGGCTAGGGTGTCCCGCTTACGGTACTTATCTAGCAGTTATTAATAATTCTTAAGTTCTATCTCGTATTTCTATTCGTTATACTTATTTAGCCATCCTAGTCATTTAATAAGGTACTGCGGTTATCTAGCATAATCCTAGTAGGCGACAATTACTTCTACTTCCTAGCTGCCTTCCTTAAGCTCTTTTACTGCCAGGGGTTAAAACCTAGGGCGTAACTTATAAGGCTCTAGTAGGGAGATATAGAAGACTAGGTGGAGCTATACTATAGTAGGTAGAAGCTCTAGCTTATATACTTACTGCCCTACGCGCTCTAGAATCTAAAACGGTCCTATAAACTTATTATTAAGCTTTTTATAAGGACGTTTCGTGCGGATGTTCTTAAAAGAAAGTAGGACTCGTTTACCGACAGCGAAATGCTTGGCCAGATGGTAACGATTATAGTATTTTACCTAAAGCTATTAGGCGTGCATTATTAACGCCGCCGCTACCTTATATGTGAGGCGCAGGCGTTATAAATACGTCTCTGCAAGTTTAATATTTATTAACTTAGACCCCTCCCTACCTTACTAGGCGTCTTAAACGCCGTCTAGGACTCCATTTAGGACGTTTAGTAGCTAGCCATAGGCGAGCTTAATAGGGGAACGCTTCGTTATAGTATAGACCTTAGAGTTATAAACAAAGGCTACTTCTTTAAGTAGGGAGGCCCAATTAGACTATTCCTAGTTTATAAATATACGCAGGTATATCTTAAGCTCCTAGTTTTAACGCTCCGTCTAACTATCTATCTGCGGGTAAAATATAGTGCTAAGTTTACGTTAAACGCGGAGATAGTAGCATATAGTGCTCTAGTACTCGCTTATAAATACACTACCCCTATTAGAGATAATATTATCTAGAGGCCCTATTTACATAAAAACTCTAAATAAGAGTTCTACAAGTTGCGTAGCATTAATTATCTTATATACTAAATAGTAGTGTACTAGCTTTATAAAACGGTCTATAAGGACAAGAACGGAGTTATACTCTACGCCATTAGGAGTCTTAGACTCTAGGAAATCTGTAATAAAGTTAAGTAAATAATGCCGCTAGGCTTAGGTGGGGACCTAAAAAGGCTACAGCTTACCATAGGGTTTATAGCGGCGCGATTTAGAGCGTTAGTAGGTATTATAATTATCTAGGTATTTACAGAGGTCCTAGGTAAGGCCGTTCCAAGTATACTTTTATATAATTACCTTAAAAGTACGGTTAAAACCATAGTGGCCGCCTATAGGATCGTCATAATTCCGCTTAAGGATCTCCTATTATAGTAGTATGCAATTCGGCACCTAGACCTTATTATTTTACCTTAGGAGTCCTTAATTATTAAGGGTGTAGTCCTTATTACTGGTAGGAACTTATTTTTAGGTTAACTAATTACATATAGAGCGTATAAAGGCGTCCCTTTTTTATACTCCACGAATAAAATCAACTAGTGACTTAGGGGGGTGTTCTATAAACGCCGTTTCGGCTAAGGCAGCTATTACTACCTCTTGCTATAGTATAAGACTTTACGCAAAGTTAGTGCTAGCGAAGTAACGTGTAATATATAGGTGACTCGCCGGGTTGTTATAGGGGACTGTAGCCTAGGCCAAGGGGTCTTCCCTAGGGTTAAGCGCTATTAGGTTAATTAGGGTAGTTTTAAAGAGAATGATAGGACGCTCTAGTCCGCCGGCACTAAGTTTATAAGGGTCGCTCATATACTACACGCATGCTACTTACTAGTTTAGTGTAGTAGCACTAGGGCCGCCTACAAGGCCTATAACCCATAACTTTTACTATAATATAGGCAGCATGGCATTAAGGATTATCCTCTTACTACTATCTTTAAAGCCTTTAGCATAATCTAGGCGCTAGGATAGTGCGTTAATAGGGTTTACTTTACCTAGCTTATATTTAATCTCAAAATTAAACTTAGCTAGTTCCTTAGTGTATTAGGCCTAGTAAGCAAATAAGCTTTTAGTGGTTATAAAGTACCTAAGATTATTATAATTATAGAGCACGCGCGTTACATACGCGGCGTGTTTAAGGTAATAGCGCCACATCTTAAAGCATTACACTATAGCAAGTAGTTCTTTATCATACGTATTATATCGTACTTCTAGGCTAGTAAGCTTCTAACTATAATAAGCAATTAGGTGCTAGTAGAGTTGGTCTCCCTGCCCTAAAGGCTATAGAAGTATACCGCCATAGGCATAATTAGAAGCGTTAGTAATTACTATTAGGGGTAGATTAGGGTTGAAGTGGCGAAGTAGGGGAGCCTATATAAACGCAGCGCGTAGCTTACGGAACGCCTACTATACGTCATTAGGCTAGGACCAAGGTTAAAACTATTTAGTAGGCCCTTTTAACTTACGCTTTTACTTCTTCTCCCCATTTAATATTAGGTTGTAATACGCCCATACAAGATATGCGTGTAGGGGGTATGCGGTATCCAAGTAGTTCCAGATAAATCGCCTATAGAAGTTAGTAAAGCCAAAAAAGACCTAGATATCCCTATAAGACTTAGGCTTAGGCCATTCCTCAATAGCTTTTACGCGGTTAGGGTCTATTATAATACCCCTAGGGGTAATAATAAAGCCTAGGAACTTAACGTTCTTAGTATAAAAGATATATTTTAACAGTTTAGCGTATAGGCCCCAAGCGCGGAGCTGTTATAGTACCTACTTGACGTGCTTAACGTACTTATCCTTATTATTTAAGTAGATAAGAATATTATCTAGGTAAACCACATAGATAGTATCTACTAGGGTTCCTAAAGCTTTATAAATATAGCTCTAAAAAGTTATAGGGGCGTTAGTAAGGCTAAAGGGCATCACTAGGTACTTAAAGTAACTATAGCGTGTCTTAAATACAGTCTTCTATTTGTCTCCCTTTTTAATACAAATTCTATAGTACGTATTATAAAGATCCAGCTTTATGAATATCTTCGCATAGCTAAGCCTATTAAAGAGTTCGCCGACTAGCGGTAAAGGATACCAATTTTTAATTATAATCTTATTTAGGCGTCTATAGTTAACGTATAGCCGCATTATACCATCTGCTTTCGGTATAAAGAGGGTAGGCGCTCTAGTAGGCGACTTACTAGGCCTAATTATAAGGGATATTATTGCGGACACCTTAGGTTGCCCTTAAGACAACCCCCGGACGCCCCTCGGATAGTCACCAGTCACATGCCGGAGGCATATACCCGTAGTATATAGTCTCTATAATCCTAGAGGCCTTACCTCCTTAAGGATTCATCTCTCTTACCAATCTATCCTGTTCCAATCGTGTCCTTATAGCCCCCTATCTACAAGATCCCCTTACATTTAAATCCTTCCTACTCTTTTTTAGAAGGGTAGTCGGCTTTAAGGACCAGATTGTTTATTTATATCTTTTATTTACAACTACTATCCTCCCTTAAAATCTCGCGATAACTTAAATAGAAACTCTATAGATACCTTATAGAAAGCCGTCGTATAAAGGCAGGAAGGTCCCTCTAATAGCGAGAGATTGCGATAATACAATCCTCTGGGCAAGACGGCCGAACAAGCCCTAATACCTAGATGCTTTAGGAGCTTGAAGACTCTTACACACCTACGGTTACCACTAAGGAAAACGCAGACACCCTTTATAATAGTTATAACGCTACCAAAAAGCAACCGGAACCCCTCTAGCCCCACCTAGGCCAATTGGAAGATTAAGCGCTAAAGGCAACTCTAAGATCTTCCCCTAAGCTAGAAATGCTAGAGGAATATACTAACGCGTCTAACTAGGGAACCAACCGGAACCCTCCCAGAAAACCACTGGCCTATAATTAGTATAGTGGCGGTATACAGACTGCTTATAAGCTAAGTAGGCCTACCCCTTTAGGTAATCTAAGCTAATTACTAACTTAAGACCCGAGCCTCGTTAGGAAGCCCACACTAGCTACTAGTACTAACACTACCTCTATAGTAGGAGCCTCCCTAGGCCCAAGTTTAGAAGGTCAAGAGCCCTATACCGATCTCCTTTAAGACGGATATCAGGAAGCTATCGCAAGGCTCTTAAAAGCTATACGGGAGGAAGCCACTAATAAATATATTAGAACCCTCTAAGGGCAAATCTAAATCTGGTAGGGTCTAATCTAAACTAGGTAAATTCTTTTATAACCTAGTTAAGGCCAAGGGCTTCCTAGGAGCTACCTAGTACCTACCTAAGGAGGTATAGAAGACTTAGAGAGTTATTTACGCTATAAATAGAAAAAGGATATAGACCGACTGGCTAAGGCCTCTAGTAGTCTAGAACTCTGCTATAGACCTAATACCCAACAGCTAGACGATTGGGTTTGTAAGGTAGATAACTTCTTTAAAATACTAATAATATGAGATAATACCAAAGAGCGTATACGCTAGATTATTAGCAAGATTAAAGACCGATCGCTAAACTAGATTGTACTTAATTAACTTAATAAAGAGCAAATCACTATATAGCCACAGCTGCAAACCTTCCTAAAGAAATAGACTTAAAATCCGTATATTATATAATATAATAATACAAAGCTATTCTAGAATGGGATACAGCTAAACCGCCATAACTTCCGCTAGTTTATAAACTTTGTAGAAACTTATACTTAGTAGATGGATTTAGAGCCCTTTAAAAATAAGGACGGTAGTATTTATAAAAAGGAGAAGATCGGGTTTATCTAGGCTAGAATTAAGCTAGCAATTTATAATAAAATAAAGCGCGTAGGAGCCCTATTGCGGATTATTATATATACGGATTTCAAATAAGCAGTTCTAAATGCTAAAGATATAGTAAGGAACTAGACCTCTTCCGATAGGAAGCTAGGGGGTCACTAAAAGCGCGGGTACTCTAGTAGTAACGCAGGGCAGACCTAACCTTTAAAGAAGCCGTTCTTAAAGAGAACTTTAGAAGGGTTAAAGTTAGGAACCTTAAATAATAGGAAAGACTCTTAGGGCTAACCTAACACCCGTTTAGTACCTTTATAGAAACACTCTAAGAAGTTAAAAGAAAACTCCGGAGGTAGATCCTATTAGAAAAATAAGCAGGGCAATAATTACACTAATAATCCAAAAAAAGAAAAGCCCTAGTCGCGGACCTCTCTCGGCTGCAACTAGGGCAAGATATAAAAGAAGAGACTCTCCGTATTGCTATTAAGCTGGAAATGATACTCCCTATGGGTAAGGTATGACAGTTCTAAGTACTATATAACAGCGGCGCTAAAATTAATCTCATACAATATAATTTGGTAAAAGAGCATAAACTTGTCCTATTGTAAAGGTAGCGGAAACCTATTATAGGCTTCCTAGATAAGCATTAGATCAAACTATATAGTGCCTATAAGCTTATAGTATTAGTAGCTAATATATATAACTATACTAAGGTAGTTGGCCCGCAACCCTTCTAGGCGGCTAACTTTATAGGTTATAACCTTATCCTTAGATACCCTTAGCTAGCGGAAGCAGATCCTAAGATACGCTTTAAAACTGGAGCCTTTAAATAGTAGAATAATAAAGATTTAGAAGGGCGTATATTACTAATAAGCCTAAAGGACATCCTAGAGAATATAGCCCCAGGTAAAATAGTATACGCTCTATACCCAAAGGAGTATTAGATTTAACCCCTATTTAATAGTAAAATGGGTATAGAGCCTAGTATAGGTAATAACCCCTTTATAATGGAGACCCTATAGGGAACTGCTAAATAGGCCGCGGAGACATTACAGGGAGGCGGCGATCTTAAGGATCTTATAAGATACTTTAACCGCCACGGGTTACTCTGGCTTAAGCAATATACGGAGAGTATACTACGGCACCTTAAACGCTGCGTTAAGGAGTTCCTTACCCTCTACTAGCTACCGTATAAAACGGTTTAACGTACGGTGGCAACTATATACGAGCAACTACTATAGCGCACGACGCTGCCCGTGAGCATTCTGAGGGAGCTCTGGGACCTACCCGATAATAATATAAAGAACGAACGCGACCCCAATTTATTAAATATTCTAGTAGGCCTAAGGGACTTACTAAGGGTATTTTTGGGTAGGAGAGCTAAAGTCCTACCACAAAACTTGGAGTACGATTATATAATTAATTTAGAAGAAGGTAAATAACTACTAAACCTTTCTATCTATAACCTCTCGCGTAAAGAGCTTAAGATCCTATGGGAGTACCTTAATAGGTTACTGGAAAAGGGGTGGATCCGGCCTAGTAAGTCGCCGTTAGGCGTACTAATCCTCTTTATTTTAAAACCAGATAGAACTATAAGGCTATGTATAGACTATCGCGGTCTTAATAAGATTATAATTAAGAACCGTTACCTACTACTACTAGTTAGTAAAATGCTGGATTAACTATCTAGGGCGAAGATCTTTACGAAGCTAGATCTATAAGACACCTATTATAGGCTCCGTATTAAAGAAGGGGATAAGTGAAAGACCGCTTTTAAGACCTAATATGGCCACTTTAAGTATCTAGTGATGCCTTTTGGGCTAGCTAATACGCCTACAACATTCTAATTATATATTTATAGAGCCTTAGGGGGACTAGTCGACCGTATATACGTTATCTATTTAGATGATATCTTAATCTACTTAGAAGACAAGGATTAATACGAGCAACACGTCCGCGAAGTACTAGAATATTTAGATAATTAGGGCCTCTACGCCAAGGCGTTAAAGTATATCTTTAATACTAAGCAGGTCAAGTTCCTAGGTTACATCGTAACGCCTATAGGTGTAGTTATAAATCTAGTACGGGTGCAGATAATTTAGGAGTGGCCGGAGCCAGAGAGCTACTGGGATATTTAAGTGTTCTTAGGCTTTGCTAATTTCTATAGGCGCTTTATATATAACTACTTAGACGTCGCCTAATACCTATCTGACTATATTGTAGAAGCTTCCTAAGACCTAACCTAAGAAGTAAAAAGCTTAAAGGCGGTAAGGAAGAAAACTAAGAAGGGACTAACTAAATAGTATAAGCTATAGTTATGGCCCGGAAAGGTTTAGGAGGCCTTCTAGGAACTTTACGCAAAGTTTATAAAAGCTCTATTGCTGCGGCATTTCGACCTAGATTAGCCATTAATAATAATTACTAATGTATTAAATTTTGCCCTTGTTGGTATCCTACTACAACCCAACAGGTACCCGGACGCTACCCAGCTCCATTAAAGACCAGTAGTATTTTACAGCAGAAAATTCTAGGGACCTAAAGTTAGGTATTATACCCATAACAAGGAACTGCTGGCTATAGTCGACTGCTTTAAATAGTGGCGATACTACCTTAAGTACGCGAGCTATACCACTTATATACTCTTAGATCACTATAATTTACGCTACTTTATAACTATAAAGGAGCTTACACCTTAATAAGCTAGATAGGTAAAGGAGCTCGCGCAATTTAATTTTAAGATTAAATACAAGCTAGGGGAAAACAACCCTACTAATAGACCGTTATAATGGCTAGACTATACTAAAGGCTTTAAAACAGGAGAAGGAAAACAGATAATAGATATCTTACTCCCTATATTATAGAACAAGCTCTAGGTATAGGATGCTTAAGTACCTATAGCTCTATACACTAAGTCTTAGGCGGTATAAGCCCTATTAGTTTCTACTAACGTTCTAGCTAGTACCCAGTTTATTGCTAATAAGGGTCTAAATATACCTGGACAGGACGTCCCTAATACATTCTCGGAACCTAGTAATACACCATCCCTAATTGCTAAGCTATCCCCTTAAGCCAATAGCAAAGCCATAGAGCAATTAGAACTTAAAGCCCTATAATAACCAAAGGACTTTAACCTTATAGCGGCCTTCCTAATATACGCGCATTAAAGAGTTGCAAGATCCATAGTACCATCTAGTTTTATACTTGGAGTAGTATGGGACGAAACAGCTTTTACCTAGAAACTATCCAAAAGTTTAACGGATCTCATCCATAAGGTACAACGGAGGGACGCTTCCTATACCATCCTTAATGCGGAAGTAGACCGGAAATGTAACGGAAAGGAAGCTGCTAGGCGCTACTATTAGGAACTAGACCTAATGGGCCTACTGCGTAGAGGTGGCAAGGTTTAGGTGCCATAAAAAACAAATCTACAACAGAAGATTTTTATAAAGAATCACAATAATCCCCTAGGCGGCCACTATGGTCAAGCAAAAACAGTGGAATTACTTTAGCGCAAATACTATTGGCTAAGGCTTAATCAGGAAGCAAAGGAGTACATTAGCTATTATAAGAAGTATTAAGTATACAAGATCCGCAGGCATAAGCTATAGGGTCTACTTAAATCAGTTCCCCCCGCCAGTGAGCTATAGTAACATTACGCTATAAACTTCATTACGGATCTCCCGCTATCTAAAGATGGCTAAAGATGAATATACAATTCGGTCCTTATACTTATTAATAGGTTTTTAAAGTACGTCCAATACCTTCCTATTAATAAGACGATTAATATATAAGAGCTTGCTAACCTAATTAAAAAGAAATGCTTTCTTAAAGTAAATTAGCTACACTCCATTATTACTAATAGGGGCAGCGTCTTTATAAGCCAATACTAGTTAGACCTATACTTCTATTTAAAGATAGACTACTAGTATAGTACGGCTTTCTACTTATAGACGGATGGGCAAACGGAACGCTAGAACTAGGAACTAGAGTCTTACCTACGGATATATTTAAACTACTAGTAAGATAACTAGTATAAGCTACTTCCGTACGCGGAGTACGCTTATAATTTAAAGCAATATATATCGCATAAGTATGCACTAATCTAGATTGCCTATGGCGTTCAACTATTTGGGTTTAATAGTATACCCAACAATCACTAGCTAAGGCCGCATGATTAATTATGGGATCCTACTGGGAAGTCCAAGGACATCTACCGGAGAGTATAAGAATACCTCTAGGAATAGGAGGAGCAATGGAAGCATACAAAGCAGAGCTTATAAGATGCCCAAGAGCAGTAAAGACTTTGGAATAACCGCAAGCACTAAGACAAGCATTTTGGAGTAGGTAATGAGGTTCTATTACATTCAACGAATATTAAGACCCGTTAACCATTAAAGAAGCTTAATATAAGATACCTAGGTCCCTTCTAAGTTAAGGAATAAATTGGCAAGCTAGCCTATTGTCTCCAGCTACCCCTATTTATGGCCTATATACATCTAGTGTTTTACATAAACCTACTAGAGCTATGGTATAGACTACCGCTAGAAAAGAACTTCCATCTAGGTCCAATTGAACACCCTAAAGTAGTAGGCGAGCGGTATAAGGTTAAAGCTATACTATATTATAAGTCTGTTAAGAATAAGCTTTAATTTAAAGTCAAATAGCTAGGCTGGCCCGCTAAGGACTCTATATAGTAAACAGAGGATCACCTTAATTATTACAAAGATATTCTAAAATAATATTAGGACTAAGGTCTATAATCTATAAGTCATAAAAAGCGCTTTAATACTATGGTGTCATTGTGACCTATAAAGAAAGCTTGTAAAAAGAGTAAATAGGTTAAATCGGATATAGAACAGACAGGCTCCGAAAACCATAGGGATAGGGCTACGGCCTAAGGCAGGACGGGTCCTTAGCCTTTTTACGTATATAGCATAAAGTTAATAGGGCATTTTGCTAGAATTGCATTCCTATTTATTAATCTATACTAAAAACATTGTTCCTAGGGCTTCTAAGCCCTTTCTAAAAGCCTTATAAGGCCTTCCCAAGCACCTAATTAAGGTCCTTAATTACTACTATATATAAGAACAAATCCCAAAAGTCCAAACCACAAATGCCCAATCTAAAAAGCCACTACGCCTCATCATCATCAGGAGTAGGATCAGTGTCTATTGGGCCACTAAGTAATGGCTGACAAAAATAGGATCTAGATGCCTTAGTAGGCGTATAAGTAGGCATAAAAATAGGGGCAGGACGATAAGGTATAGCTAGAGTAGAGACTTTTAAACGCTTAACACTAATATTAGGTCCAAACCAATACCAACGAAGCTCTTGCGGCGTAAGCTTATAATTAATAAAGATACGCTTAAGCCCAGAATAAACAGAGACATTAGCTGGCTGGCATAGTTCAGAACTACCAAGACCTTGCTACGGCAACTATTAGTTACCTATCCGCTAGGTACCTAAAGGGTAACCTACCTAATACCGCATTATATTATGCTCTTTTAAAACTTAACGCGTATACACAAACTCCTTCTTATAGTAGACAGCGACCTTCTTCTTATCACCCCCATCTCTTACCCTATCCTTAGTATACCAACCTTACTCTCACATCAGGCGTTACTAGCTAGCTTGCTAGGAATTATAGGCGGTATAGATGGCTGTGGTATAGTCTTAAATTTAACCCAGACGTTTAGCATTAGCGTTTAAATAGGAGAGAGCCCGGGCAATATAGTAGTTAAGGACATTAAAGGAACGTCGCCACTCAGGCTTAGGCTATTAAAGTTAGTAATAGAAATCTATTAAGAATAGAAAAAGCTCACCTTAACGCAACTGCCGCTCTTGGTACGTATACATTAATTACAAGGACTGAAGGTATTGGATCTAACATAGTGCGTCTTATTATAAGCCTCCAGAATCCTATTATCAGATTTCTGGTCTTTTAAAGATATATAGGCAAAATCATTTAGGCAAGACCAGCACCAGTTGCGGGTTAGCGGGGGTTAGGGTTCCATATATAAAGGCAAGGCCAGGATACACTATAGAATTTACTTAAAAGAGCAGTTAGCAGGAGAACAAAGAGGCATATTAAATTAATAATAAAAAAGAAGAAAATCTTAATAATATATTAAAGATACGTCCAAATTGGACGAAGGTTAATGATGGAAAGTAAGGTGTTAAGGAAAAGGATTAAGCTTAATAAGCAAAGTATCTTTATACTTCACCGTCCAATACCCTTCCAATAAATAGCCGCAACCTTGCCGATATAACTCCGTTACAATAGCGCTATTTAAAAAAAAGGAAACACGCGTATAAGTCATTTAACTATTACTTCCTTATAAAAACTAACTACGCGGCCGGGGGAAGGCAATTAAGATATTAAATTAAAGACGTATATAGGTTAAATTAGACCTAAAATAATACCACAGTATTAAAGAATAATGTCATAGACGTTCTTAATAATTACATAATAGCTATAATTGCTATCGCGAAATGTCCCTGTTTGCTAGGTAGTAGAGCTACGCCAAATATATAGTATAGGACTACTAGATTTAAAACCATATGCACCAAATCTTAAGAGACAAGTCTCTTTAACTAACTAATTAATACCTTAACCGTATTTAATAGCCTAAGGGTAAATATAGGAGCAATATGTTAGTGACGCAGAGAATTATAAGAAAAGGATTATAAAAAAAGATTATAGACTATATCTCAGCAGTTAAAGACAACGGCAAGCTAAGGCTCTATATATTAAATCCCATACCAAAGGTTTTACGGAACTATACTGGAACACTAAATTACCTATAATACTTGTAATTGATTATAGACTGGTATAAAGGCTTGGAAGCAGAGTTATATAAAAATCCCTATATTAGCCTAGGTAGTTACTAGCATGCTTCTAGTAGGCTTCCAATAGGTCTCCTAGCAATCCTCATATCTTTTCTCCAGTTATGTTTTTTCCTTATTAAGGTTTTTTAGGAGTTTAAAGTAGGGGTTAGATAGATAGATAATATACAGCGGCATACTAATACCTCTCTAACATCTCTCCAAACCTCTTCTAGGATAAGCCCTTATAATCTCCCTACTATAAGGTAATAGCGATCGGGGGCCAACCGTAAGAAGGGGGGGGGCAATATAAGGGATATTATTGCGGATACCTTAGGTTGCCCTTAGGACAACCCCCGGACGCCCCTTAGATAGTCACCGGTCACGTGCCGGAGGCACGTACCCGTAGTATATAGTCTCCACAATCCTAGAGGCCTTACCTCCTTAAGGATTCGTCTCTCTCACCAATCTATCCTATTCTAATCGTGTCCTTATAGCCCCCTATCTACAAGATCCCCTCACACTAATCTAGCCCTTTTTAAGAGCACTATCTAGATACTCTTATAAAATCTACAACTCTTTCTATAAGAGGTTGTAGAGGGGCATTTATAGTAGCGTCTTACCTTCTTCTAAGTTAATTGTATAGTTATACTTAGAGTTCTACGGTAGCATGCTTGCTAGCTTATTAGAAAAAATATTAATTTCCTCCTTATATATATTTAGTAGGCCAGGGGCCATGGAGGTTAAAGCAACTATTACGTGGTAGTGTACTTCTAGGAGCTAGTAAAGAAAAGGGTACAGCCAACATGCGTTTTGCAGGTATGCTCGCACTAAGAGTGCATATAGCTCTACTGTAGTATACTCAATAGTTTTAGGGTTTTAATTACCTCCCCCTTATATATAGGTAATCTGCGCCGGCACCGGAGGGTCTCCATAGGTACTCGCTGCCAGTGACGGTAGGTCCTCTACTATGTTTATAACCGGTATCTCTACATTTAGAGAATCTATATAGGTACTTACTGCCAGTAACAACAGGTCCTCTATTATATTCACGACTAGTATAAAGAAGGAGTCTTCTAGCTATAGCAAATAGACTGTTTCGCCAGCCTTAATGTCTGCCAGGAAAGCATTAAGGGTAACTATCTAGAGGCGTCTAGGGTCTAAAGTACCCTAGATAAACTATCCAGAACGGAAGCTAATTAATAGATCTGCTTCCGCGAGCCAATCCCATCTAAGAACTATATTATAACTATTAAATAAGCCGCCCCAAAAGGTCTGCGGGCCAATAGTGCGAGAGGTACCCTAGGAGTCGCTAGTAGTGACCGTTAAATTATAAGCATCCTAAATTGTCATCTAGTTACTATTAAGGAAGTATATAATAGGTTTACGTAAACGTAGCGCGTAGCGTATAGGCAGGTTAAGCCTATAGACGACATCTTAATTAATAAGGTTAATTTGGCACCCATTATTATATAAAATACGTAGGCGGACTTTACCCTAGGGCGTATCTATTATAACATATACTATAATACATTTCTTCTCTCCCTCTATATTAGGCCCTAGTTATAGTTAAGAGAGATACACTACTAGGGCTTTGGGTTTTCCAAAGCCTGAGCTAACTTCTCTTTATTAGCCTACTTCTAGTGTTTCTTACAGTAGCCGCCTGCGGTCCTTTAACTCGCCTACGTAGCACCAGCATCTAGGGGGTCCCCTAAGCCATCTGGCTTTTAGGTAATCTCCCTAGGAGTTTACTTAAAAAAGCGTCGCCCTTTTTAGGTTCTGTTCCCTAAGCCTAACTCTATAGAGCCTATACTACAACCGCGCTTTATACGCAATAATTTACCGCTGCTACTTACGCGATCTTCCGCGAGCTTTGTAGTATTAAGCAATTGCTCTATACAGCGGATTTCGTTAAAGAGGTCTTTAGTAGTTCTTACCCGTTAGGCAAAGTTCTAGCGGAAGAGCTCTACTTATAGGTAGGCTGGGAGACATAAGAACCAAAAGTCTACCTATTATTTAGGATTAACAAAAGGGGTATATAAGAAGAGGTCCTCTAAGCTACGTATACGGGCTAGGAAGATGTTAAACCTCTAGTTCTCCTTCATAACAGCCGTATAGTATATCGTAGCGTTATTAAAGCGTCTCACTATAGGGTTCCTAATCTAGTCTTAGACCATAGTCTTAAATTTATCCTATAGTAAAGGACCCTTGTCCTTAGTGCCTAACCGGCAATAAACTAGTTAGGCGATTATCTTCTCTTTTATAAGACCTTTAATAGCCTAGCGCGTGCGTCGCTTATAGTTATAGTTAGCGTTATTAACCTTAAATCGGTTCTTAACTGCGACAATCCACCGGTTAAAATACTGTTAAGTAGTACCGCCAATATTAGGTAGTAACTTCTTAACTAGGGCGTTAAGATTTGTTTAGCGTATACGTTCGCCACATAACTTATACTCTTTACTAAAGAGGCAACGGGAGGGCTTTATTAAATTAATAATACTCTATAAGTTAGCTATTTTCTTAACTAGCTCATCTAGCTCCTTTATATTAGCGGTATTAGGTAAAACGCTAGTAACCTTACTAAGCTCCTATTAAGCCTAGGTATATAAGTCGAACTAGTCTCTAGCGTTTATAGATATCTAATCGTTTTAAGATTTAGAAAATGGCTTAGATACTACTAGTATACTTCTAGCGGTTTTGTCTACACTAGATCCTAAGATGTTTTGCAATCGCATCGCTAACATATTACCATTAAATGCAGGCGTCGGTTTTCTTTTTAGAGGCATTATAGAAAAATTAAACCGGCTATCCTCCCAAGGGGATTAGTAAGGATTTAAATATAAGGTAAGGATGTAGATAGGGAGTCCAATGGTGGAACAATAGGTATATTGTATAGACAGAGACGAATCCTTAAGGGAAAAAGGAGGAGTCTGTATGCGAGGTAGGAAGGGTTTTCCCTAGGCACGTGCTCTGCACGTGCCTCACGGGTAAGTCACCCCTAGGTTGCCCTAGGGTCGCCCGTACCTTGCGGCTATATAACTATCTACTTAGGTTTCACCTAATATATCCACCTTACTATTAATATCTGGACCTACCCTAATTATTCTCTTCTCCTTAGAATCTGTGCCAGCTTTCTTAATATCTAAGATAAATACCAAGATATCTTAATTGCCCTTTATATAGTATATAGTTAGAGTAGTATAAATTAATAGGAGGCACTTTGTCCTATCCTTATTAAGTATAGAATTATAGTAAAGATTAGAGCTTTTATTAGCAATAATGCCGGATTAAATAACGTTCTTTATTATATAATAGGCTAATAGCTTAGGCTTAAATACAAAATTACCTAGAACGTAATATCTTAAAGAATTCGCTGCTAGGAGTATATTATCAATCTTATTATCTAGGCCTTCCTATTTAAATTAAAGAAGGATAAGAAGCTTATAGAGTTATATAATAAAGAAAATTACAATTAGAAAGAAGAAGAGGATAAAGAAAAGCCTATATAACTAGTACCGCAGCTAATAATAGTAAAATATAAGAGGAAAAAGAAGGGTAAAGAACTAGAGCCATTATAGGCCCTATAGGAAAGCTCTATAACCTTATTATATATATTCGCAAATCAGCTAACCATATAACATAGTTTAAAGAATATACACTTAAGATTATTCCTCTTAATAATTATATAAGATAGAATAGTTGGTATAATATATTAAGTATAGCTCTAGAGAATAAAGTAAAGGCTAGGCTTTAACTCTATATAGAATATTACCAGGATAGTATCTTAAAAGAGGATATCCTTATAATAAGTAAATAGGTATATCTTTATACAATTTATAACTTCCTTTAATCTTTTTATAAAGCAACTCTATTTCTTTAAGGAAATTATACGACACTAGAAAGGGCTCTAAAATTAATTAATATTCTTAAAGATCTAATATAAGACGCATTAGTATATCGTATAATACTCTTAACGTTTCTTTAGCTAATTTTTTCCTACTAGGTAATAGCTACTAAGGCTAAGGATAAATTTATAGCACTTTAGCTCTAACGCACTTAAAAAAAGCTTATAAAGTATATTAAGAAGCTAGATAATTCTCCATACTATCTAGCGGCATAAATTCTCAATTAACTTTGTTTTGTATAAAGAAAGTATTTAAAAGTTAGTCCTTTTCGTTTGTAATTAAGACTAGCTTCCTTTCTTATAGTTTTTTTTTATACTTCTAGTAGAAGTAGAGCTAGAGCCAGGTATGCTGCTAGTTACCCTACTAAAAGGAGATAGCAATAAGGAGGGTAAGGAGGACGAAGAAGGTAGGTCCTTCTTTAGCCTCTTTGTATAAGTTTCTTTAATAGGGGCTACCTCCTTACAGAGAGCTCTTACTTCTTCTAGTAGTCCTTTTAGGACATCTCTTACCTCCTCTTCTTCTTCTTCTCTTATAAAAGGGTTTTCTCCTACTAGGATACTTTGTATATAGTCTACTAACTATCTAACTTCTTCTTCTTTTTTATCTCCTTTTAGCCCTTTAAAGGCCTGGATTAGGCTTTCTAAAGCCTTATATAGATATTATTCTGGGGAAAGAGAAGAGAAAGGTATACTAGGCGTACTAGCCGTAGTAGTTATTAGTTTTATAGTCTTTTATAGGTTTTTGGTTTTCCTTTTCAGGAGAAGACTAAGGATGTCCTCCTTTTTCCCCTGTTCTAAATAGGCCAGGGGAAGGAAAAGGGGGAGAAAAAGTAAATATAGACTCTTTATCACTTATTTCTATAGGAGGGTTTTTTTAGACCGGTTAGGCCTTAGCATTTTATACCTTATAGGGGGGTTTCCTAGTTTTTACAGTAGATAATAACCTCCTTAGGTCTCTTATCTCCTAGTCCTAGAGGTAAAAAACTAGGCAAAAAGCCTTACTAGTTTTTACTACCCTTCTACGCCCTTACTCCTTACTAATCTTACTAGAAGATTTCTGGGGAGGTTAAGCTAAAAGGTAGTAGAAAAACTAGCTAAAAAAGACTAGTATAGTTATTTTCTTTTTCTATTAGAAGTAGAAAAAACTACTAAAAAAAAGGACTTGTTAGACTTTTACTGGCAGAAAAGCCTTAAAGGCAATCCTCCTCTTCTTTAAAGAAAATCTGACTAAAAGAGATATAGAAAGGTAACTATACCCCCTATTTTATTAGGCTTTTACTTTCTATAGAAGAAAAACCTAGGAAAAGTCTATGTTTAATAGTTTTGGTGTTCCTACCCCTGCCTTACTTATAAGCTAGGACCACCCTTAGAAGAATTTTCTCTTTAGATAAAGGGGGTAAAAAGGCAAATAAATCTACCTCTAGCTTAGTAAGCAGTAGGAATTGGGTCTTAAGAGTTAGAAAATCGATTGTTTTTAGCAGTAAGATAGGTATGCGTAAGTTTGGAAGTGCGGCACTACCTTTTAGTAAGGTTGCATATGTGGTAAGACTTTAGTATAAGGTATATTGTCTAGGTATATAGTAGGGAGTAGGTAAGCCAATTATAAGTTATAAAAGAGTTAATAGAAGAGGACGATAGGATAAAGAATAGGTATAGTAATACCTTAGTATAGAGAGAGACAAACTAATAAGAAGGGAAGGGATAAAATACCTTTTATAAAGGGGACTTTATAAATAGGGGGCTATAAGGCACAATTATAGGAATAGGATAGATTGTAAAGGAGATAAATTTTTAAGGAGGTAAGGCCTCTAGGATTATAGAGACTATATACTATAGGTATATGCCTCTAGTATATAACTAATAGCTATTTAAGGGGTGTCTAAGGGTTATCCTAAAGGTAACTTGTAACCGACTACTAGCATACCGCTAGAGTACTACACTAACTCGACTGTATATTAAACTGTCTCTATTTCAGTCACCTACCTCTTAACTCGCTTACTAACTTAGTCACTAACTCAGTCACTAACTCGGTCAATTACCCCTTATTATCTATACCTTTCTTATATATATATACCACTTGATTTCTATAGATTTACAATTAAGTCGTTTATTTAATTCTTTATATTGCAAAGCTTACAGTTATAAGCCTGGATTGCACTACCTGCTAACTAATTAATTAAATCGCACTATCTATTACACTATCTGTTAAAGCAATTAATCTACTACCTTATTTAAGAAGTCACTACTTCTACTACCTTTGCAGTGTCCTGAGCTTCTTCATCTATTAAATAAATGGACAATTAACCCTAGTTAACGTACGTACCTAACTAACGAACAAATTAATAAATCAAAAAACGTCAAAATAAGGTTTTCGCTAAGACGCCGATTAGACCCTACCTAACCTATTAAAATCCTAAAAATGACGACTATAAACGAATTAAAAGTTAACCTTATCCCCAACCAACCTTCTAATTGGATATACAGTTGGGTGTCATAAGTGTCCGTGCTAAGCGAATTTTCAAGACAACCCACCCCATTAAATTATATATAACAACTATATAATTAATTTTAAAGCTTTAAAAAATAGCTAAAGTTTATATTATATATTATATCTAGCTATTACAGCTTTTTTTGGGTTTAAAACCTATAACTCTTTTAGAAATCCTATTAGTTCCCTAATAAGATCTATAATATTTAATATATATTTTCTACTACTAGATATTAATTTTTTTTAAAAAAAATTTAATATCGCATAAAGATTTATATTTATTGTAACTTAGTATATTTAGAATATTA
>Ga0307515_10006408_pt1 | contig 23546 bp, 21 predicted proteins | sample 17_EM_MG_FD_194513 | JGI IMG/M metagenome (GOLD analysis project Ga0307515, IMG submission 194513) | Populus trichocarpa ectomycorrhiza microbial communities from riparian zone in the Pacific Northwest, United States - 17_EM | ecosystem: Host-associated > Plants > Roots > Unclassified | place... | reverse complement strand
AAGTCCCGAACGGATCGCTAGGCATCTTCAACGTCATCTGAATCTCTTCGTCCGAGAACCTCTCGGGACTGGCAGACTTGATCGGCGAAATATCCGACTCGGAACTCGCCGGAGTTTGGGTCGAGTTCGAATAGCTCGATTGAAAAGATTCAGGAGGGGAAGGTTGAATGACGTCGCTTTGATGGGAGGTCGCGGTGGGGATAGCGACCCACCCTGAGGCACAGACGAGGGTGGGTGCCGCGGGAGTGGGCGGTGAGAAGAGAGGGCGGGATAGAGAGGGGACGGCCGAGAGTAATGTCGGACGGGTAGGGGGAGGAGGAAGGGGAGGGAGTGGACGGCGCTCTGGGGGTTGGGGCAGGGACCGGGCATGAAGGGGATACCTGGGTAGGGGTGCGTGTACGGGAAGGGGGGCAGGGAGAGGCACAGTGAAGGAGGTGTGGGGTGTGACGAAGGGTATGGTGGTTTCGACTTGTGGTAACGGCTAAACGTAACCAAACAAACACGAAAAAACATCAGTAAGAGCCCTCGAAAGGAACAAAACCCACAGAAACTAACCGCAGGGGAAGAGGATGAAACCTGCTGCACAGCAACATCTCTCATCTCTCCTCTCTTCTTCGTCGGTCCACGTACTTTTCTCTCCCCGTACATACACCGAAGTGCACGCTCAGCGCATCTCTCGCAGGGACTCGCACCGCTACACTTGACCTTTCTAAACTTGCAATTCTCGCACGCCTTGGAAACACGACCACGAGCAATGAGACCAGGGGAAGCAGCGCCCGTCCTAGGAGGGTAGGGGAGCAGCTGACGTTGTTGATAATGGTGGTGGTGCGAGATCGGCATAGGGGCAGTCAAAGAGACAGGCATGGGGTAAACTTCTTGGTACTGATTGAAGTTATCGACTTGGAGATGGGACGAGTCGTTGATTGGGATACCCACGGCTGAGATCGACTCAGGGACCGTGTGATAAATAGACTGTGGAATAGGAATGGAAGCGGTGGAGATTGATGGACCGTTGAACTATAAAACCCCAAGATCAGATACCATGAACGCGCATATAAGGTGCAATGAGGGGGAGGGGGGAGGGGGGGGGGGCGAGACAAGAGTCATACCTGAGCAACGTCCAACTCATGCGACGCCTCGTTGGCTAAAGCATGTAACATCTCCACCTGCTTCTCCCTAACCATCTCCGTCCTCCTAATTTCTTCACGGAGTCTCTCAAACTCCGCCACCCTCGTACGAGCGGAAACATACGGCGCAGAGGGGTAATGAACCGGGGCTTGAATCGGAGGCGGAGCCGGGAGCATCATCGTAGAGGGGACAATACCCATCTCGACACCGAATTCGTATGCGGAGGAGGACATGGACGTGGATGCGGAGATGGAGGAAGATATAGACATGGATGAGGGGGTAGAAAACGAAGAGGGGATCTCCTGAGGTCCAGGACCAGACTGGACGAAACAGGCAGACGGGGAAGGGGAGAGCATCATAGCAGACATAGCAGATAACAGCAAGAGGGGTAGGATGGGGGGTAGGCAAAACAGCGTTGAAAGAGCAGTTGGCATAAAAGCAAACAGAGCACGAAGCGGTTGACAAGAAAGCCAGGCTGAACCTTCCCTTCCTAACCGGAGGGGTTTATATACCCCAGCCCAGTGACCCCTAATCTTGGTTCCGGTGCATTCCATCCCCGCCGACCCAGATCGACAGGCTATATGCGCACAGTGACCGAGGCGGAACGGAAAGAGACTTACAAACCTCAACGCTGGCACGTGGATGGCCACGAGATCACAGTCACCATCCACGTGCTAGCGTCGGGGTCGTTTGTAAGCAAGTCTCCGTTCCGCCTGGTTTAAGAATAGAAACGAGCTTTGACTATACGATACCGATGGTGATCGACCGAAAACAAAACAGCGCCCAAGCCCCCAGTCTCGATCGCAAGAATGCAAAACCGCGCCAAAAGCCTTCGTCTTGGGAAAAAAAAGTCAATCAAAGCCAATCCCCTGCATTCTTTGCTGATTTAGTTTGACTCACACGAGATGACGTCGCACCCGAGATGATATGCAGAAATTATGGGGATCCAGTACAGGGACAAAAATCGTATATATTTCGCAGGAAACTTCGTAACGGAGAGACAAGAGGGCCAGTATCAAGGCGAATTACCGAGACATAATGTTGGAAAGACGTAGGTGGGAGTAACAGTAGAAGAGGTAGCGCAGTAATCGAGCGGGGTAACCAAACAGAAAAAGACATGGGGATCCCACAAACGCATCGGAACAAGAGAGCAAGGAAGAAAACGAGAACTTTTGGATACAGGAATGTTCCCAGACAAGGGGGTAAGGAGAGGATTGACAAGCGACAAGCGACAAGGACGAGACCAAAACGAGAGGGTGTGGTATCGGGTGCAACGATGGAATAAATACGATGTGTCCGCTAGAAATACGTATTACCCACACAGTGGGAGGCTGGGAAGACTGATAGTGGTGGAAGGATGTATCGCATCGGGTGAAGAAAACTACGTGGACTGGTGATCGATGAGCGGCGCTGATGCCAAGGAGCTGGGGTGAAAGACATACCGGGTTGATGTATTGGGCTATGTAACATTGATGGCTCTTTTACACGCAGGTGGGGGCGATTATGAAACCCAGACTGGACACCAATCAACATGAGGAATGTGCGATGGATAGATGAAGAACTCACATGCGAGAGCAATGACAAAGTACAAAGAAACCAACATCAACCCCTCCATGTAGTTGGATTTTCCGTCTTGAATTAACAAGTTCACCAGGAGGACGGAGACAAACAATACGATCGTCTCGAAATTGGCGAAGAAGAGGGTGAGGTCATGGCCTGTGACCCAGCCAACAATGACGAGTAATGGGATAACGAAAGCAGAGATTTGCTGTAGAGGGTCGATAAGTGACGAAACTCTGGAGGAGTGATTATAAAACGCACGATGGAACTTCCGACGCAGATTCCAATGGTCAACTCCATCTTGTTCTTCATGGCCATCCAAACGGCGGTTACATGTTCAGCGGCGTTGGCGACGAGGGGCAACAAGATCAAACCAATGAAAGGCTTGGGGATGCTGTAACGCTCGGCAGTCTCTTCGATAGAAGCGACAACTGAACACGAAGATCAGGATGACAATCAGGGGCGAGGGAAGTAAGTTCACTCACGATAGTCGGCAGCAAAGGAGGTGACGACGGTGACCCCCAAGAGAGCAGTTCCTGCGGCAACAGAGCTCATCTCCAACTCCTCTTCTTCCTCCTCACCTTCAGGAGCTTGGAAAAGATATGCATGGGTCTTGAGTTGGAAGAATAGGTATGCGATGTAGACCATAAGGAGCAAGATGGCAGTTCCACGGGAAATGATGAGAAGACCTGATCGGCAGCGCTCCTCGACGGGGCCAGGCTGTTGGCCGGTCTTCAACATGAAGTGCAGGACGTCATCCTCAACAGTCTGGGACATGAAATAGGCGGCAGGAATCACAAGTGCTTTTGTGAAATGTCACAATCAAATAAAAATCCGGGGAAATTGAATCACTCACTGATACACGCGAGTGTCATGAGGGAGGCAGCATTCTGCGCCGCAGTGACCTGAAAGTTGCTCTCCGGGTACTTCAAACCACCAGCCAAGAAAGAGCACCCCAAAACAAGGAGCAAGTTCGAGAGAATGGAGCCGAGCAGCTGTATAAATTGTTGTGGTCAATCTCCCTGTGACATCACTCGAATGACGCAAGGTCAGCTTACCGAAGTTTGTACGATCCTGAGCTGGCCTAAAGGATTGGAGTCGCGTCAGCGATTGCGATTACGCGCGCGAAAACGGAACAGGAGGGTGGAGCGAAGCGGAGTAACAGTACCTTGGAGGAGCGCGGCAATACCGACAATAATTTCAACCGCATTTCCAAAAGAGGCATTCAAAAGACCGGAAAGAGTTTGCCCGAGTTTCAACGATAGCTGGTCAGTTGCAACCCCCAACAACTACAAAGCGCGAACAAAATCGGTCAATCACTAGAACTGAGTGGGTGGGATTACGTTACCTTTGCGAGTGGCATAATAGCGATAAAACTGAACCCGAACCTCAGAGCGGCATCCCAACCCAGATGGTGAGAGAGGAAGCTCAGAGGGACAAACACGAGCATGACGTTCGCCCACGACCCGAAAAAGAAGAATTTGTAGGATCGAATCCATCCTGGCTGGTCTTCAGGTACGCTGAAGAGGCTGACGATACGTTCTTTATACGAGAGCCTGCGTGTATGACCGTTAACGCCGTGGCCGTTCTCGAGAAGGGGCGTCCTGTCGGTTGGAGACATCTGAGGCTGTGGAAGATCAAGTCGGGGGGCTAATTTGGCAGGAGGAGAGTTTAGAGCGGGAGGGATTGGGGGTGTGAGGTTGAAGCGTTGGCAGCCGGGAGCACGGGCCTAATAAAGGTGGAATCCTTTATGGGCCCACTCCTCTGGGTCCAAAGGGCTGTGCCATCCGATTGGTCTATGACTGTAGGCACGTGATCTCTTGGGTTCGATCGAAGCTAAGCTAATAGGCAACGTATTGAGAGATTACGTAAGTTTTCCGTTTTTTTCCCATAGCGCTCCCGGACCCGCCGCGGTTGCGGCAGCGCTGAACACACGCCCAAGGCAAATTAAGTTTATTGCACAAGGTCAAAACCCTGGAAATAAACCAATACGTGTGCGGACCTGCAATGGGGCTGACACGCTAAGTAGTTCCTTGGATAATGAGGCCCCAGACCCTTGTGTCGTCGGGAAAATTTAACTGTCTGAAGGATGCACGCGTCTGGGTCACAGGATGCATCCGCCGTTTTGTCGCTTGGAAAGCCGCACTGACGGGACTACACGGCGGGGCATATTCGTACGAGGACTAACGACCTAGATTTACCACAAGAGTAATTACATAATCGCGATCGAGTTGGATGCGGGATATGGTTGGGAGAGGGGCATAAACTCCTGTCCCTCCCAGCAGCTCACGGTAATGGTTAGGAACTCTCGAAGGTCCGAAAACAAACGAACTCCTGCCCAAGAAGCACAGACACGTTGGATGCGCGGCTTCCGCCACCACCGTCCTTCACCGAACGAGGTTGAAGCCTTCAAATTTGCAAATCCATCATCCGACACCCACAGTAAGCAAAAGTTGACACGCGAGGTTGCCGAGGAGAAGAGGAGTCGTTTGAATGGTGAGAGGCGGGAGAAGAGGGTGAAGGGGAAATTTGGGGAGCTGAAGGGGGAGGTGCAAGAACTGGAGATGGCCGTAGAGATCACGTTGGACGAGAACGAAGCCCTACAGGAGAAGCTTGAGGAATTAGAGAGGAAAAACACCGAGCTGAAGCAGGAGGCAAAGCTCCTCACCGCCAAGTTTAACTCACGCGTTCGACGAGAGCCCCAGAAGATCGAGACCGCAGTACAGCGGGCTCTCTCATCTGTCTTCGTCACCCAGCAGACAAGCTACAAAGTCAAAACACCCGATGGAGTCATACAGAACTGGGCCCGGGGTGTGATCCTCCACCTTGTCTGTGCATCCGGTGTGCCCGCGGTGAGAACTTGGGCCACATTCTCCTGTATCACGCAGGGTCTGGGTATTCCTGTCGAGGGAAGTTGGAGTGCGAGGTCTGCCGGACGCATTGTTTTGGAGGGAGCCCTCGCGGCGGAGGAAATGATTGTTAGGGACTTTGCAAATTCTCTCGGTAGGTTTTCGGTCTCACCTGAACCCGTTTGATGCCTAACGCAGTCATCAGCGTGCACCCTCAGTGGCGACGGAACAACCCACAAGGTTATTCCCTATATGTCCAGATGGGCGGTAATGATCCCTCCTCAAGGTCTCAAACCGAAGGACCGTTTCCTGGGCGTCATCCCCGAGTTAGACCACACTGCAGCCACCCAGGTCGAGGGTTTCAAGCGGCAAATACAACAATTTTGCGACGACTACAACGCGAGTCCGTTTGGAACTGAACACTACTTTGACCCCCGGAAGATCTGGAGGAAGATGGCGGGTTACCTCAGTGACCATGCGTCCGACCAGAAGAAGGTTTTCCGGGAACTTGCAAAGTACCACTCCGAGTGTGACCTCGAGCTTCGGGGGGAGGCATTGATGTTACTGGAGGATCCGGATACGGAGTCAGAGATAGAGCAGGTGTTGGATGAGAAGGGAGAAGAGATGTTGAAGGAGGTTGGTGGTGCGGCACATTGGAGAGAACTTCCGGAGGAGGAACACCTTCGGTTGGGGAAGAAACTCATTCGAGATGCCGAGATCTGCCTTGGCGAACGAGTCCTGGAACGACTTCCGGATGATCAAAAGGAGGACGCAATTGGCTGTTATTGGTCTGGCTGTGGAATGCACAAAGATCTCAATGCTGTGAAGGAAGGAGCAGATAGGATGTCGAAGTGGTGGGAAGAGGCCGAGAAAGTGCCACCGGTTGCGTTGACCAACAAATTCAAAGTGGAAACTGGGCCAGGTAGCAAGGTGTGCCGGTCAGACAGAGGTGGCGTGAAACTGACGAATCTCGTTGGCGCTTTGCTGAGACATCGGGATTCCGAAAGGGGACAGCAGGATCGATTTCGCACTTTCAGCAGGACAGTGCTCAAAACTGAAGTTTGCTTTCCGGACACGAGCAACACCCGCTACCAATGCTACACGCGTGCAGCAGCAGAAATCCTCCGCCACCGTGAACTTTACCTCGACTTTTTAACCTTCCTCGCAACCACGAAAACGAGCACGCCAGGCGAATTGAACCACATGGAGGAAAACATACGACGCGGTATTACGGACAGGTCAACCATTACAGAAATTGTGGTCCTCACTCTCTACGGTGAAGCAATCAGCATTCCATTTGCACAATTTCTCCGTTCTTCTGGAGACAGGAATGGCCTCGATCTTGGTCCGGACTACGATCGTTTCAAACGACATATCCAATACATCATCGACCATCCCGATCTTCTCATTGGCCCGAAAATCGATGCAGCAGCTGGTTCCCTTGATGGTCAACCATGGGAGGACGCCGACATCATCCACAAAATCGAAGGAATTTATCCTGACTATCCCGACCTCAAAGGTGCTCTTGTTGCCTTCTTCCAGGGTGCGCTTGACAAGTTGGAGACATTTACCGAGGAGTTTAAGGAGGGATCCCCACTTTCGAAGGCAACCCCTGAGGACCGTTGGCGTGCTTTTAGGCGGCCGACAAATGACCGAAACGAAGGAGCATTGGGCCTTCTCCGTTGCATGTATCGAAGGTACTCGAACATCAAATTTAGGCAGCTCAATGCCCGACTGATGTCCAAGTGAGTATACGCCCTTGGTTCATACCCGATTAGGATTGCTGAACAGCACAAGGTTGAACCCAGATGTGCACGATTATATGAAGGACATGTCCGATGATAGCCGACAACATCTGCGGGGTGCTGCACGTAAAGTTGATGAAAGCCACGCCTTCAGCAACTTCCGCGAGGAGTATGCGAACGCAAACATTGCCGACATGGCTCAAAAACAAGCGGCTGCAGACCGAAAGAAGAAGAATGCCGATGAACGACTTAGGAAACTCCAGAAGTTCGAGCCGGTCCTGGATCTCGAGGGGAAGGCGATCGACGATGACCGCGTTGAACGTATGAAGTCTCAGTTGCGGTGGCACCGAGCTATTGGTGGCGATATTGAGGTTCCACCTGGTTTCAACAGCTTTAAGAAGGAGAAGTTGTGGGAGACTATGAAGCAAGCGGTCAAACGACACCACGAGAAGAATATGGGCCATAAAGGCAAGTGAGCTGTTTGTTCATCACCATTACAACTCTGACGAAACCGGCATATACCTTGTGCCCAATCTAGTTGGCGATGACCGCCAAACTGTACTGGGTACCACGCCGGACAACGTTCTCGAGGACCGGCATGACGGCGACTTCAACCGCCCTGTTGTGGAGGACACAGCCATCGATGACGTCGTGTTGGGCGCACCCCTTGACAGGGACTCAAGCACCACGAACAACATACTGCACCTCCCCGCCATCAGCCCTATTGCTACTCCCATCCCTAATCCACGACCAACCGAGCCGCTGCATCCTCGGATCGAGGCAGGTTGCGTGTGGGACAGCGACAATTGGTCTTGTGCCTACGACGCTGTATTCATGTCGTTCTGGTCTATGTACAGGAAATCTTCACCCAGTTGGCGAAGCAAGTGGAAGCAGCAGGCACCCAAGTGGAACGACTCTCTTGGAGCAGCGTTTGACTCGCTGCTTTCGATGGCTCGAAATGACCGGACCTCACAAGTGGCACTTTCTCGAAAGTTTACCCTTTTCAGAGATATGTTCCGTGACGAGCTCTCTCGGACCAACCCAGTATACTTCCGACGCCATGGGACCGTCCAAGCTTCAGTGTGTCGAATTCTTGGTCACATTTTCGGCACCTCCATCGAGAGTGAGCCGCACCTCGATCAGGTGTTGGCTTGCGATCAGTGCGATATTTCGATATATGAACGCTGCTCATTCTCCCTCATCGGGTCAACCCAACTACTTGACGGGTACCTCAACGAAGATGATGTTGGTCCATTCCTTCCGTTACAAACGGCGGTGACTCGCTACATCCAACATATCTCACAGGAACCCCACTGCGACTGCTGCCGGACCTGCTCTGGGCCACTTGGCGTGGAGTCCGTCTCGATTCCAGAAATGGCATGGCTATGGGTCGAGCTTTGTGACCTTGTATCGCCTGTCGTTCCATCACTCCGCTTGGTTTTCGGTCTCCAGGATCAACGGCAAGTGTACACCCTCCAGGCGGTCATATATCAAGGTGGGAACCACTTCACTGCGCGGCTTTCCAACGAGTCATCTACGTGGTGGAAGTGTGATGGCAGGTGGAGGCTCGGTGCACCGCGCGTTGACCGTGGTGTAAGCGAAGTGGACCTCCTCGAGAATGACGGTCGGCGCGCGGCATTTTTGCTGTATTGTCGAGCAGATTTCCAGGATTGAGTTACTGACCAGCCCGCATTAAAAACGAAGGCCTTTTTGCATTGTTTCCAGTCGTTTCCTGTCCCACTAGATCCCTTCCACCCGTACTCATGACGGCCACTCGTAACGTACAATTTTTCGCACTTTTAACCTCGAGGTATGTAATACTGTATCTGTACTAGCTAGTGCACAAGTGTTATGGACTACGGATTGCGTTCCCAATTTTTTATCGCCGCAGCCATCGAGGGTGTCGTTTTTGGCGGGGACAAACAAGTGTAAACAAAAACACGATCGTTGGCTCGGTTGCCGATTACTTACCAGTTCATCTTTTGATGGTCTTGGTGCTCGGCATCCCGGCATGACGCAAATGCCGGGGCCAAGTCCCCTGGTCGTAACTAATGATATATCCCTGACACAAACCACGGGTCGCCGACGACCCTGTAGACTAAAAAGTGAGTAAGAGAACCAGGTTGCCGGCCTGCTGAGGTCAATGTACGAGCTGGCCAACGCCGCTATGCCGGGGTGTCGGGCCCCAATACCATCAAAAGGTAAACAGCTTATTGGGGCCGTACGGGAAACGGTCTATCAAATTGAAACCTGCTGTAATTCGCAGAACAGCAGAGTACACGACGAACGGCAAACTGTGTAGAACACTACCTATTGACTCATAGTCCAACGTGGTCTGACGCAATCCAGGGACTTGAAGTCAAGCGAGGGGGCCGAGAAGCTCGACCGGCATTGGTGGAGCGATTCCATTGCACAAGGAACTGTGCGTGGAAGCGTTGCAGGCGTGCGAATAACAACTTTGTAAGCTGTAAGTGGGGTACAGACGACGACCCGACGGTGATAAGAGTAGGAGAGGGGTGAAAGCTGTCATCGACAGTTCGGTGGCGGCAAGGTCTTTAGAGATAGAACGTGTAATCACCAGGCGGGGATCGGCGAGGGAGTCGGAGGCAGTGGTGTTGGGAAATGACGACTTGGCATTCGCAGAAACTCTGTTTTCCAGGTGCGATGGAGTGATCGTAAAGTTGGGTTGGTCAGGGAGATCGAGATGGATGTATGCCGTGTTTCTGGTTCGACGACGCGATCCGATCCTGAACATTTCCCGAGTGGAAAAATTTTATACCCTTCGGACCGCGAAACTTAAGGCTCTTGGCCACGTCCCCACCCCTCTGAACACATATAGGGCGATCGTGAGGGAACGAATCGATTGCCAAAAGATACGAAACAGGATACGAAGGTTGTAAATGGGCTCCGGTAAGGTCCACACTGTGTAGGTTAAGACAGGGAGAGAGGTTTTAGAGAGGGAAAGAGTTCCTTACACACATGGGGTCCGCGAGGATCCGGCTCTGCGAACCAGGTTAACCAGTGCACAAAGGCAGAAAGTGGGGCCGGAAATTCCGACGGATAGGTCCCCCAACCTCAGGGGACGGTAAGGTGCGCTCCGTGAAGTTCATTCACATCCCCCGCCATGAGAAGGAGGATGTGTTTTGCAGTTATCTGGGTGTGCTAACCCATGGTGACCTCCTGAAAACTTGAGCCGCCTCATGTGATGTGACGGCATGTGAAATGAGGAGCCGTCAGCATTGGGAGGTATTCCGGGTGTTGGAGACCGGGATTGGAAGAAAGGATTGAAAATAATTGGGTGCGGCAGTCGAGTCCTGGAACGCTCCTCGATCGTGAGGGAGGAAGAACATTCAGAACTATGGTCCACGCAGGATCCGCGACACCAGCGAGCAGCTCAGATCAACGTTTGACTGACAGAACTGTGATCAAGGTGCCACGTCGTCTACTCAGCCCGCTCGTCTTCCCTATCCACCAACCGCGCAACGTCTCATGGAGGACGCTGAAAAAGGTGAGAAGGGCGATAAGGAGTCCCCACCACTGCAAATCGATCCAAAGTGGTACGTTCGACAGGCTATGTTGACTGGGTCGCTGACAATGAGCGGACGTAGTTTTCAAGATGCTCTCAGAGCTTTCTTCCAACCCATCAAGACCGACGATCCCCGCCTCGACTTCTACACGATGTACAAGAGGGAGGCGACCGAGTATGATGTGGATTACGTCAAGAAGTATGACGAAGACCTCAATACCACCCTGATATTCGTGCGTCGTTCATCGTGCACCCCCACCAATCATCTCACTTGTTGTCGTAGGCGGGTCTGTTCTCTGCCGTCAGCTCAGCCTTCGTTATCGATGTCCATTCAAAACTTTGGCCCGACCCCAACGAACAATCCGTAGCCCTCCTCCGCGCGATCCTCCTCACTCTCAATCAGTCCACTATCCCAGGCGAGCTAGGCGAGACCCCCACCGTTCCACCTGCTCAGGAATCTTCACCGAGCGAGATCGTCACTGCCACCGGACTCATGTACGCAAGTCTCCTGATCTCCTTGCTCGCCGCATTCGTCGCCATGCTGGGGAAGCAATGGCTGAACCGGTACTTGCGGAATTCGGGCGGGTCGATGATCGAGCGTTGCGGAGACCGTCAACGCAAATGCGATGGGCTCGAGAAATGGCCATTACACTTCTTCGTTGAGAGCCTTCCAATGATGCTCCAGGTCGCCCTCCTCCTCCTCACCTGCGGACTCTGTCGACACATGTGGTCCATAAGTACCCCCGTCGCGTACACCCTCGCCACGCTCACTGGTCTCGGAGTTGTATTCTACCTCGCAATTGTGATCGCTGGCACATCATCGTATGCGTGTCCATTCCAAACGCCAGCATCCACTGCTCTTCGCGGTGTGTGGAAGAAGATTTGGTGCGGAATCGTCCCCTCTATTGTTCGCTCCAAATGGGTTCTTTCATGGACCCGCTGGATGTGGAACCGGGGAGTCCGGCCGCTCCTTCGTCGCCAATCTCCACCAACGTCCCCACTCGAGAATGTACAGGTCCGACGATCTGAACCGTGGTTGAAGCCAAAGGATCTTGCAATCATTCGTAGAACGAGCGCCGACGACGTACGATGCGTGTCGTGGATCCTCAGAAACATTACCGATCCAGAGGCACTCGACGCCGCTGTCCGGCTCGCTGGCACAATTCGATGGTTTGAGGACGGAACCAATGTCGGACCTCCCTACAATCTGATTGTCACTACATTCGAGGCGTGTTTTGATTCCACCGGGAGGTTGTATCCTGGATCAAGGGACAGGGCGTACTACTCTGGACGGGCGATGTTGTGGATCCACACCCTCGCGATGTGTCAATCCGAGGAGTTTGCAAACATGTTCCCTCTCCCAACCACAGGATACACAAGTCCAGGTATTGATTCTGACCTTGGACATCTTCTCTGGGTGAACATGGGTTGGTCCACCGATGATCGCTTTGCATACTTGCTCGTCACCCGCCCAGAACACTCCCCTTCACACTTGCAATGGATTTCAAATGTACTGTTGCATCTGGCCTGGGCCAACCAGACCTCACTAGACTTTCGGTATATCCGGCACCGCGTTCCCAGCATACGAAAGACCACCATCCCTCTGGGTGTGATACTCAACCGCCTCCTAGTGTGGTGCACCCTCCTTGGGTCGCCTGTCGGGGAAGAGGCGCTGAAAGTCAGAGACAAATCGTGCGACATCTCCTATTTTGCCCTTCACGCTACTCACGCTGCTCTTCGCCAGTGATCGCCTGGAACGCATCCTGCATCGATTATCCGAGACAATTGTTTCAGCCATCAGTAACACCCAGCCTCAACACACACTCATCCTGTATGTATTGCGCGACTTGGTCACGCTGGAGAACCGTCCCAGGTGCTTGACGGAAATTGCATATGGATGGTGCTCTGTGATATGCGAGAACCGCCAAAGTTGCGAGGATTGGGAGAGCCTTCTCCCGATCTCTTTGGAGATTGGCTTCCGTCACCTTGACCCATGGCGCATGTATATCCCACCCGAGCTCACTCATACCGGGCATCACCAAGGATTGGTTGACATAGTTTTTGGGATTGGGGAAGGTGAGGAAATTGCGGATCTTCTTCACGCTTGGACCGCAGAAGGCCTTTCCCATGGGCCGGCACACACATTACTCAGCTCCTGCACAAGCCACCTCGTTGGTCTTCACAACCTAGTGCCATTCTCCTCGAGGTTGCGGCGACTTGTTATACGCTCCGCCGAGGTCATCGGTTACAAGGGATTCGAGGAGGCGGGGGTAGAGATTCATCAGCTTGCTGAACTATCTCCACGTCACGGTTGAGGATATGGACAGTAGGTCCAATTGGGCAAACCTCCTCCTGAATACCCTCCAACCCTCCGAGGGAGCTCAGTGCTTATCCAATTGGTACTGGGAGTTACTGGTGGAACTCGCAATTTTGGTCTCACGGTGGCTGAGATCCGATGTTGTCTACAACCCACAGATCACAGCATTTCTCACCGAAGCCCAGGAATGGAGTAAACTGGAGTGCTGGATGGGAATTGTCTGGATGTTGTGGTTGCCGAGGGCTGGCAGTTTGACAGAAGAGGACCTCGGCCGTACGATGCAATTGCTATTTCGTCAACGACCTGGAGCTGCCCAGAAGCTCGAGCAATGGATGGAACGATGGAGCCAAAAACGCGGCAAGGACGTGCCCGGGCCGTTTCAACGAATCTGCAAACAAGCGTATGAAGCGGCACAACAGGATGCACTGCGAGTTCCCTTTCGCGTTCACCGCATATTTTCTGAGTCTCACGCAGGGTTTTACTTCATTTTAGGCCGATTTCATCCACCGATAAAGGAATTAAAGATTCCGCCCCTTCCCGACCGTCCGGAGGCAACAAGTTCTGGGAATCCCTACCATATTATGTCCCCTAACGTTCGAATGGTATGATCGTTCGTGTTCGTGAAATTCACTCCCGATCCCATCTTCCTGGTGTATCAAGACAATCTTCCATCACTATGGTCGTTTTCCAATTGTAGATACGATGCAACTACGATGTGTTCTTTGTCTAAATCTAGTTGTTGCCGGTTCCGTGCTTCCCCGTATCTCTCTTCGTAAACCCTACAGATTGAGGTCCGGACATGTGCATGAGGAACGGGTAATTAACTCGTCGAAGTGGCGCGCTCATCGGGGAGAACTACACCCTCCATCGTAAAATTGGTCCCGAACTTGAACTCGGGTCAGTGCCTCCGCAGCAGCGCGGCTGTGAGCCTCCAGTTTGTCAGGCACAATGAGTTCGAATTATGAGCAGTAGATCGACAAGGCGAGCGCCGATCAGGCTGAGTCACAAAGACCTGCATGTGGAGGTATCGCAGGCGTGTGAACAACAATTCGACGGGCTGCAAGTGGGGCACAGACAATGACCCAACGGTAATAAGGGTAGGAGAGGGGCGAAACCCGCTATCGGCGCGTTTGGTGGTGGCATGGACATTCGAAGGAAAGCATGTAGTCACCAGACCGGGAGTGGCAAGGGAACCGGAGACAGTAGTGTTGGAGAATGCCGACTTGGCATTGCAGAAACATTGTTTGCCAAATATAGTGGAGTAATCGTAAAGTCGGGTTGGTCAGGAAGCTCGAGATGGATGTATGCTGCGTTTCTGATCCGACGGCACGATCCGATCCTGAACATTTCCCGAGTGGACAAACTGGACACTCTTTGGACCGCGAAACCTAAGACCGTTGACCACCGTCTTGGCGTCTCCACCCCTCCGGCGTATACGGGGTAATTGTGGATTGTGAGGGAACGAGTCAACCGCCAACAGATGCGAAATAGGATGCGAAGGTTGTAAATGGGCCCCAGTCGGGCCCACACTGTACATGCCAAGACAGGGAGAGACATTTTTAGAGAGGGAAAGAATTCCTTACATGCATGGGGTCCGCGCGGATCCGGCTCTGTGAACCAAGTTGGCCAGCACGCACAGGCGGAAAGCTTGACGGGGCCAGACGTTCCGATGGATATGTCCCCCAACCTCAGGGGACGGTAGAATGCGCGCCATGAGGTTCATTAACATCCCCCGCCATGGGAGGGGGATGTGAAGTTTTGCAGTTGTCCGGGGGTTCCGACCCACGAAGACATCCCGAGAACTCGAGTCGTTTCAAGTGGTGTGACAGCATTTTGAATGAGGAGCTGCCGGCATTGGGAGGTATTCCGGGGCGTTAGAGAGGGATTGGGGGAGATGATTGAAAATAATGGGATGTGGTCGAGTCCTGGAACACTCGTTCGATCGCGAGGAAGGGCGTTCAGAGCTATGGTCCGCGCAGGATCCATGACGAGTCCCACGATGAGCTGCTGCAGCCCGTTGGGAGTTGGAAGTGTCGCGATTTTGGAAAATAGAAACGAGCGAAGAAGTTGGAAAGTCCTCGAGTTCGGAGGGGAGCGGCTCAGATCAACTTTTGACTGACTTAGAACTGTGATCACGGTGCGACGTCAATATCGACATCTACTCAACCCACTCTTCCTCCCTATCCACCAACCGCGCAGCGACTCATGGAGGACGCTGAAAAGGGTGAGAAGGGCGATAAGGAGTCCCCACTGCTGCAAATCGATCCAAAATGGTACGTTCGACAGGCTATATTGAGTAGGTCGCTGACCGCTCCGCCCACGTAGTTTTCAAGAAGCTCTCAGAGCGTTCTTCCAACCCATCAAGACCGACGATCCCCGCCTCGACTTCTACACGATGTACAAGAGGGAGGCGACTGAGTATGATGTGGACTACGTCAAGAAGTATGACGAGGACCTCAATACCACCCTGATATTTGTGCGTCGCTAATCGTGCGCCCCTACCAATCATCTCACTTGTTGTCATAGGCTGGTCTGTTCTCTGCCGTCAGCTCAGCCTTCGTCATTGATGTCCATTCAAAACTTCAACCCGACCCCAACGAACAATCCGTGGCCCTCCTCCGCGCTATTCTCCTCACTCTCAATCAGTCCGCCATTCCAGGCGAGACCCCCACCGTTCCGCCTGTTCAGGAAGATCCATCGAGCGAGATCATCACCGTCACTGGACTCATGTACGCAAGTCTCCTGATCTCCCTGCTCGCCGCATTCGTCGCCATGTTGGGAAAACAATGGCTGAACCGGTACTTGCGGAATTCGGGCGGGTCGATGATCGAGCGTTGTGGAGACCGTCAACGCAAATGCGATGGGCTCGAGAAATGGCCATTACACTTCTTCATTGAGAGCCTTCCAATGATGCTCCAGGTCGCCCTCCTCCTCCTCACCTGCGGACTCTGTCGACACATGTGGTCCATAAGTACCTCCGTCGCGTACACCCTCGCCACGCTCACTGGCTTCGGAGCTGTATTCTACCTCGCAATTGTGGTCGCTGGCATGTCATCGTATGCGTGCCCGTTCCAAACGCCGGCATCTATCGCTCTCCGCAGTGCATGGAGGAAGCTTCGGTGCGGGATTGTCTCTGCGCTTTCGTGGGCCCGCCGTATGTGGAAACGGAGACTCCGGTCACTCCTCCGTCGCCAATCTCTACCAATGGTCCCGCTCGAGAACGTACAGGTTCAACGATCTGGACCGTGGTTGAAGCCAAAAGACCTTGCCATCATCCGTAGAATGAACGCCAACGACGTACGATGCGTATCGTGGATCCTCAGAAACATTACCGACCCAGAGGCACTCGACACCGCTATTCGATTGGCTGGGATGATTCGGTGGTTCGAGGGTGGAATTGATGTGGAACACCAATACAATCTAATCGTCTCCACTTTCCATGCGTGTTTTGGTTCCAATGGGGAGGTGTACCCGGGATTGAGAGACAGGGCATACTACTCTGGACGGGCAACCCTGTGGATCAGCACTCTTGCACTTTGTAAATCTGAGGAGCTTGCGCATAGGTTCCCTCTCCCGATCGTCGGATACACAGCCCCAGCTCCTGACCATGACCTCAAACATCTTCTTCATCTGGTTAAAGAAACTGCAACCATCAGCGCTCGCTTTGTAGGGCTGCTTTGCATCCGCCCAGAATACACCCCCTCACACTTGCAATTGGTTTCAAATGTACTGTTGCATCTGGCCTGGGCCAACCAGACCCCACCGGACTTTGAGTATATCTGGCACCGCATTCCCACCACACACGAGACCACCATCCCTCTGGACGTGATACTCAATCGCCTCCTAGTGTGGTGCATCCTCCTCGACTCGCCTGTCGAGGAAGAGGCGCTGAAAGTCCAAGATAAATCGTGCGATGCCTCCCGTTTTCGCCCTTAAAGTTGCTCACACCACTCTTCACCAGTGATCGCCTGGAACGCATCCTGTATCAATTATCCGAAGCGATCGTTTCGGGCATTAGTGGCACCCACCCTCAACGCATACTTGTCCCGTACGTGCTACACGACTTGATCAAGTTGGAAATCCGTCCCAGGTGCTTGACGGAGATGGCATATGAATGGTGTTCCGTGATATGCGAGAACCGAAATTTGGAGGACTGGGAGAGTCTTGTCATTGTCTCTTTGGAAATCGGTTTCCGTCACCTTAGTCTTCAGCGGACGCAGATTCTATTCAATTTCACTCACACCGAACACCACCGGGAATTGGGCGACGTAGTTTTCAAGAGTAAGAAACCCGAGGCGATTGCAGATCTTCTCCACGCCTGGACCGCAAGATCTAGTCGTGGTCCCCTTGGACAGGAGTTCGCGTTACTCGGCACCTGTGCTAGGCACCTCGTTGGTCTTTATGGACTGGCGCCGTTCTCCCCGAGGTTGCGGCACCTTGTTATACGCTCCGTCGAGCTCATCGGTTACAAGGGGTTCGAGGAGGTGGGGGTAGAAAGATTCATTGATTTGCTGAACCATCTCCATGTCACGGTTGAAGATATGGACAGGGACTCCAGATGGGCGAACATACTCCTGGATACCCTCCAATCCTCCGATGGGCCCCAACACTTATCTCATTGGTACTGGGAGTTACTTGTGGGGCTCGAAATTTTGGTCTCACGGCGACCGAGACACGACGTCGCCTACAACCCAAAGACCACAGCATTTCTCACCGAAGCTCAGGAATGGAGTAAGTTGGAGTGCTGGGTGGGAACTGTGTGGATGGTATGGCCGCCAGGGGCCGGTGAAACAACAGAAGAAGACCTCGGTCGTACAATGCTATTGCTATTTCATCAACGACCTAGGGCTGCCCTGAAGCTCGAACAATGGATGGAACGATCAGACCAAAAACGCGGCAAGGACTTGCTCAAGTCATTTCAGCGAGTCTGCAAACAAGCGTACGAAACAGGATTCACCGTGAGTCCCCTTTCGCGTTCACCGCGTATGCTCTGAGTCTCACGCGGGGTTTTATTTCATTTTAGGCCGATTTCACTCACCGATAGAGGACCTGAAGAACCCGTCTGTTCATCGCTGCCCGCCCCTCCACCACTGTCCGGAGGCAACAAGTTCTGGGAGTCGCTGCCTTATCAAGTCCCTAACGTTCCAATGGGAGGTGGTTTGTATTCATTCATTTCACTCTCGACCCCACCATTCTACGGACTCCGAGTCCCGGTGTATCAAGGTTACTATGGCCATTTTTAGCTAGCCGTAGATACAATGCAACTGCAATGCAAAGTTCTTCACTGTCCAATATAGTCGTTGCAGATTTCACGCTTGCCCTTGTCCCCCTTCATTACTTATAGCTCTCCGGTGGATGAGCGGTTCATAATTGAAGTCCCTCCAGGTTCGACACTTCACTCCGGGGTACTGCACAAGAGGAGTCCGTGTTGTGAATCTACGCTGACATCTACTTACTGTCTACCGATACCATGTGTCTATTTGTACATTGTCCAAATCTCAAGATCTCACATCCCACCAACGTACGTCACTATCATTTCTCGTTTCAAGTTCGATGCCTTTGCATCTGGAACCATCTAGGGTAACAGGAATAATCCCGCCAATCTAACGAAAGGTGTCAACCAGCGGTTTAATCGAGGAAAGGTCGTTGACGCACCCATGCTTCCACCTGGTGGACAGCGACAGTGGCCGGCCCTGAAATCCAGATCTTGCGGACAGTGTGAATGGGGTTCGTGCGTGTAGCCGATTTGATCGAAGTAGTGGATCTTGTCTTTTGGAAGGAAGAGGGAGACCCCCATCGTGTGTACTGGCGCATCGCCCCATCTCTGTCAAACCGAAAGAGGGAATACGGCAGGTATAGGTGAGAACTTGCTTGGGATGGTAATCGGATTCGCAGGCTTTACCTCGTAGTAAAATCCGCCGGTCCTTTCGAGATAATCTACGTACGCGGTGTACGCTTCGCCTCTCCAAAACTCCATATCCGCGATCTCCATGTTGCTCCAATCTATCAGGTGTTAGTCGCTAGCGAATACCACTACCAGAAAGAGTAACGCACAGTGGCAGCCATTGTATTTCGAACCATCGTCGTCCGAAATGAACTCCATCGAGTTGTTCGGGGCCATGTATTGTGGATGCAGTTTTACGAACTCTGAAATCACAAGGATGATGTTAGGGTTTCGAAGTAACAGGTAGCGATCTGGAGTGTTGAGCACCTTTTACCGTGGGCCACAAGCTGGGGATCGTTTCCATCCACTCGTACACGGCCAAGTTGAATCCTTCAAGGACGACGGTGTCAGTCACGAAACATGTCACGAGAGCGGACGAGTTTACCGTAGACCTTTTTATTATTATGCAGATAAGCGAAAGGGTCGAAATCCATGTCGCAATGGAACGTCACATGAGGCCTGTATATGGATTAGAGGTCTTCATTTGGAGAAATCCTCGAAGACGTACTCGACACGCCAATACCATCGGTAGGGGAGGATTAGCTCTTGCTTGTAAAACGCCCTCGACTGGAACCTGCACATGTTTCGATATCTGATGATGACGTTGGGTGCTCCAGACTTTCAATGGGAATAGGGGATCCACGTACGATACACTGTCTATTGGATCATTAGAGGCTGCTAGAGCTCACGCGAGAACATTTCGACATAAGGACGCACCTCCATATATAATGCCTTGTTTCACAAGATCGTCTCTCCCAGCTTTCGCCTTCTCCTCGTCTATCCAATCCGGTTGGGCCCAGTCCTCTTGAGGTATCAAACCAAACGAAACGTTCGACTTCGTCACCGCAGTCACCTGCCTGCGATCCGCCACACCTCAAATCAATCCCGACCTTGAATAAATAAATAAATAACGGAATTCAACTCACTCCTTGAACTCCTCCGTAAACGGCTCTTCGTTGAGGAATACCCATGGATAGTTGTACCTCCGGTTGAATTTCTCCTCTAACTGCTTCACACTGCTCACGGCACCCTCCAACTCACTATTCCGCGCAAGCATTAGCATCACTGCGTTCGCTGTCCCGTCTTGGATCGTAGGTTCCGAAGCTTTCGATTCCTCGTGAATCTCTGTCGGTAAATCCACGGGTTGCGGACTCGGCCTAAAATACAATTGCGAATTGTACAACATCGCGCCCTGCGCGGATAGGGTCACCGGCGTTCAATCTTCATTACCGCAAACAAGGATTAGGACTCGACTTACTACCACGAAAATCGAGACGACAGCCCCCATCGGTCGATACGCAAACTTGGTCATCTTCCCGTGTCGAGTTCTTGGGCTACGTGTGGAGGTGATTGAGAACGTTGGTCACTACGAAACGACACAGGTTTGCAGATTCAATGGCTCCTCTAGCTGATCCCGTGACGCGGGTTGCAAGCGCAGCCACAGAGGGGCATCGGAGCCGGCGTCTAGCACCCATACGATTGAAAAATATGAATAACCTCCACGGAGCTATAGGGTCTAACTCCTCGGGAGGAGGGAGATACAGTGGGTTGATCGAAAAGTCTAACGTCTGGAAGTTGCCGAGGAGCTCTCTACGTTACATGACAGTTCGTACAACTCTTGGCAGGGGCCGGAAACGAGATGATCCGACGCGAGGTACAAATGTCCGGATGCGTTCTAAAGCTTAGATCTCAGGGGTTGATGTTGAGGTTTCAATTTCCACAAGCGCGTCCAAGCGCGTTGATACTGTCCTGCAGAATTGACCGGAGTTCCAAGTTCCAGAGCAGCCCGCAAGACGAAGTGGGGGTCTCTCAAGAACTCTCGGCCAAGGAAGATGACGTCCGCCTTGCCCTCCTCCAAGTAGTCGTTTGCTTGTTTGCCGTCGAAAATGAGTCCAACGGCACCAACCTTGATCTCCGGAAGGGCCTTCTTGATACCATCGGCGAGGTAAACCTACGGGCAGCGGAATACATTTACTTCTAGTTATCCCCACCGAACGAACGATGGGACGAACCTGGAATCCAGGGGCGATTGGAATCTCTTGTTTGGGATAATTTCCACCGGAGCTGGCATCGACTAAATCAACCCCGATCTTCTGCATCTCCGCGGTAAAGATCTTGCTCTGTTCCAAACCCCAGGAGAGCCAGTTACCCTGCTCGTCCTGTTCATCTCCCGCCCACTCTGTTCCGCTAATCCTGACGAAGAGAGGTTTATCGGACCATGCCTCGCGGACCCTCCTGATCAATCGGAGAGGCCAGCGCATGCGGTTCTCCAGGCTCTGACCGCCAAACTCGTCAGCCCTGTTGTTGGTGATGGGGGAGAGAAATGAAGCGAGGAGGTATCCGTGAGCGGCGTGGATTTCAATGAAGTCGAATCCAGCCTGCTTGCATCGTTCAACGGCAGCAATATATGCGTCTTCGACGCGCTGTATGTCGTCCTTGGTCATCGCGAAGGGTTTCGCGTAATCCTCGCCAAAGGGGGCGTCATTGGGACCATAAACTATACAATCGATTTAATGAGGACCAAATCTCGGAATGGCGGACAATTACAAACCACTGTTGGGCCAACCATTCTCATCCTCAAGCGCCAAGCGCCTGGGTGCTTTGACGGTATGTGGGACATTCTCATAAACCCAAAGCGCTAACGTAGAAGCCTTGCGACCGGCATGTGCGAGTTGAATCCCAATGAGGGTATCGTGACCATGCGCAAAGTTGACGATGCGTTTCAGGGGTTCAATGTGTGAGTCGGTCCAGATACCCTAAACCACGAGATGGTTCAATGGTGTGTATTACACTCGCAACGTCAGCGGACTTGCCAGGTCTTCGGGGGAGATACGGCCTTCGGGAACGACGGAAGCAGCCTCCATAGTAACCGCACCGGCACCACGAGTGACGAAACCCTGTAGGACGCGTAAGGACCGCCACGGGCACGACAATACTCAAGGAGCATTGTGATGCTTACTCCGATGTGCACGAGATGCCAATCGGTCGCGTGGCCATTGTCCGCACTGTACTGACACATAGGGGAGACGAAGGCCCTGTTCTTGAAGGTAAGACCCTTGATGGTAATCGGTTGGAAGAGCTTGGGGAGGGTCTCATTCTGGGGAAAATCGGACTGGGGAAGGGGAAGGTTCGTGATCGGGCGCTTTAGGATCTCAGGGCGGAACGAGCATACCGCAGGATAAGCAGCGCCGATCGCTGGTTCTTGGTGGGGGAAGTACTGCTCGGCGTTGGGATTGGGTTTGTTGACAAAAGGCATTTTGATTGTGGTAGCGTAGTGATGAAGAGGAAGAGATTGGAGGGACGAGGGTATATACTTGAAGCGAGAGATAGATTCCTGAATGAACGATCTAGTACTCCCACTCATAATGGATACCACGATGACGAAAGGTCGCGAGACACCGTCCGACACGCTACGTACGATAATTTGCGGACATCGTTGCCCATACATGCCAAGGTGGGTTATTTTTACCCGGCTGACTATAACCTTCATCATGCAGGATTGCGGCTAGGCAAAATTCCCGCTCAGGGTTAGTACTTAAGACCCCAGACATGAACGTCGGGGGAGTCCCAGCCCCGCATCTTCCCACCCATCCCATCTGCACGGTGTTTATTTCGCCATGCAGAGCTTTCCTTCCTTCGATGAAATAGGCTTCTAGAACAGGGAAGTGACAAAGGTGAGCATATCGGAAGTAGTGACCGACGAGTACCAGGAATTTTACGAGCACTAGCACAATCATCCCACCGCTTCCACGTTCCTCGAGGACTTCCCCTACAAGTTACCGTTTGGGGTGAGGCTGCCTTTTCGCCCTGGCTGCACACCGGGAGACCATATCCTCGTCACCAAGTCATACGACGACATGTTCCATCGCTTGTTGTGTCTCCGCCAGGAAGATAAGGGGAGGACCAGAGGAGCGGTGCTCACCGGCTGGAGTGATGGAGTCGAATGGGCTGTCGAGGAGATGTGCCAGTGATTCTTATCTGGGGGACTTCATGGGCGTCAGATTGGACCCCAGCGGTGCTCCTCATTCACACCTCGGGCAGTGCCAGGCCTCGCGACCAATGAGTGTCAGTTAGTTGCCTCTAGTTTTGTCTCTCGGGAATGTTCGCTCGCCGTAGATGTCGAGTATGAATAGACGAACCCAAGCTCGAGAACAAGAAGATTTCGGGTTGAGCACCTGCGACGTTTGTATGCGGGAGTCCAGGCGGGCTGCAGGGAAGAAAGCCTGTCGCCGCGCTTGTTCAATCCAGCTTGCCGTCACGGTTCTTTGTCCCTCATCTATTTTCCTTTCCCTCGGAGGGCAGGATTCGGGGAAGTCGAATCAAAGACTTGACCGACTCAATATGCGACGACGAGCCCTGGAAAAAGTAAGAATGGAGGCCTGATTCCGAATTGGATCGAATGACGTCAAACGCCCTACTGGCTCACCGTAACTCCCAAGAAAGAAACCCAGGAATGTCCCCAATCCCAAAATTTTTC